>Ga0209570_1001693_pt1 | contig 11074 bp, 1 predicted proteins | sample EBPBio172007_DNA_FD_185861 | JGI IMG/M metagenome (GOLD analysis project Ga0209570, IMG submission 185861) | Wastewater treatment Type I Accumulibacter community from EBPR Bioreactor in Madison, WI, USA - Reactor 1_9/17/2007_ DNA (SPAdes)... | ecosystem: Engineered > Bioreactor > EBPR >... | reverse complement strand
TTGTTACCGTCGCTTTGGCATTGTCGCTGCTGGTCCACGTACCGCCGCTCGTTGGACTTAACGTGATGGTGCTACCAATGCACACACTTGTCGATGGTGTGCTGACCGTTGGTTTCGCATTAACCGTTACACTATTTGTCGCCGCACTACAACCCGTGGCCGTTTCAGTAAACGTAAACGTCACACTACCTGCCGCTTCGCCCGTCACTACGCCTGCATTCGTCACTGTCGCTTTGCTATTGTCACTGCTGGTCCATGTGCCTCCACTCGTTGGACTCAATGTAATGGTACTGCCAATGCACACACTTGTTGATGGTGTGCTGACTGTAGGCTTCGCATTGACCGTTACATTATTCGTCGTCGCACTGCAACCCGTGGCCGTTTCGGTAAACGTAAACGTCACACTACCTGCCGCTACACCCGTCACTACGCCTGCATTTGTTACCGTCGCTTTGGCATTGTCGCTGCTGGTCCACGTACCGCCGCTCGTTGGACTTAACGTGATGGTGCTACCAATGCACACACTTGTCGATGGTGTGCTGACCGTCGGCTTCGCATTGACCGTTACATTCACCGAAGTAGTGCTACTTTTACAAGCTGCACAATTATAATTCAACGTCAGCACATACGTCCCTGATTTAGCACTGGTCACGTTCGTAATTTGAGGATTTTGAGCCGACGAAGTAAACCCATCAGGCCCAGTCCAACTGTAAGTAACATCCGTTAGCGTGCTGTTGCTTTGATAACCACCCGTTAAATTAATCGTACCTCCTTCGCAAATCCCTGTATTCACCGAGGCCGTTGGAATAGGTGTAATGGGGGTATCCGTACCCTGAACCCAAACCGAATAACTGCGTGCAGGTACTTCTAAATAGACTTGCCCACTTGCATTTACTTGGGCATACGGAAATGCCGATCGACGAAGCATATCTGTAAATCTTGTACCTGACGCTATGCTTCCACCGCGTGTATTGATTTGATGATCCACTTTGAGAGGCGAATCATTAAAATTGATAGCGACAATGATATCTTTGTTCGTACTACTTGGCCCTTGTAATTGATAAATTAGTACTTTATCTGCTGAACTTGAGCTGTAACTACCCGTATAACCACTTCCGCTTGCATTTAAGCGAGTCAAGCTTGGGGAACCAAAAATATACTTTTTATGTACCTCCATCAATGCGTCTATCTCGCACTTCATGGGGGTCAATGTGGTAGGCATATAGCTCCGATAGTGCGCTGAAGATGCCGCTGGATACCCGTAATAATCATCATAATAGACCGTTGGAATACCGATTTGGTTGTTGGTCAACAAATAAGCATAGGCCAACATTGGGTCATACCAAATAAGTGCTCCGCCGTCATTAGCGCCATAATTGTTCCGAAAATCGTGGTTATTCAAAAAGGTAACAACGTTGTTAGCGCTCAAATACCCTCCTCCTACTAAGCCTGAGGTATATATTTGCCGCACATCTCCCGCACTCAATCGATTATTTGTAAAGTTTCGTAGCGCTTCTCGCAAAGTAAAATCAAATACTCGCGGCTGAGTAGAAGCTGGTAAACTTGAGTTAAAGCCATTGTTATACACATCCCTAATCCATCCTTGCAAAACTGACGGGTTAGCGTCGTAGTATTCCCCAATCACCATACTAGGAACATTCCCAGAGGCGTTGAGTTGGTTCAGCATATTCCCAAAAAAAGACGGGTCAAGGTGCTTAACGGCATCCATACGGATGGATTTTATTCCCAAATTTGTAAAATTCCATTTCGTCCAATCAATGAGCGCATTAGCTGTTTTTGTCTGCAAATGGTCATAATCGTAGAAATAATCCATGCTGTTTTGGCTCCAGTCGGGACACAAACAATCGACATTCCAGTTGCCCGTCGTTCCCGTCATTACTGGGTTGTAGTTGGGGCGGAAATAATCCCAATTCATGCTTCCCAAACCACTTGGCATATTGGAGAAATCGGTATAGGTGTGATATTCTACGACATCATTGAATACATTGGCGACGTTGGCTGCCGTAGTACCACCACTTTTGCCCACCAAATCCGTCGTTCCATTCCAAACTTTCCAGATTCGTTGGTCCGCGTAGCCGTTGGTGTTGACCATATAAATAATTAACTGATCACCCGCAGCATTAAAATCCGCACTAGTAATCGTCACCTTGAACTCGTCCGAATCTCCATTATTATCAATCGTTGTTTCATAATTTCGTCCTAATTCTACCGTAAATGCGCCCGTTTGTTCGGTAGCGGTGGCATCGGGTGACAACAAAGGCGCCCAACGACTACCTCCTTTTTGGGCCGTTGTTGCGTAAAACATGTACTTTGAGCCACTATACGTACCCGAACGAGAATTAATGTTGATATAATAATCTCCCGCGCCATTTCCTGAACTTCCTCCTAACGGAATCACCACATGGTAACGATCCGAAGGATATGGCTTTTTCGCCCCTCCCGCTTTGTACTGAATGTACTCTTCTACGGCAGGGTTTTTCTCGGCAGACCCACCGTCGCGGTGATTATAAATAAAATCCCCCATTGGGTCGATTCCTTGGTTGTTCAACTCCGTAATCATCGCCCTGATTTGAGCAGGAGTCCCCATACCCGTTGTTTCCCCCATGTACAAATCGCGAGGATCATAGCCCGAACTATACGATCCTTTACCGTAGTGGCCAGGAAACCAAAGGTGAGTAAAACCCGCCTTTTTAAGGCAAGCCGCTTTTAGCCGTAACGTATCGGCCCACGTAAAGCCCGCCCCTGCCTTTGGAAAATCATAATTGAAACCCTGCATCAAGAAAGTCGCCGTAGCGGGAGCAGAGAACGCCACTGGATTATTGGAATACGTTGCTTCACAACCACTTGCATTTCGAACCTTGACCGCGTATGCCCCACATCCCAAGCCCGAAAATGTGTTGCTTGCTTGGTAGCTGGTTCCTCCGTTGATGGAGTATTCCGTAGCCCCTGAAGCAGTAATGGTGATAGCCCCTCCACTACAATTAACGGGGAGTGTCGTCGATACGTTGCTTACCGTGGGAGAACTGGGCTGATTATTAACAACTACCGAAGTGACTGCCGACACACAACCCGCACCCGAACTGCGCACTTTCAACAAATACGTGGAAGGAGCTACCCCCGTTACTACATTGGTAGCACTAAACGTAGAACCGTTATCAAAACTATACTGCACTCCCGTCGAAGGCGCGGTTATTGTAATACTTCCTGTCGCTGTCGTACAAGATGGCTGCGTCACCGTTGCCGTTGGATTCGAAGGAGGTGTTTCTACCGTTATCGTAATTTCGTTACTGGTTGCTGTCAACGGACTAGCACAAGCATCGTTACTCGTCATAACGACCTTTATCTTATCACCGTTGACCAAGTTTATAGGGGCATAAGTCCCCGTAGCAACATCAACGTCATTTCTCTTCCATTGATACGTAGGAGCACTTCCGCCATTGGTAGGAGTTGGCGTAAATGTCACGGCTGTTCCTGAACAAATTGTCGTTGAAGACGCACTAATCGAAACGGAAGGAGCAACACTATTGGTAATCGTCACTGCCACGAGGGTACGGCTACTTTCACACCCGTTGATGGTTTGTGAAGCGTAATAATTTGTAGAGGTAAGGGCCGTTGAAGCAGTTAACAAAGTGCCATTGGTGGCTGCGTCATACCATTTTATTGAGGTACCTGTAGCTACCAAGCTAGCTACTGTCGGGTTAGTCGACGAACAAAACGACTGAGGTGTGACTGCCGTTGGGGCGGGAGAAACACAGGTAGTGTACGTATAATTTGCGCCCGAATTGTCATTATAACGCAGGGTCGAGAGGGTTTTATTCATCTCAGAATCTGACGACAACTGATTCAATGGACGGGTTGAAGTAAAAACATAGTAATATACAGTAGTGTTGTTGGGCTGAGCAGGAATAACTGCCGAAAAACTAGTACCCGACCCCGATGCTTCGACGATTGACGTACTGGTCGAACCCGAAAAATCATTCGAGCCCGTGACATAACGCACAAAAACTTTCTCTTCGGGCGAAACAGCCCCCGAGGTTGTAATGGAGATTGTGCCCGTTCCATCGTTGACAGGCGTGGCCGACACGGCATTGATTGAGACGGGAGCTGCCGACGTAAGCCCCACATAAAACTTAGCGTTGGTGACCGTATAGCCTACATCATTAAAAACGAATGTATAATAACCCGCCGTGCTCATGTTGAGCCCCATATCTTCTCCTGAATTATAGGCTGAGAAGTTATTAATCGCATTCAATGCGCCTTGACCAACTCCCGTGAATCCCCATTTATTTTGAAAGCGATTCGAGGTTGGCCCCGTAATAAATAGAAAACCTTGCCCACCACCACCTGTCATATTTAGGGGTATAATATTCCCACCAGTTGATTGGGCATTGATAGTTGTTACCCACTGCCCTCTCCCATCGGTAGGATTAGTAGCGGTGGTTGACACCTTTCGATACACCATGGTTCGATAGTCAGAGTTGTAGGGAGTTGTGACATAGCCATTAAATTGGCCTACTACTTGTACAGGCTCGCCAGAAAAAACATTTTGGCCCAATAACTTGGGTGAAAAGAATACCAAAAGTAGGAAAACAAGACAAACACGCTCCCGCCTAAAATTCAGAATGGGTAGAAATGGATTCATGATAGGTTTGAAGTTGTGATGATAGATATTTACGCCACAAAATTCGTTTACTATTTTTTCAAAAAAAAATAGTATTTTTTCTACAACTTGTTCTTATTTAACTATTTTTTTATAAAAATATCCACATAACAGTTAAAATAGCATCTGTATACCAAAAGAAAAAATAGGGAATACATTGAAAAAATCCATTATTTCACACAATACCCTTAAAGAAATATGAATTCCAAGGTTCTAAGTTAGCTACTTTTTAAACGCTATTTTACCTTTTCTAAACCCCAGCAAAAAAGCATAAAATATTCCAAACAAGACTCTTTTTTTTAATTTTTGTATATATATTTCACATTCTTAGCGCCTTAATTAACAACATAAAAATTTAATTCACGTATGTCGAATACTGTTTTTTTCGTTAAACTTGCTTCAAGTAATTTACCTTGATTTTTTGATGAAAAAAGCCGTTTTTTTTCTCGTTTTTGTTAGTTTTCGCTTCTTACTCAACGCTCAAATTGTAGAACCAAGCTTTGATAGCCTAACTGTTTCTTTTAGAAGAGCCCCCTCCGATACAGCAAAACTTCGCATTCTTTTTGCCAATAAGCCCATGAAATATACCGACAGAGCCGATGAACTCTTGAAATTATATCAAGAAGGGTACATTTTAGCCAAACGTCAAAACGATAAAGTGAATCGCTTTAAGGCCGTTCATTATACTGCCATGACTTACTTATACGGTAAAGTAGATGAATCGACGGCGTTTAAATGGTTGCAAAAAGCAATGATAGAGGCAGAATTTGCCCAAAATAATTTGTTTATCGGGTGGGTCTACTATGCCATGAGTATTATCCATCACCATCAACAAAACCGCGCCGAAATGTACCGATTGTTATACAAGTCGGTTGAGGCCTTAGAAAAAGCCCCTGACCCCGTCGATGGCCCATTTGTTGCCCTTTCGCAAAATCTGGATGAAGACAAAAAATGGGATGAACAACTCGCTGTCAATAAAAGGCTTTTGGCATTAATGGTAAAAACAAAAGCGGACGTTTTTCCATTGATTACTTCTTACAATAGCCTAGTCGATGCCCTAAAGCATCATCCTGACAAGAAAAATGAGATGAATTTTTATCATAAAAAAGTAATGGAGTTGGTCGATAAAGTCTCCATGACAAATCTTTACCCTGATGATGAGCTAATCATTGCCTCTATTTACTTTAAAAACAACCGTCCAGCCTTGGCCCTCAAACATGCCCAGCGAGTAGCTAACCTATCTGAAAAAACGGGTTTTAACATGCCCGTTAAAGGAACGGCCTATAAACTTTTAGCCGAAATCTACGAAAGTCAAAAGCAGTATCCATTGGCACTTGAAAGTACGCGCAAATACCAAGAAATCGAAATTCAAGAAATTGAAAAGAGACTAACCAACGATGCAGGCAAAAAGGTTATCAAAGCCGAGGCAGAATACAACGTTGCGATGAAGCAAAAAGAGATTGAAAAACAGCAACTACTTACCTATTTAGCTGCTTCGATTGCCCTTTTAATTTTATTGTTAAGCGGCTCCATTTATTATTTTTATCGGCGTGAACAAGGGCGAAAATTAGAACTACAACGCCTAAATACCACAAAAGACAAACTCTTTGCTATTGTTTCCCACGACTTACGCTCACCAATTATGAGTCTCAAAAACCACTTAATGCTTGTCAATTGGGGGGCATTAAATCAGGAAGAGTTTAATGAATCGGCACAGTACCTCAATATGCAGCTCGGGAATGTTTTCGATATGTTAGAGAATCTGTTAAACTGGGTTGTTTCTCAACTTGGGGGAATTCATCCAAACAAAGAGAATGTATCCATTTTACCGATTGTAGAAGAACAACTCCAACTTTTGTCTTCTGCCGCCAACACGAAAGAAATAGCCCTACATACTTCAATAAACGCTAATCAAACTCTCGTAATCGATAAAAATCATTTAGCAGTTATTCTTAGAAATATCTTACAAAATGCCATTAAATTTACCCCAAAGGGCGGAAATATACAATTAGACTACGGCAAGGATGATAAGGGAAATTATATTGAAGTAAAAGATACTGGGATTGGAATGTCTGCCGAAAAAATAACGAAACTGTTTCGCCTTGATACCCAAACCTCTCGTACAGGTACAGCCAATGAAAAAGGAACGGGCCTAGGATTAATTTTGGTAAAAGAACTGGTGGAAGCAAATGGAGGAGCAGTGCAGGTAGTTAGTATCCCAAAACAAGGAACTACGTTTAGAATTTTTTTCAAGCAATAGCTCAATACTGGCGGCTATTCTCTGACTTTAGCGTTAAGAAGTAACATGTTCGGAGGGGTACACACTGGAAAGTACGTCAAATTTCTCTTTAAAAATATGTCCAAAATACGAGAGGATTGGTAAAGCCTAGAGAGTTCTCACTGAACTGTGTCAATATTTAATTTTCAAGTTTATCAATTCGAATCCTTTCACCAAATGTAATCAACAATTCAGACAAAATCGATTCCCAGTTAAAAGTGGTCTTATTCCAAGTTTTATCCATGTTTCGGATGGCCTGAAAAGCCAATTTCAACAAGGCATTATCGGAAGGTCGCGAGGTGTCTCTAAATCGAATTTGCTCATGCTGCTTCAGACTTGTTTTTTGCTGATACCATCCTTCAAATGAGTGTTCATCTCACCTAGAAGAGTCGCTTCAAAAACGAAGTAAAAATACCATTTTAAACGCTTAACTTTCTAAAAAACATATAGAATTTACGGTTGTTTTTATAAAAAATCCCTCTCCGAATACATTCAGAGAGGGATTTTTTATAAACTTTCGAATTAATTTTTCACCACTTTTAACACCGATTTCTGGGAATCAGACTTCACCTTTAAGAAGTACATTCCCGTCGGTAATTCACTCACCCCAAACTCCTCTTGGTGGGTGTTCGTTGCGGGCGTAAAATCTCGTCTCAGTACACTTCGGCCCGAAGCATCCATCAACTCCGTTTCTACTACTTCACCCTTGCTATTACCCACTGCAAGCCGTAGAACATGCGAGACAGGATTAGGCATCACGGTAGCAAACGCCCCTTGGGGCTTTCCGTTGGTTTGTCGATGCGAGGTATCTACATCTGATGCTACACGCGCCGCACCCCCTCCTATGCCTTCCTTCGACTGTATTCTAAACCAGTACTCTTGATAGGCCAACACATTCCCTTGAGGCTTACGAGTCGATGGATAAATACTCCCCCAACCCTTCATGTCCCAGTAACGTACACCCAACTTGTACAACCCCTTCGGCAACCCTTCATCGTATACGTTCCCGCCCGCTCCGTTGTCTTCGTAAAAGCCGTACAACGGGTGATTCTGAGCGTACAACTCCGTATAACCCGAACGGTTCGCAAACATAAAATATGGTGCACTGTTCTCGTGCGTGTTGTACGAACGAACTACTCCCGTCTCAGGGGTCACCAATAAATCATACGTCAACGAACCACTCTCTCCCAAACTACACGCATCCACATGAATCGTCCAGTAACGGGGAGACGTCTTGTTGATATGCTCTGAATAGTATATCGTCGGATTCGTCTGCGTACTCGCATCCAAACTTGGACCGCCATCCGCCGTCACAAACTGACTCGACCAAGCTGAACGACTGTTGGTCTTCACACCCGAACCACTCTGACCTATGTTGATTATCGTCAATTCAAATGCCTTCCACATCACTTCTTTACTCGAACTCACACTGCTCTGGCAACCGTTGGCGTAAATACAACGTACAGAATACGTCTGCTTCGTCACGTTCGCAAACGACACCTTAAAACTAGACTCCGTAATTCCTGTGTTCCACAAGGCACTCGAGCCCGCTGGACAACTCGTCGATACCGTCACTTCTACCCCCGTACATACCACCGAAGAACTCACTTCGACCGTCGGTACAGCGCTCACGGCACTCACCGTGTAGGTCACCTCGTTGCTCTTTTCACTCATACAACCACTCGACGCTTGACATCGAGCATAGTACGACGTCGTTACTGAGGGAGTCTGACTTGGCAACGTGGGTAGCGACTCGTTCGTGCTCGCATTGTACCATACCGTCGTCAGGCTTCCGCAATTCGCACTACCACTAAACGATTCCGATACCCCACAACCACTCGTTACGTTCAATACCGCCACGGGTACTTGACTCAAACTCGTCAATCGTAAACGCATTACGCCCGACTCGGTTTCAATACACGAGGCCGTCCCATCCGCCTTCCGACAACGCACTCGGTAGTTGTGATACTGTCCATCCGACAATTGCACTGGAACTACACTGCTGTAGTCTCCCCCATCGACCGAGTAAACTACGACTTCACCAACGGCACACGTAGCGTTGAACACAATGGCGTTGCCTTCGATGTTGCATACCTCTTTGGTTTCCCCTTCGTTTACCGTCACACCATCGGCTACCAATGACACTTGCTGAGGCGTCGAAGCGCGGTAATTGATTTGAACCGTTATCGGGGTCGTGTACGTGCTAGGACAGTTACCATCACACGCCGCTTGGTAGCGGTGAGACTGGTTATTCGATAATTGGCTGGCTGGTGGATTGGTTGACCAGTCGCTCCAAGCCCCGCTGCCTACTTGCACGCGCCACACGGGAGTGCCCACCACACATCCTGTGCTCACCAAGAACTGTAAACTGTTCACCGCATTCGCATCAATATCACACAACTCCTGACTGTTGCCTTCAGTCAACGTCAATTGCTGCGTCGTCAAGCTAATCACAGGCTTGCTCTGTACCGTCACATCCGCCGTACCACTCTGGGCCTGGCTGCAATTCGCATCACTCACACTCACTAGACGATACGTGTAAATCCCCGAGTCACTCGTCCCTTGGCTTACCTGCGCCGTCAATGACGTTCCCGTCGTGCTGACCGTTTGCTCTACTCCGCCATTCAACTGATAACGGAACGTGTAAGGGCCACTGCCGTTGCTCCCCGTAAAAATAATCAATGTCGAGGGGCCACCTTTGCACAATTGGGCCGTACCACTAATCATCCCTACAGGTTTGTTGTAATACGTCACCGCCGCACTTCCACTCATCAACAATACACAACCGCTCGTGGCGTTGGTGGCTTCAATCGTGTACACGCCCACGCCCAATTGTGAACCAAACGAGACCGAATTGCCTGTCCCTGAAAGGGGGCCTCCTACCGACTCACCATTCTTTTTCAGTTGGTAACTAACTCCCGTTTCCGAGCTGCTCAAACCAATCACCACTCCCGTTCCACCTTCACAGTAACTTCCCCCGCCCGTCACACTGAAGGCCGTTGGTAGGCTTAAAATCACTACATCCACGCTCCCGCTCATGCTCGAAACGCAGCTTCCTGTCGTCTTGGTCGCTTCTACCGTGTAGGTGCCTGCTTCCGTTTTGTTCCCAAAGCTAAGGGCATTGCCCGTACCTGCTACCGCACTACCTACAGCGATACCACCTTTTTTCAATTGATACGTTACCCCTACTTCTGAGTTGGACAAACCAACCGCCACTCCACTACCACCTGAGCAGTAAGAACCACCGCCTGTCACACTATAAACTATCGGCAAGCTAATCACTGTTACCGTAGCGCTGCCACTCATGGTCTGTAAACAACTTACTCCCGTTGGTGGCGCAGCGGCGCCTACCCCTATTCGAGCGGGGCTGCTGCCGACTTTCGTCGCTTCTACCGTGTACGTTCCGCCTGTCGTGAATGTACCAAAAGAAAGCGCATTCCCTGTCCCTGTGACCGCACTCCCCACATTCGTCGTACCCGTCTTCAATTGATAACTAACCCCTGTTTCCGAACCACTCAAACCAATGGCCACCCCAGAGCCGCCTGTACAAAAACTACCGCCGCCTGTGACGTTGAACGTCAAGGGTAAACTGATCACACTCACCACCGCGCTACCGCTCATGCTCGAAACGCAGCTTCCTGTCGTCTTGGTCGCTTCTACCGTGTAGGTGCCTGCTTCCGTTTGATTGCCAAAGCTAATCGCATTTCCTGTACCAGCCACCGCACTCCCTACCGAGACGCCTCCTTTTTTCAACTGGTAGTTGACTCCTACTTCCGAACTAGCTAAGCCAACTGCCGAGCCACTACCGCCAGCACAATAAGGACCGCCACCTGTCACACTATAAACTATCGGTAAGCTAATCACGGTTACCGTGGCGCTGCCAGTCATCGTAGCCGTGCAGTTACCCGACGTTTTAGTCGCCTCTACTGTGTAAGTTCCCGCAATGGTCTGATTCCCAAAACTAAGCGAATTACCATCCCCAGTTACTGCACCACCCACTGCCGAACCGCCTCTTTTCAACTGATAATTAACACCTACCTCCGAACCTGACAAACCAATACTAACCCCAGTACCACCAGCGCAATAAGAACCGCCACCTGTCACACTATAAGCCG
>Ga0209570_1001689_pt1 | contig 11096 bp, 10 predicted proteins | sample EBPBio172007_DNA_FD_185861 | JGI IMG/M metagenome (GOLD analysis project Ga0209570, IMG submission 185861) | Wastewater treatment Type I Accumulibacter community from EBPR Bioreactor in Madison, WI, USA - Reactor 1_9/17/2007_ DNA (SPAdes)... | ecosystem: Engineered > Bioreactor > EBPR >... | reverse complement strand
CCATTCGAAATCGGTTTCCCAGACGCGGGACCAATGCTTCCAGGCGCCGTCGTCGAGGCCGTAGTAGAGCGGCAGCGTGCCGATATCGACGCCAAGGTCAGTCGCGCCCTGCACGTTGCAGTGGCCACGGAAGATGTTGGCGCCGACGCCGGTGCCACCGACATTACCGGTCGCCAGCAGCAGGATGCAGAAGGCGCGGACGTTCGCGGTGCCGATCGTGTGCTGGGTCGCGCCCATGCACCAGATGAAGGTCGAGGGCTTCTCGGTCGCGAACTGCTTGGCGACCTTCTCAAGCTGCGCGCCCGGAATGCCCGTCACCTTCTCGACGAGTTCCGGCGTCCACTTCTCGACCTCCTTGCGGACGTCGTCCATGCCGTAGACGCGCTGGGCGATGTATTGCTTGTCTTCCCAGCCGTTCTTGAAGATGTGGTGCAGCATGCCCCAAATCACCGGGATGTCCGTGCCCGAGCGGAAGCGGACGTATTCGGTCGCGTGCGCGGCCGTGCGGGTCATGCGCGGATCGATGACGATCACGTTGGCGCGGTTGGTCTCCTTGCCCGTCAGGATGTGCTGGAGCGAGACCGGATGCGCTTCCGCCGCGTTCGAGCCCATGAAGATCACGGTCTTGGCGTTGCGGATGTCATTATAGGAGTTGGTCTGCGCGCCGTAGCCCCAGGTGTTGGCGACGCCGGCCACCGTGGTCGAGTGGCAGATACGGGCCTGATGATCGACGTTGTTGGTGCCCCAGTAGGCCGCGAACTTGCGGAACAGATAGGCGCCCTCGTTCGAGAACTTGGCCGAGCCGAGATACCAGACCGACTCGGGACCGGACTTCTCGCGGATCTCCATCATCTTCTTGGAAATCTCGTCGAAAGCCACATCCCAGGAGATGCGCTGCCACTCGCCGTTGACGAGCTTCATCGGATATTTCAGCCGCCGCTCGCCCTTGACGAGTTCGCGCACGGAAGCGCCCTTCGCGCAGTGCGTGCCGCGATTGATCGGGCTGTCCCAGGACGGCTCCTGCCCAACCCAGACGCCTTCCTGGACCTCGGCGGTCACCGTGCAACCCACCGAGCAATGGGTGCAGATGTTCTTCTTCACGCTGACCGGCTTGCCCGGCACCGGCATGTTGGCCTTGGCCTCGCGCACCGCGGAGAACGACAGCGAACCGATCGCGGCCAGGCCACCTGCGGCCAGCCCCGAACGGCGGAGGAAGGCGCGGCGGTCGAGCCGCTCCGCACCGGTGGCCGCGAGTGCGGCGAGAACGGAGCCGCGCGCACCCTGCGCACCGCGAGCCCCCTGAACATCCCTGCGCTTGATCAGCATGGTGTTTTCCTCGGATCAGTAACGGTTGGTCGCGTAGTATTTCTTGACGTGGTCGGTTTCCTTGTACCGCGCCTTCTTCTGCTCGGCCTCGGATTCCGTCGCAGCGGCGGGCGCAACGGTCGCGCCGGCGCCGGCGGCAGCCGCGGAAGCGCCGACAAGGCCGGCCCTCAGAAATCCGCGGCGCGAACGGTCGACGGTTTCGGTCGCCTGTTCCTTCTTGGTGCTCATGCCTCTGCTCCTTGCATTGCGTCCTGCGCCGGCGAACCGGCCTCGATATCCGCATCAAGCGCGAAGGCCTCGCGCTCGATGCCCAGAAATTCCAGCCCCAGACGGGCGACGGAACGATAGAAAACCGCCGTCTCCGATTTCTCGACATCCGCGAAAAACCGCTCGGCCCAAGGCTCGATATGACGGGTGAAGAACCGCTTCTCTTCCTCCGCCTCAGCGGGGAAACGGCGCATGATGATCCCGGCCATCGCCTCCAGCAGGAACCCGATGTGGTCCTCCGGTTCGCTCAGGCCCTCGCCGCGCTCGATGCCGAGGCGGCGCATGTCCTGTCGGGCGCGGACCAGCGGGCGCTCGTAAAGGAATCCGGTGATGTAATAGGAGGCGTAGGGCAGGAGCTCGCCGCGACCGACGCCGACAAACAGCTCGAAATGCTCGCGCACGATGGCGTCGACGCGCAGCACATCCGCCTCATGCGCGAGACCGCGCAGCGCGTGGCCAAGCGGGCTTTCGTCGCCTCCGACCTGCCGGAGATCGATTAACAGCCGCTCATCCGGCACAACGAGGATGAGGCGGGCGAGCAGCAGGTAAAGGTTGACGCGCGCCCGGTCGACCGGGTCCAGCACCACCTCCGCCTCTCCCGGATAGAGATCGGGGCGCAGGATCGTCCGGGAGACGGCAGTCGCCGTCTCGACGGCGAGAACCCGCTCCGCCGGAACACGGGACCAGACCGAAATCGAGGGCTGGGCAATGCCAAGCATGCGCGCGAGGGCGGAAATGCCGCCTGCCGCCCGGATCGCTTCCTGAAGCCCCGCGTCTCTCATCCCGTCCAAACCTGCGCGGGCTCGCCGGCCCGTCTTTTAAATTGGAATAATGCGAAACTATAGGAGGCAACTATGGGCTGGCAAGTGAATTCGGTATTCAGTTCGGCAGCGCACCGCCATGCCGCCGATTTCGCTGCGAATTTGCGAATTGTTCTGCAATTTCAGTTTGTTGATTTTGCAGTGCAGCATCAGAGTCGGTTCTATCTTCTGTCGCCGAATCGTCCGGGACGGCTTCTTCCGCCGAAATCTCGTCGTCCGTGCCGACGCCGCTCGCCACGGTGTTTTCCGGCACCGGCGCGGGCGGCGATTCCTCTCCCCTGATCCAGCGCAGCATCGTCTGGGTATCCGTGCCTTCCGCGAGTTCGCTGAAGCCGGGAACGGACGTGGGGTCGTTGAAGTCCCAGGCGTAGTCCGCCAACACGTCTGGCCCCTGCAGATGGGGATCGAACGCCCAGAGGCGGCGGAGCGCCGCGTTGCGCAACCCGTCGGGCACGTTCACGCGCAGGAAGGGCGTGAAATCGGAATCCGCCGTGAGGCTTTCGAGAGGAGGTAGGCTTGCAGGATCGAACGGCTCATCCACCACCGCTTCCGCTGTCTCGTCTATCGCGACGATCTCCGGCGCCTCCGGGTCGACCGGCGCGTTCTTTTCGGCCTCGGCGACAGCCTGCTTGCGCTTGGACCAGCGGGACAGGAAATTCTCGCGCCCGGTCATTGCTGCCTCCCGTCAATCGCGGGGCGGGCGGCGTCCGCCCTGACTGAAATCGACCTTGTCGCGCTTGCGCTTGTAAAATTCACGCTCGACATGAAACCGGTCGACGAAATCCGCGACCAGCCCGGCGATCTCGGGAATCATCGGCACCATCTCGACGATGTTGCATTCCGTCTCGGCGTAGGATTCGCCTTCCGAGGGATCTGCCGTCACCAGAAGCACCTCGAGTTCGCCGTCCTCCGGGTCCTCGCGCAGTACAGCCCAGAGTTTCGGCGCGCCGCTCGTCAGGTTGTCGCGATAGTTTCCGGTCTCGCCCGAAGCCAGCAGCAGCGAGGCGGAACCGGCATAATACCGCTCGAACCCGGCCTGCTTCTCGATCAGCGTCATGCGCGGCGCTTCCGGCATGCCGATCACCACGGCTGCCACGCCCCAGGTGTGGTCGATCCACGGACTCGCCGCCTTGCGCTTGTCGGCGAACACACCGACCGAAATCACTTCCTCAGGCATGGCTGTCCTGTCTCCCGGAACGCCGTCAGCCTTCCGCCGCGAGCGGCAGGCCGGCGATGAGATTCTGTGGCTTGATCCGCACGAGGCGCTCCCGATCGGACGCGAGCAGCGCGAAGGCGCGGGTGCCACGTTTCTCCGCGACGATACGCGGATGATCCGGCACCGTGAAGGCGAAAAGCGCAAGCACGCGCTCGCGCGCCGTCTCGTCAAGGTCCTCGCCCTGCCAGACGCGGTTGCCGATGGCCGTCGCTTCGGCATCGAGCGAGAGAAACCAGCCGAAGCGCTCATCGGCGAAACCTTCGACCGCCCGATACTCCGGCGAGAACCCCAGGAAATGCGCGGTCCATATCCGCAGCGCCTCGGCGAGAGCCGCGCGCCCGTGGGCGGTATCGGAGAGGTTGAAGACGAGATCATGCGCATCCGACCGCGCCTTGTAGCCGGGCGCGGTCTCCGCGCCCAGTACCGCAAGTTCCGAAACCGCCGGCCCCCCCAGCATGTTAAGGAGCGGGGAATGCTCGCGGTTATGCTCATGAAGCTCGATCGCTTCCTGATCGGCGAGCAGCACGGCGCTCTCGTGAACAGAAACCTTCTGCGGTCGCCAGAAGCATTCCGCCGCGCGCAGGACATAGGCATCCTCGACCGCATCGAAGGCATTGCGCGCGATGAGATGCGTCAGGTGTTGGAGGAAGAGCGGCGGTATCCTTCCCATTCCCGTCCTCAGCAGCGCGAGATAGGCGGCCTCCAGCGTCGGATGTGCAGTGAGCGCATCGCGGAAGGCGAGGAAGAAGCGCAGGTTCTCCTGCCCGTCCGGATCGGCCATCAGCGCGATCTCGCCGTCGGAAATCCCGGCGCGCGGCGAAGCGAGCAACTGCGCGTGCAGGCCGCGCTCCACCGGGCAGGCCTCTTCGGGCGGCATGAGCTCCGGACGCGCGAGGTAGGCCCGAAGGAACGCATCCGTTACGACGAGGCCGCCGTTCTCGTCGCGGTCGACGAGATGGTGCCCGCTCGACACCCAGAAATCTTCGCCTGTCATGACCTTGCCTTGCCCGAAACCATCGCGGCGAGATCGACCTCATCCGAGGGGGCCTCTTCCGTCTCCTCGACGAAGCTGAACGCGCGCGAATGCTTGTCGTCCGTACCCGGAAGCAGGGTGCGGAAACGCTCGACGATCTCGCCACCCTCGACCGCCCGATGGACGGCGACGAGCGTTCCGGCCGGCGGCTCCGCGAGTTCCTGCGCATAGGCGACTTCCGCCTGCGCCGCCTCGCGTGCGACCGCCAGCGACGGCGCCCCGCAATGCAAGACCAGCCGCTCGGCGAGCGCCCCGATCAGAGCGTCGCGCTCGGTCTCGCTCGCCTCGACAATCGTCGCGAGGGTCGACCAGCCGAAGCTTCCGACGCCGAGGAGACCCGAGCGGAATGCCGCCCGCTCTTTGCCGATCAGGGTCTCGACCGGCCGTTCCCAGAACAGAAATGTGCCGGGCACGGCCCATTCGCCCGGTTCGGCCGCGCGCGCGAACACGAAGGCATCGGACGGATCGAGCCGGATGGTGCGGAGCAGCTTCAGCGCCATCTCAGCCCCGCGGCTCGTTCAGCAGCGGATCGAACCATTCCGCCTTCTTCAATCCCTCGACGAACGGCACGCGCCGGGCCGGAGTTCCTTCCGCCTCGTGGATCATGAGGTCGCCGTTACCGTCGATGCCCCGCCGGCCCGATCCCTGTCCCGACCCCTGCCCGCGCGCCTTCTCCAGTCGCGAGAGGTAGCGCGGCGCGATCCCCGAGACGCCGCGCTCGTGCCAGGAATCGACCTCGACGAGGAAATGCCGGGCAAAGCTCGCCGAAAAACCGGCCGGCTCCCAGGCCTCGAACCCTTCGTCGTCGAGCGTGGTGATTTCCGGGCTCATCCCCACCCCCATCTCGCGCATGCCGCCGGCGCGGACCATCGCGCCGAACACCAGCCATTCCGGCGTCTCGTCCTCGCCGCACCCCTCCGGCACCGCCAGCCGCCCGCCGCCGACCAGCGCACCATCGAAATAGAGCGAACCGGGGTAGCGGAAGTGGATGTCCTTCTCCGGCGGCGAGAGCACCGCCAGCGCATCGGCAAGCGCGTTCATGCCGGCGAAGAAAATCTTCCGCGCGAATTTGAGGGGTTCCTCCGGTTCGAGCACGATCGCGAATTCGATGAGCTCGAACCGTCCGACATAGAACAGCGAACCGGCGCCGGCCTGCGCTTCGCCGGCTTCCTGCGCCGCGCGCACCGCTTCCCTGAAGGCATCCTGCCGCTCGCGCAGCCGTATCGGTGCGATCAGCGGCGGAAACCGGGCCTCGTCGGCGGCGGACCGATATCCGGAAACGTGAGCGGTCATCTCGTCATCTTCTTGTCGTTCGAACCGGCAAGGGCGGCCGGCAAGAGCGGTGGGCCCTTGCGAGGGTCGGCGAAGCCCCTTGCTTCCCGTGTAACAACGTTATTTGTAAAGGTTCAAAAAAGACAAGGGCGTGAGGGCGTGGTGATTCTTCGTTTCGAAGCCCGCCCCGCGCCAGCGATGGGAGAATGGACGCTTTCATGTCCAGGAATACTGCCCGGCCGGGCCGCGATACCGTTTTCGTCTGCTCCTGCGAGGGAACTTTCCGCCCCGACGCCGAGCGCCTCGGCGCGCTGCTGGGCGCGGAGGCCGATGTCATCGGCTGCAGCCAGCTTTGCGGAGCGGACCGCGACCGGCTCGCGAAGGCCGCCGCGACCGCGCCGAACCTGACCATCGCCTGCCGTCAGGAGGAAGCCGGTCTCCGCGCGCTGCTGGAAGAGGCCTCCTTCGCGGACACCAGCCAGTTCGTCGATATCCGCGATTCGGCCGGCTGGTCGTCCGAAGGCGACGGGGCGCAGCCAAAGATTGCCGCCCTGCTCGCGATGGGGCGGATGGCGCCGCCCGCCCTCCCCTTCGTGACTCTTGAAAGCAATGGCGTCGCCCTCGTCTACGGCTCGGACGAAACCGCAATCGAGGTCGGCACGCGACTCGCGGATGGCCTCGACATCACGGTAATGTTGCGCAGCCCCGGCGATGTCGCGCCGAATTCCAAGCGCACCTTCCCGGTTGCCCGCGGCACGATCCGCGCCGCGAAAGGCTATCTCGGCGCCTTCGAGCTTCTCGTCGATGATTTCGCGCTCGCGCAGCCCTCGTCCCGCGCGTCGCTGACCTTCGGCGAAACGCGGAGCGGCGCCACTTCGCATTGCGATCTCATCCTCGATCTCACCGGCGGCAAGCCGCTGTTCGCCGCCGATGCTTTGCGTGACGGCTACCTGCGCGCCGACCCGCGCGATCTGATCGCGGTCGAACGGCTGATCGCGAAGGCGGGCGATCTCGTCGGCACCTTCGACAAGCCGAAATACATCACGTTCAAGGCGGAGCTTTGCGCCCATTCGCGCTCCGGCATCACCGGCTGCACGCGCTGCCTCGACGTCTGCCCGACCGGCGCGATCACGCCCGCTGGCGATGCGGTGAGCATCGACCCGCAGATCTGCGCCGGCTGCGGCGGCTGCGGTTCCGTCTGCCCGACCGGCGCGGCCTCCTACGCCCTTCCCGCGCCCGATCACCTGATGCGCAAGCTACGGACCCTGCTACTCACCTACGCCAAGGCCGGCGGCAAGGACGGGATCGTGCTGTTCCACGACGCCGACCATGGCGCGCCGATCATCGAGGCGCTGGCGCGCTTCGGCGAGGGCCTGCCGGCGCGCGTGCTGCCGGTCGCGGTCAACGAAGTGACGCAGATCGGCGTCGAACAGATCGCCGCGAGCTTCGCTTATGGCGCGGCGGGCATTGCCTTCCTTGTTTCCGACAAGCCGAAGCACGATCTCCTCCCGCTCGACAGGCTCGAAGCGCTGGCGGACGATCTCCTGCCCGCGCTCGGCCACGCGCGTGAAGCACTGACCCGTGTTGCGACCGGTGACCCCGATGTCCTGCTCGCGGCCTTACGCACCATGCCGGCCGCGGCCGCCGGCACCTCGACGGCCAGTTTCCAGCCTTCGGGCGCAAAACGTCAGGTTATGATGTTGGCCTTGCGCGAGTGGCATGCCGTCTCCCCGGCGAAACCCGAACGCATTCTGCTTCCGAAAGGCGCGCCGTTCGGCAAGGTAGAGGTCAAGGCCGAGGGTTGCACGCTCTGCCTAGCCTGCGTTTCCGCCTGTCCGGTCTCGGCGCTCTCCGCCAACCCTGAGAGCCCGGAACTGCGCTTTCAGGAAGATCTCTGCGTCCAATGTGGGCTATGTCAGTCGACTTGCCCGGAGAAAGTCATCAGCCTTTCGCCGCAGCTCGATTTCACGGCCATCAACGCCGCCCCTGTGACGCTGAAGCAGGAGGAACCCTACGCCTGCGACAATTGCGGCACGCTTTTCGGCACGAAATCGACCATCGAGCGCATCAAGGGCAAGCTCGCCGGCCAGCACTGGATGTTCTCCGGCGCCAATGCCGACCGTCTGAAGGTGATCGGTTACTGCGACACCTGCCGCATCGAGGCCGCGACGCTCGCCGGGTTCGACCCGTACGGCGGCCCGCCGCGCCCGAAGGTGCGCACCTCGGAGGACTATTTCCGCGAACGCGAGGAAGACAAGGAAGGCTAGAATTACCGCGCCGCCTTTTCGAGGAAATCGACGAGCGCCGCGCGATCCTCCGCATTGCCGATCGTCTGCTCCGGCATCTTGGTGCCGGGCGTATAGGCCATCGGTCCGATCTCGAAGAGTTTCGCCACCGTCTCCTTCGACCAGACGATATCCATCTTCGTCAGCGCCGGCGAGAAGGCATAGCCTCGGGCGGTCGCGATCCTGCGGCCCATGATGCCGTGCAGCGTCGGCCCGGCGCGGTTGCCGTCATCCGGGCTCAGCGTGTGACAGGCGACGCAGGCGCGGAAGACCTGCGCGCCGCGATGCCGCTCGAAAGCCTTGAGTCGTTCTTCCGTCGCCTCGGTGATGACGGGTGAAACCGGTTCGCCCGTTTCGACCGACCAGCGCCGCACCAGCCGGTCCGCGCCACCGGTGAGGATTTCCGTGCCATCCGCCGAGAAGGCGAGCGACCAGAGCGGGAAGGCCGGACCGGACAGGCGCCTGAGGATGCCGCGGTCCTTGCGCTCGACGATCACCAGCGCGCCGCGAAAGCCGGCGGCGGCGACACGGCGCCCATCCGCGCTGGCTGCGAGCGCGACCAGCGGGACCTCGGATACCGCGACCTCGCCGGTCTCGTTCAAATCGTCGTCGAAGAAACGCAGCTTGCCGTCCGCCCCTGCCGCAACGATCTCCGATCCAGCCGCCACGAGCGCATTGATCGGCAGCCCAAGTTCGCGGATGGTCGGCGCCCCTTCCGGCGGAAAACTCCTGAGCTTGCCTTCATGCCCCGCCGTGAGGATGCGATCGCCATGATGGAGCACGGCGTTGACCGGCCCGCGATGCTCGCCGAGCACGCGCGACGCCCCGGTCGCGAGGTCCCACAGCCGGACAGAACCGTCCCAACTTGCCGAGGACAGAATCCTGCCGTCCCGGCTGACCGACAGCCCGGCGATCGGGCCTTCGTGCCCTTCGAGAACGCGCGCCGGTTTGATCCCGCCGGCCGGCCAGATCGCGATTCGCCGGTCTTCGCCCGCGCTCGCAAGTCCGCCGCCCGGGAGCGGCGCCAGCGCATTGACCGCCCCGTCATGGAAACGGAGCACCTGCCGGGCTGTTCCGCGCGCAGGGTCCCAGCGGATGATTGCGGTGTCGAACCCGGCGGTCGCGATCTCGTCCGGCCGCACGACGATGGCGCGGACCGGCCCGCCATGGCCGCGCAGATCGACGGCCGACGCCGCACCGGCGGCACCAGCCACGTTCAGGCAGACGAGGACGGAAAGCAGTTTCATGTTCGCTCTCGACAACGGCACCCGGCGCAGCATATGGCGGGACTAGCGAACAAGGGAAGTCCGGGCGGGCCCGGCGCGCCCTTTCAGAAATGCGGCCGGCCGCGCTGGCCTGTCTTCCGGGAGCCGATCGATGGGCGGGACGATGCTCGATCTCATGGGCCTCAAGTGCCCGCTGCCGGCGCTCAAGACGCGCAAGGCGCTGAAATCGCAACCCGCCGGCGCGACGCTGATCGTTCACTGCAACGATCCGATGGCAGCGATCGACATCCCCAACCTGATCCGCGAGACCGGTGACGAACTCCTTGCCAACGAGAAGCAGGCGGATCGGCTGGTCTTCACTATCCGCAAGGCGTGAATCGGCGGCGGCTCCGTCAGTGCGCCGGGCGAGCGAAGGCCAGCGACGCGACGAGGCCAAGCGAACCGCCGCCGCGCATTCGCGGCGCCATCAGGCGGTCGAGGCGCTCCTCGGCGAAGCGATTGTTGCCGTTCCGCCCTTGCAGTCTTTCGGTGAGGAGGCGCCGGGCGATATCGTCATGCCCCGAACGCAGCGCGGCCTCGATGGTCATCTGCTCGAAAATGTCGCGCTGGGCATTGCTGCCGCCGACGATAACGCGCTGGTTGCGGCCTTCGAGCAGGAGTTCGAGGGCACGGTCCGTCTGTCCGGCGGCATAGGCGACCATCCCTTCCGCGCAGGACCGGCCGGCCCGCTCGGCTACCAGGTTCTGTACCGAATTCCGGGCCGGCCCGGCGGCAATCGACCGGGCGAGCGCGGCTGCAGGCTTGCGTCGCCCCGCGCCGATCAGGGCGAGGATGTAGTGAAGATCGGCAAAGACGAGGCTGCGATCATCGATCCGGGCCTCCGCCTTGTCGGCGAGTTCTTCCCAGCGGTTGCCGACGTTGTGCCCGTCGAGTTCGAGCCGCATCAGCAGCGAGGCGCCGTTGGCGATATCGCGGAAATCGTCGGTTTTCTCGTGGCGGATCTTGCGATCGTAGAGTTCGAGCACCTCGCCGATCGCGCCCGCTTCCAGCTTGAACAGCGCGAGATGCCAGAACAGATGCCCGCCGAAATTGTTGCAATGGCCGATGCGCGCCTCGCGCGCCTCGATCCAGCGGATGCCGTCCGCCGTCCGGCCCATCATCTCGTGGACATGGCTGACGGCATGCAGCCCCCAGGCGTCGCGCGTCTCGCGCTCGACAGCCTCGATGCCGACAGCTTCCGCGCGGCCGTATTCGCCACTCTCCTCGAGCGAGAAGGCATGGCATCCGAGCATGAAGCCGCGGTGCGGGTGCAGCGCCGGCAGCTTGCCGAGGACGCGCTCGATCGAACGCAGCATCCCGGCCCGGTCGCCCAGCATGAAGCGCAGCGCATGGCTCATCTTGGCCGCAAGCGTGTTCTCGGGTTCGAGCGTGATGACCTGTTCGAGCTTGTCGATCGCCACCCACCAGGCGCCGTGCGCCGCCATCGAGGCGGCCTCCGCGTAGGTCATGTCGACCCCGCTGCCACCCGCCAGCGCAACGGCGGTCGCCGAAGCTTCCTGCGCGAGAGGAAGCAGTTCCTGCCGCGCAAGCAGGGACAGCATCAGCGCCCGCGTCGCATGGCCACGGGAACTTGCCGGTTCCCCCTCCAAC
>Ga0209570_1001687_pt1 | contig 11102 bp, 11 predicted proteins | sample EBPBio172007_DNA_FD_185861 | JGI IMG/M metagenome (GOLD analysis project Ga0209570, IMG submission 185861) | Wastewater treatment Type I Accumulibacter community from EBPR Bioreactor in Madison, WI, USA - Reactor 1_9/17/2007_ DNA (SPAdes)... | ecosystem: Engineered > Bioreactor > EBPR >... | reverse complement strand
CCTGATGCCGCTGACCAGCAGGAAGCAGCCGACTGCAAAGGTCAGGCCGTAGATCAGGCGGTAGAAGAGGTCCGCCGGCACGCGCCGGACCATCCAGATGCCCGCGAGATTCGCCGCGACCGCGAGTGGGAACAGCACAGCGGCGGTGCCAAGGTTCTCGACGGTCAACTGCCCCAGCGCGACGAACGGCCCGACCTTCACGAGGTTCACCGCGGCGAAGAACACTCCGGCCGTGCCGACGAAGGCGTCGCGGCTCAGGCCGCGCGCCAGCGCATACATGTTGAACGGTGGCCCGCCGACATGGATGACGAAACTGGTATAGCCGGAGATGGCGCCGAGCACGGTCGCCGAACGCCAGTCGTGCGGTCTCGCATCGATGCGCGCGCCGCTGCGAATCCAGCGGTCGAGGCAGAACGACACCGCGATCAGCCCGACGATGATCCTGACGGCCGAATCGGAAACCCATGAGGCGAAGAGGAACCCGGCAGCGATGCCGAGGAGCGCGCCGGGAGCGAGATGCAGCAATGTCCGCGCATCCCAGGTCCTCCGGTAGCTCCAGACGGTGACCACGTCCTGCACGATCAGCACGGGCAGCATGATCGCCGCCGCCTGGATCGGCGGAACGGCGAGCGCCAGCAGCGGCGTCGAGAGAATTGCGACGCCCGAGAAGCCGCCCTTCGACAACCCGTAGAGCGTGACCGCGGGAACGGCGACCGCGTAGAAAACGGGATCGGTGATCATCGGGGATCGGTCTCGGCGGTCACGAAGCCTGTGCGCGCACGCCTAGCATGACGCCCCCTCATGACGAAGGGCGCCCATGGGCGCCCTGCCATTCTCCGCCGGATCGGGAGAGCCGTCAGGCCACCCGGCCCCCGGCAAGCGCGACCAGTTTCGGCGCGGGCTGGGCGGCCTTTTCAGCCGGCACGTAGAGGCCGCGCCTGTCGCCCACCGGCTTGAACGCATCGGTGAGGCCGACCACCGTCTCCGCCGCTCCGAGCAGCAGATAGCCATCGGCAGCGGTCAGGCGCGCAGTGCGGTTCAGCACGTCGATCTTGGTCGGCTGGTCGAAATAGATCAGCACGTTGCGGCAATAGACGATGTCGAACTGACCGAGCGCCGAGAAGTCGTTGAGCAGGTTCAGCGTCCGGTAGTGGACCATCGAGCGGATCTCGGGGGAGATCACCCACTGGTCGCCGTTCTGCGTGAAGTACTTCAGCAGCATCTGGATCGGCAGGCCGCGCTGGACCTCGAACTGGGTATAGGAGCCGGCCTTGGCGCGATCGAGCACGTCGCCGGACAGGTCCGTTCCGATGATCTCGAACCGCCAGCCCGCGAGCTGCGGCCCCATCTCCTTCAGGATCATCGCCAACGAATAGGGCTCCTGCCCCGTCGAGGCGGCGGCGCACCAGATGCGGATATGGCGGCGGCCGGCCCGCGCCTTCAGCAGCGCCGGCAGCATCACTTCCTTGAAGTGGTCGAAGGGCGTCTTGTCGCGGAAGAAGAAGCTCTCGTTAGTGGTCATCGCCTCGGTGACCTTCGAGGCGAGCGCCTCGTTGCCGGGCACTTTCAGCTTCTGGACGAGTTCGGAAATGCCCGCCATGCCCTGCTTGCGCACGATGGGCATGAGGCGGCTCTCGATCAGATACTGCTTGTCATTGGACAGCACGAGGCCGGAGCGCGCCTTGAGGAACCCGCGAAGGTAGTCGTAGTCGAGAGGGGTCACGACCGGTCTCCGGAGAACACACGAACAATCTTCGGGGCGATCTGGTCGAGCGGCAGCACAGCTGCGGCATGGCCTGCCTGAGCGACCGCGCCGGGCATGCCCCAGACGACGCTGGTGGCCTCGTCCTGGACGATGACGCTGCCGCCTGACGACACGATGTCGCCGGCGCCGTGGGCGCCGTCATGGCCCATGCCGGTCAGCACGCATCCGAAGGCCTGGGCGCCCCAGACCTGGGCGGCCGAGGTGAACATCGGGTCGACCGCCGGCTTGCAGAAATTGATCGGCGGACCGTCTTCGAGATGCAATACCGTCGTGCCGCCGGTCCTCTTGACGACCATGTGCTTGCTGCCGGGCGCGACATAGATCCGGCCGGGAAGGACAGGTTCGCCGTCCCGTCCCTCGGCCGCAGGGCGGCCGGTCGCCTTGGCGGCATGTTCGGCGAGGATGGTGGTGAAGGTCGGCGGCATGTGCTGGGTGATCAGCACCGGCACGCGCTCGATGAAGGAGCCGAGGCTCTTCAGCACGACAGTCAGCGCCTGAGGGCCGCCGGTGGACGAACCGATCAGCAGAACCTTCGGCAGCGTCGTGCCATAGGGCCGGAGCTTCACCGCATGGTCATGGAAGGCAACGGACGGCGGCACGATCGAGGGCGCGGCGACCCTTTGGCCGACGGCGGCGGGCGCGGGAGGTGCGGAGGCGCGGAACGTCCGGCCCGCGACCTTGCGCCGGCGACCGAGCGCACGGATCTTGTCGATCAACTCGCGCTTGAATGCCGGGGACGTGGTGACGCCCGCGTTGGACTCCGGCTTCGGCACATAGTCCGCCGCGCCGAGCGAGAGGCATTTCAGCGAGATCTCGGCATTGCGACGCGTCAGCGTCGAGGCCATCAACACCATGAGGTCGCGCTTTTCCGCGATCATCAACGGCAGCGCGGTCAGCCCGTCCATGTCGGGCATCTCGATGTCGAGAATGACGACGTCAGGCTTCTTGCGGGAGATGTCTGCGACGGCATCGCGACCCGACCGGTGGCTCGCCACCAGGATCATGTCGGCCTCGTCGGCCACCCAGCGGCCGACCAGGCCGCGCACCACGACGGCGTCGTCGACGACCATCACCTTGATCGGATCGGCCGCAGGGGCCACGGTTCCCAGCGGGGAACCTGTCACTGACGCTACACTCATACGCCGCTACTCGAATACGCACACGAAGGGGAGCGGCTGGCGCCGCCCCGCGGATCAGATCAGGCCGACTTCGGCGAACTTGGCTTCGACGATGTCCTTGTCGAAGGGCTTCATGATGTATTCGTTGGCCCCGGCATGCATGGCGCGGGCAATGTGCGCGACATCGTTCTCGGTGGTGCAGAACACGACCTTGGGCGCCTGGCCGCCGGGCAGCTTGCGTAACTCGCGCAGGAACTCGTAGCCGTCCATCACCGGCATGTTCCAGTCGAGCAGGATCGCCTCCGGCATGGTGCCGTAGCAGAACTCCAACGCCTTCTTGCCATCCTCGGCTTCCTCGATCTGGAAGCCCATGCCTTCCAGAATCCGGCGAGCCACCTTGCGGATCACCGAGCTATCATCGACCACGAGACAGGTTTTCATCGGCTTCGGTCCTACGCTTCGTACAAATCAGGCAGCCATCTGCTCGCCGCCCATGGCGAGCACGGAATCGACATCGAGGATGACCATCAGCTGGCCGTCCAGACGATGCACGCCGCCCGAGACACGGGCCCAGCGGGCATCGAGATTGATCGGGTTCTGCTCGCGCGAATCCGGCGAGAGCTTGAGCACCTCGCCAACCGAGTCGATCAGCAGGCCGTAGCTTTCGCCCCGGGATTCGATGCCGACCGCCATTGCGGGCTTGGCGTCCTTGTCGCGGGTCAGGCCAAGGCGCACGCGCATGTCGATGGCGGTGACGATGCGGCCGCGCAGGTTCAGCACGCCAGCGATATCGGGATGGGCGAGCGGCACGCGCGTCAGCCGGTCCGGCATGAACACGTCCTGCACCCGCGAGATCGGCAGGCCGAACAACTGGCCTCCGATATGGACGGTCACATATTCGGTGACATCGTCGGTGGCGGTCTTCTGCATCGGGCTGATCCTTGCGCGATCGGGTGTCACGCCGCCTGGGCGTAGTCGACGGAGGTCTCCTTCAGGGCCGCGATCAGGCCCTGACGGTCGAACTTGGCGACATAGTCGTGGAAGCCGGCGACCCGCGCCCGCTCGATGGCGGCCGGGTTGGTCAGCGACGAGAGGGCGATCACCGGCATCGCGGCGAGGCGCTTGTCGGACCGCATGGCCTCGGCGAACTCGAAGCCGTTCATCTCCGGCATCTCGATATCCGAAACGACGACGTCGAAGCGGTCGCCGCCCTTGAGGATGTCGAGCGCCTCGGCCGCTGCCGACGCGGTGATCACGTCATAGCCGGCGGCCTTCAGCACCGGGGTCAGCATGTTGCGGAAGAACGGTGAGTCGTCGACGAACAGCAGCTTGCGGGTGAGCGCCGCCGCATTCATTTCCTTGCGCTTGAACCAGTCCTCGAAGGCGAGCGGCAGGTAGTGGCCGATATCGAGGATCTCGGTCGCCTGGCCCTTGATGACGGCCGAACCGAGCATGCCCGGCACCTCGGCCGCGACCTCGATGTTCAGCGCGTCCTCGACGATGTCGACGATCTCGTCGACCACGAGGCCCATCGAGCGGCCGGCATCGGAGAAGACCAGCAGGGGCTGCGAGCCCTCGCTCTTCAGACGCATCTCGCCAGCCACCGAGATCAGCGGCATCAGCGCGCCGCGGTACTGGACGAGATGGCGGCCATGGGCCTGCTCGATCTTGTCGACCGCAACCTCCTCGAGGCGGGTGACGAGCGATAGCGGAACCGCCTTCTGCTCGCGCGAACCGGCGCGGAAAACCAGCATGGAGATCAGCTGGCGGGCGTCGCCGCGGCGGCTGTCGGCCTCCGCCTCGTCGGCCGTCGCCGAGACGTCCGTGCCGATCGCCGAGGCGATGCCGTTCGGGTCGATGATCATGATCACCGAACCGTCGCCGAGGATGGTCGTTCCCGAGAACATGGTGATGTGGCGCAGCTTCGAGGACATCGGCTTCACGACGATTTCCTCGGTGTGGAACACCTGGTCGACCACGATGCCGAAGGTCTGGCTGCCGACCTGCGTCACCACGATGAAGCCGTTGGTCTCGTCCAGCGGCTCGCCGCCGGCAATGCCGAGCAGCTGGCGCAGGTGGACGAGCGGCAGCAGCTTGTTGCGCAGCCGCAGGACCGGCGTGTCCTTGATCCGCTCGATCCGGTGCTCGGAGTTCTGCTGGGCGCGGACGAGTTCGATCACCGACAGCTGCGGAATGGCGAAGCGGTCACCGGCGCTCTCGACGATCAGCGCCGAGACGATGGCGAGCGTCAGCGGGATCTTGATCGTGACGGTGGCGCCCTCGCCCTGCACCGACTTCAGGTCGATGGTGCCGCCGATCTGGTCGATATTGGTGCGCACCACGTCCATGCCGACGCCGCGGCCGGAGACGGAGGTGACCTGCGCCGCCGTCGAGAAGCCCGGCGCGAAGATGTACTTGTGGATCTGCGCCTCGGTGAGCTTCTCCAGCTCGGCCTCGGAAGCGAGGTTCTGTTCGACGATCTTCTTGCGGATGCGATCGGTGTTGAGGCCGCGCCCGTCATCCGAGATGGCGATGACGATATGTCCGCCCTCGTGATAGGCGGCGAGCTTGACCGTGCCCTTCTCGGGCTTGCCGGCGAGGCGGCGCTGCTCGGGGCTTTCCAGGCCGTGATCGGCGGAGTTGCGCACCATGTGGGTGAGCGGATCCTTGATCAGGTCGAGGACCTGCCGGTCGAGCTCGGTCTCGGCGCCGTGCATCTCCAGTTCGATCTGCTTGCCAAGTTCGTTGCCGAGATCACGGACGATGCGCGGCAGCTTCTGCCAGGCATTGCCGATCGGCTGCATGCGCGTCTTCATGACGCCGTCCTGGAGCTCGGCCGTCACGTTGGACAGGCGCTGCAGGGGCACCTTGAACTCGGACTCCTCGTGGCGGCGCACGATCTCCAGAAGCTGGTTGCGGGTCAGCACCAGCTCCGAGACCATGGTCATGAGCTGTTCGAGCGTATCGACGTTGACGCGCAGGGTCTGCTGGCCCTTCACGCCGCCTTCGGCATCGTCCTCGGACGGGCCAGCATTGGCGGCCTTGGCGGGCCGCGCGGCCGCCTTCTTGTCGGCTTTCGCCGGCTTCGCCTCGGGAGCGATCGGCGGGGAGGCCATCTCCGGCACTGCCGTTGCGGCCACTTCGGATTCGGTCTCGCGGAAGGCGCGCTCCAGCTCGTCGAGCGAAACCTCGCCCGGACGCAGCGCGCGCTCCAGCGTCTGGTCGGCCAGCGTCCCCTTCGCGACCTTCGGCTCCTCCACCCTGGGAGCGGGCGCCGAGCCCGCCGCCGCCGACATGGCTTCCAGCTGCGAGATCAGGTCGCCGTCATCGCCCTCGGGCTCGTTCCCCGCGCCTTCGAGATCGCCGAGGATTTCCTTCAGGCGGTCGATGGTGAACAGGATCAGCGTGACGCCCTCGCCGGTGACCGGCGCGCCGTCGCGATACTTGCCCATGAGCGTCTCGGCCGCGTGGGCGAGCGCTTCGAGGCGCGGCAGGCCCAGGAAGCCGCAGGTGCCCTTGATGGTGTGGACGAGGCGGAAGATGTTGCCGAGGATTCCGGCATTGTTCGGGTCTTGTTCGAACCGGACGAGCTCGACGTCGACGACGTCCAGGCTCTCGTTCGTCTCGGTCAGAAATTCGCGGAGCAGATCATCCATCGTCGGGACCCGGACAGGAAGGAGCAAGGACAGGCCGCCATGGCAGCCGTCCGATCACGCCGAAGTGTCACGGAAAAGGGTTAAATCTTGTTGAAACGAAATTACCGCCAGCCGCCTGGTTCGACGGGGCGAAATATTTGATTCAAAAGAGATTCAGCTGACCCTGCGTCAGCCGCGCCACGGCTCAGGCAGCGCGGATGTCGACGTGGTCGTCGACCTTCTCGATCGTCACCGTCATTGCGGCGGAGCGCGCGAGCAGGCCGGTGTAGTAGGGCTGGATCGCATGGGCGTCGATCGTGCCCTGCTCGTTGGCGGGAATGCCGGCGAGAAGCTCGACCGCATGGGGCGGAATGCGGGCATTGAGGCCCGTGACCGTCACGGAGAAGCCGGTCGTGTCGCCCTCGCCCACCGCTTCGACCTTGATCGTGCCGCCGCGCGGGATGGCGCCGGCTGCCAAGAGCAGCAGATTGAGCAGCAGCTTCACGCGGTTCTTCGGCAGGAAGGCGGGAGCGATATGCCAGTCGATGGTGGTGCGGTCGTCGTTGAGGAAGTTGGTCGCCACCTGATGCGCGTCGCGGGTATCGATGGCCGAGCCGGCCGAACCGGCCGCGCCGAAGGCGATGCGGCAGAACTGCAGGCGGGCGGAAGCCGTCCTTGCGCTCTTGCGGATGAGGTCGAGCGCGAGTTCCGTCGTCGCGGCATCCGCGCCGTCCTCCATCAGCTCCAGGCCGTTGACGATGGCGCCGACCGGCGAAATCACATCGTGGCAGACGCGGCTTGCGACGAGCGCGGCGAGGTCGAGACCCTCCAGCGCAATCGGGCTACGGACGTCATCGGCCATGATCGGTCTCCGGCAGGCGGCGAATCGGCGGAATGCCCCGCACGTGGCGGGGCGCATCCGGTTACAACGTCGGGATGCGCGGGAAAAGGGTTCCCGCCACCGTCACTCGTCGTCGGTCTTGATCGACTTGAGGTTGGCGAAGACCTTCTCGGCGTCGTAGCGCTCTTCGCGCTTCGGCGCTTCGGGGCGCTCGAAGGGATCGAACCGGGCCGGCGCCGACGTCGTCTGGTCGGCGGGCAGCAGGGTCTGCTCGGGCGTCGCGTCGACCGGACCGCGTTCCTTGGCGGCGCGATTCACCTCGAAGTCGAGGTCGATCTGCGAGCAGAGACCGAGCGTCACCGGATCCATCGGGCTGAGGGTCTGGGAATTCCAGTGCGTGCGGTCGCGGATTGCGGCGATCGTCGGCTTGGTGGTGCCGACGAGGCGCATGATGGCCGCGTCCTTCAGTTCGGGATGGTTGCGCACCAGCCAGAGGATGGCGTTCGGCCGGTCCTGGCGGCGCGAGACCGGCGTGTAGCGCGGCCCCTTCTTGGTCTTCACCTCGGGCAGCTTCACCTTCGGCGGGGCGAGTCTCAGCCGGTAGGTCGGGTCCTGCTCGGCCTTGGCGATCTCCTCGCGGGTCAGCTGTCCCGTGATGATCGGATCGGCGCCCTTGATGCCCTGCGCCGCCTCGCCGTCGGCGATCGCCTTCACCTCGAGCGGGTGCAGCGTGCAGAAGGCGGCGATCTGGTCGAAGGAGAGCGCGGTGTTGTCGACCAGCCAGACGGCGGTCGCCTTGGGCATCAGAAGCTGGGTCATGGCTTGGCCTCTTCAGGGTCTCTTGCCGTTCCGGGACGACCGTCCGGAAGCGTGGCCGCCCCCGCGCCCTGGCGGGGGGGCCGGGGCCGAGGCGGTCGCCTCGTATCGATCAATGGATCGGGAAATCACCCCCGATATAGCGGCCGGAACGGCGCGACGCAAACGAGGACTTCAAAATTCAACAAACGCGCGGCTTTGGCGTGGACAAGCGCCCATGATTCTGCTATCGGCCACAAATTCTCGGGCAAGGTTGTCGCAGCGGATTTCTCCGCGCGAGTCTTGCTCGTCCAAGAATAGATGCGGCTTTTACGCCTTACCAAGGACAACCGGCGTGCAGGTTCTCGTTCGCGACAACAATGTCGATCAGGCTCTGAAGGCTCTCAAGAAGAAGATGCAGCGTGAGGGCATCTTCCGCGAGATGAAGCTGCGCGGCCATTTCGAGAAGCCGTCGGAGAAGAAGGCGCGCGAGAAGGCCGAAGCCGTGCGCCGCGCCCGCAAGCTGGCCCGCAAGAAGGCCCAGCGCGAAGGTCTCATTCCCGCGAAGCCGGCGAAGCCCCGCACTCCCGCCGCAGCTGCTGCGCGCTGATTTAGGCTTTCTTTCGGTTCTCGCCGTATTTTTGACAGGCCCGCGACGAACGATCATCGCGGGCCGTGTCGTTTCCGGCGGTCCCTTGCTGCCGGCTCCCCGCGTAGGGCCCGAAATGGCCCGGTCCGGCGCGATTGACGAGGACAGCCGTTTGACGAACTCCGCCCCAGACATCCTCCGGCTCCTTCGGCGCGCTGCCTTCGGCGCGGGCGCGCTGGCGCTGGCCGGCTGCTCGTCCACGGGCGGCACCGGCGTCGTCGGCGCGACCACCGGCGGCGACGACAGCGAATCCAGCTATCTCGGCTCGACCGCCAACCTCGCCTCGCTCGGCGACGTGGTTCAGCGCAACCCCAACGACCCGCAGGCCTACAACATGCGCGGCACCGTGCTCGCGCGCACGGGCCGGCGGCAGGAGGCGATGGCGGATTTCTCGCGCGCCATCCAGCTTGATCCGAACTACGTGCAGGCGCTGGCCAACCGCGCCCTCGTCCACCGCCAGACCGGCCGCGCGGACCTCGCCCTCGCCGACTACAACCGCGCCATCGCGGCTGATGCCAATTACGCCGCCGCCTATGTCGGCCGCGGCAACGTCTACCGCACGCAGAACCGCCACAACGAAGCGCTGAACGACTATAACCGCGCGATCCAGATCAACGGTTCGAACGCGCAGGCCTATCACAACCGTGCGCTCGTCTGGGCGGCGCAGGGCAACCATCGCCAGGCCGTCGAGGACTTCACCACCGCCCTCGGCCTCGCTCCCAACAATTCCGAGCCCTATTACGGCCGCGGCCTGAGCTATCTCGCGCTCGGCGACAACAAGGCGGCCCTCGACGACTTCAACGAGGCAGTGCAGTTCGACCAGCGCAATGCCGATCTCTGGGTTGCCCGCGGCCAGGCGCTGGAGCGCACGGGCGACAACGAGCGCGCGCTCGGCTCCTACACCAAGGCGATGAGCGTCGAGGAGAACCATCCGGGCGCCCGCGAAGGCTTCAACCGCCTCGGCGGCCGGTCCGGCCAGACCTATCGCCTGTTCAACTGACCGACCCGGCCGGTCAGTCCAGATCCTTCGACAGTTCGATCACCGCCGGGCGGAAGCCATAGCGCTCATAGGCCTTGCGCGCGATGTGGTTGCCAGCAATGGCGCCAATCATGAGGCGCCGGAGCCCATTCGCGCGCGCCAGACGCTCGGCCTCCTCCAGCAGCATCGTGCCGATCCCCTGCCCGCGATGGCGCTCGTCGACGACGAGTTCGGCAACCCAGCCCACCTGCCCCACCTCGGCGCGCAGATAGGGCTGCGGCTGGTCGATGACGAAGGCCATCATCGCCACGACCTCGCCGCCGTCACAGGCGACGACGATGGCCCCGCCATCGCGCTCGACCCGCTTCAGGTCGCTGTCGAGACAGGCCTCCGCCGCCTTCAGGTCCTTCGCCCGGTCGCCGGAAATGGCATCCTCGAACAGGTTGAGCTCATGGACGAGTGCGACGACCGCGGGACGGTCGGCCGTGGCGTAGGGGCGGATCATGATGCTCATCTGTCGGTCCGGTCGAGGAAGGGCGCCACCACCTCGCGCGTTTCCGCGCTCGGAACCACGGGAACGATCTCGAAGGTCACGCCGGACCCGCGCCAGCCAAGCACCCATTCCTGCAAAAGGCACAGGTCGTCGCATTCCATTAGCTGGAAGCACCGATCGAAATTCGGCTCCACCCAGCTCCCGGCATAGGTCAACCCTTCGGGCAGCTGGCGTCCCTCGTCGCGCACCCGGCGATAGACGGGGATGGCATCCTGATTGGCGAAGCGCTCGACGACCATGAACAGCATGGAGCCCCCCGGAAAAGCGAAACGGGGCCGATGGCCCCGCTTCAAACTCTAATCGAGAGACCTCCGGGGCCTCAATGGCCGGCCGCGTCAGTGGCCGAGGTTCTTGACGATGCTCTCGACCATCTTCTTGGCGTCGGCGAGCAGCATCATGGTGTTGTCGCGGTAGAACACGTCATTGTCGATGCCGGCATAGCCGACACCGCCCATGCCGCGCTTCACGAACAGGATCGTGCCAGCCTTTTCCACGTCCAGCACCGGCATGCCGTAGATCGGCGAGGTCTTGTCGGTCTTGGCCGCCGGGTTGGTCACGTCGTTGGCGCCGATGACGAAGGCGACGTCGGCCTGCGCGAACTCGGAATTGATGTCCTCGAGCTCGAACACCTCGTCATAGGGCACGTTGGCTTCCGCCAGCAGCACGTTCATGTGGCCGGGCATGCGGCCCGCGACCGGGTGGATGGCGTATTTCACCTCGACGCCCTCCTTCTTGAGGAGGTCGGCCATCTCGCGCAGCGCGTGCTG
>Ga0209570_1001682_pt1 | contig 11170 bp, 7 predicted proteins | sample EBPBio172007_DNA_FD_185861 | JGI IMG/M metagenome (GOLD analysis project Ga0209570, IMG submission 185861) | Wastewater treatment Type I Accumulibacter community from EBPR Bioreactor in Madison, WI, USA - Reactor 1_9/17/2007_ DNA (SPAdes)... | ecosystem: Engineered > Bioreactor > EBPR >... | reverse complement strand
AAGACCAGCACGAAGGACTTCACCACCGCGGTGCTTGCGAGGAAATACCACGTTTCCGCCACCCGCGGGAATCTGAACAACCATATCGGCGTGCCTCTAACGGTTCTCGCCACCAAGCCCGATCACACGGCCGCCGTCTGGGAGATGGGCATGAACCATTCCGGAGAGATCGCGCCGCTCTGCGAGATCGCCCGGCCGAAGTTTGGCATCATCACCAACATCGGCACCGCGCACATCGAGTTCCTCGGTTCGCGCGATGCGATTGCCGAGGAGAAGGGCACGCTCGGACGCGCGCTTCCGCAGGACGGCATTCTTTTCATCCCCGCCACCTGCGATTACAGCGAGTATCTGCGCCAGCGCACCAAGGGCACGTTGGTTCCCGTCGGAAACGGCCGCGGCCTGGTGCGTGCCGAGGATCTGGAGCTTCTGGCAGATGCGACGAACTTCAACCTGGTCATCGAGGGCGAGGGCAAGGTCGCCGTTTCGCTTCCGGTGCCCGGCAAACACATGGTGACCAACGCCCTGTTGGCCGCCGCGGTCGGTTGGAAACTCGGAGTTTCCATCGAGGAGATCGCCGCCGGTCTATCAGCCGCTTCACTCACGGGCGGCCGCCTCAAGCGCTACGAATGCAAGGGCGTCACCGTGATCGACGACACCTACAATGCGAATCCCGAATCGATGGCCGCCGCGATCGAAACCCTGGCGGACACGCCGGTGACGAACGGCGCGAGGAAGTTCATCGTGCTCGGCCGCATGGGCGAGCTCGGTCCGCACGGACCCGCCGCCCACGCGCGCACCGGAGAACTCGCGGTGAAACGCGGCCTCCACCTGATCGCCGTGGGCGAGGGTGCCGAAGGCATCGCCACCGGTGGCGGCAACGCACCGCATTTTCCCCGTCTCGACGAAGCCGCCGAATGGCTCTCCTCGAACGTGAAGTCCGGCGATGTGGTGCTCTTCAAGGGCAGCCGCACCGCGACGGTTGAAAAAGTCATGAACGCCGCATTCCCCCCCAACTGAACGATGCTTCCCGCGATTTACGATTTCTGGTTAGAAGCCTTCAAACAAGGCGAGTCCTGGGCGGTCTCGTGCAGTTTCCTCAACCTCTTCCAATACATCACCTTCCGCGCCGCGTGCGCCGGATTGCTGGCCTTCGTGCTCTCGCTCATCATCGGTCCCCGGGTGATCCGCAAGTTGATCTCGCTCAAGGTCGGCCAGCCGATCCGTTCCGCCGAGGAGGTCCACAAGCTCGCCGAACTCCACGGCGGGAAAATCGGCACGCCCACCATGGGTGGCGTGCTGATCCTCGGCACGGTGCTCGTTTCCACGCTCGTCTGCGCGCGGCCTTTCAATCCCTTCGTCGCGGTCTGCGCCTGCACCATGGCCGCTTGTGGTTTGTTAGGCCTTTGCGACGACTATAAGAAGGTGAAGGAGAAAAAGTCCGACGGCGTGAGCGGACGGACGAAACTTTTCTGGCAGTTCACCATCGCGCTCATCGCGGCGGCGTTCATTTATTTCAAACCGGAAATCTCAGGCATCGGAGCCACCCCTGCCCAGCTCGCGGCGGGCGAGGCCGGATACACGCTGGGCAAGGCCGGTCCTCTCGACATCGGATCGATCTGTTTCCCGCTATTCAAGGTGCCGCTCCTGAGCCTCGGCATTCTGATCATCCCGTTCTTCGCGCTGGTCATCGTGGGCACATCCAACGCGGTGAATCTAACCGACGGTCTCGACGGCCTCGCCACCGGCTGCACGATCAGCACGGCGCTCGCCTACTCGCTGCTCGCCTACCTCGCGGGCCACTATTTCATGGCGGTGGAGTACCTTGTCATTCCTCACAACCTCTACATCGGCGAACTCGCCGTGTTCCTCATGGCGCTGGCTGGGGCGGCCTTCGGTTTCCTGTGGTTCAACTGCCATCCTGCCAAGGTCTTCATGGGGGACACCGGATCGCTCGCCATCGGCGGCGCGCTCGGAACGGCCGCCATCTGCACCAAGCAGGAGCTGCTGCTCGTCATCATCGGCGGCATCTTCGTGATGGAGGCGATGTCCGTCATCCTCCAGGTCGGCAGTTTCAAGCTGCGCAAGAAACGCATCTTCAAGATGTCGCCCATCCACCACCATTTCGAATTGTTAGGTTGGCATGAGAGCCAGGTGATCATCCGCTTCTGGATCCTCTCGATCATGTTCGCCTTGTTCGGTCTCGCCATTCTCAAGATCGCCTGAAACACCCATGAGTCTCACCGGAAAACATGTCGCCATTCTCGGAGCGGGCCGCAGCGGCCGCGCCGCGGCGACGCTCGCCCTGCGCGAGGGCGCCCGCGTGTCCGCATGGGACGCCGCCGGGCCGGACGCCTTCACCGGCATGCCCGGCGTGGTCGAGATCCATCCGCACGCGACCGAGGAACAAGGCGAGGCGGTGGTTTGCGACCTCCTCGTGGTGAGTCCCGGCATCGACACCTACGGCTCCTACGTCGCCGCGTTTTCGAAGAACGCCGGCGAGGTGATCGGCGAGGTGGAACTCGCGGCGCGTTTCTATCAGGGGAAAATCGTCGGCATCACCGGCACCAATGGCAAAACCACCACCACCGAGCTTGTCAGCCGCATCCTCGCCCATGCGGGACTCGGCGGCACGCCCTGCGGAAACTACGGCACGCCCTTCGCGGAAGTCGTGCTACAGCCGAATCCGCCGGCAGCGGTTGCCTTGGAACTCAGCTCGTTCCAGTTGGAAACCATCCGCACGCTGCACCCGGTGGTTTCCGTGTGGCTGAATTTCGCGCCGGACCACATGGACCGCTATCCGACGGTGGACGCCTATCTGAACGCGAAACTCCGGATTTTCGAAAACCAAACCGCGGAGGACACGGCGGTGATCCGCGACGGTGAGGAATTTTCCAGCATTCTCGCGAAGGCGACGCGTTTCTCCACCACCGATCCGGAGTGTGAATGGTTCTCTAACGGAATCGTCGTCCTGCATGGCGGCGAAACGTGGCTGGACATGGAGCACGGCACCGGCCTGCGCGGACTTCACAACGCCGAGAACGCGATGGCGGCGATGGCCGCTTGCAAGGCGCTTGGGATCGATGCCAACACCATGCGCGAGGCGCTTCGCGGATACGCTCCTCCTCCGCACCGCTGCGAGTTGATCCGCACGCTCGACGGCGTCGAGTATCTCAACGATTCCAAGGCGACCAATCTCCACGCCCTCGAGAGCGCACTGCGTTCCCAAACCCGCCCGGTGGTGCTCATTGCGGGAGGAAAGGAAAAGGGTCTGGACTACCAGCCGGTGGTGCCGCTTCTACGCGAGAAGGCGCTGGCAGCCGTCACCTTCGGCCAGATCGCGCGCCCGCTCGCCGCCTTGTTCGCCGATGCGGTGCCTTGCGAATCCGTCGCCACGCTGGCGGACGCGGTTTCCGCAGCCCGCAGCCTCGCACCGCGCGGCTCCACCGTTCTCCTGTCTCCCGGGACCTCGTCCTTCGATCAGTTTTCCGGATACGAGCAACGCGGAAACGCATTCCGCGATCTTGTCCACCAGCTTCGCTAACAACTTGTCTCCCATGAAACACCAGACTCTCCCCGTCAAACGCAAGCCTGTCCAAAAGGGTGTGTTCCGCCGTCTCAGCGCGGTCACCAACCGCAACCGGAAACAGCGCGTCGCCGCCACGGCCACCGCGCCTCTGCCGGAAGCCGAAATGGATGAGGGCGGTTCGAAGGTCTCACGCGCGCTCACGATCATTTTCCTGATCCACATCGTCGCGATCGGCCTGATTTTCATCCATCAGAAATTCCTCGACGGCCGTCCGTCCGAAACCGCCGATGCCGCGAAAACCGCGGAAGCCGCTCCCGTGGTCGAGAAGCCGAAGGAAACCCTGCCGCGTCTGACAGGCGGCGAGAAGATCCACGTGGTTCGAGCGGGCGACAACTATTCACGCATCGCCGCCGCGGAAGGAGTGGATGAAGGCGATCTCCGCCTGATCAACCAGCACGTCGATATCCGCCCCGGCCTGCTATTGAAGATTCCGCCGCAGCGCATCGTGGCCGGGGAGTCGGCGGAGATCACCGAGATCCGCAGGCAGACACCTTCCGACACGGACCGCGGACTCGTGGAGAATGTGGATGTGAGCCAGGCTCCTAAAGCCCAGTTGGTCCGTCCGAATGTCAATCATACGGAAAACGCGCCCAGGCCGGCGGCCGATGTCATTCCTTCGGCAACCGTTGGTGGAAAATCCTACGTGGTCCAGCCGGGCGACAGCGTCTGGCGCATCGCGAACCGTTTCAAGGTCAACCAGGACGCGTTGATGCGCGCCAACGGCATCAGCGACGCCCGCAAGATGAAGACGGGCATGAAGCTCGTGATCCCGCAAACCTGAATCTAACAAACCACGCCGTTTCCCCCGATGGCCCGCCACTGCTCCACCATCCTCTGCATCGCCGTCGCGGCCCTCGTCGCGCTCGGTCTGGTCATGCTCACCAGCACGGGGGCGTGGGTGAAAAACGTGGAGGATCCCTACCATTTCCTCAGCCGCCAGGCGATGATGGTGACGCTCGGTCTGGCGGCCGCGGTATTCGCCGCGCGCTGGCCGATGGACAAGTTCCGCAAGTTCGCGCCGTGGATGTTCATTGGAGCCTGCGTTTTGTTAGCACTCTGTTTCGTGCCGGGCATCATGGCTCCGGAGTTCGGATCGAACCGCTGGATCAAGGCGCCTGTCGTGGGCCGGTTCCAACCATCGGAACTCGCGAAGATCGTCGTGGTCGTCTGCCTCGCCGGATGGTTCGCGCGCTGGCAGACGGAGGTGAGGACCTTCTGGCGCGGGTTCGTGCTTCCCGGCATGATCGCGGGTGTTCCGATCCTGCTGATCGCCGTTGAAACGGACGTGGGCACGGCGCTTTCGCTCTCGGTGGCGGTGGTGGCGCTGATGATCTGCATCGGCACGCGTCTGATATTCCTGTTGCCCACCGCATTGTCGGGGATCACCGCGGTTTCATGGTACATTTACAATGACCCGGTGCGGTGGAAGCGCATCGAGGCGTGGCTGGACCTGGAGAATCCGTATCACCAGATCCGCATCGGCATGCAGCAGTGGCGTGGTCTGCTCGCCCTCGGAAACGGCGGCCCGTGGGGTGTGGGGCTTGGCAATGGATACGAGAAATTCGGCACGCTCACCTTCGCCCACATCGACTTCATCTTCCCGGTCATCGGCGAGGAACTAGGCCTGCGCGCCACGCTTCTCGTGGTGTTCTGTTATGTGCTCATCGCCATCGCCGGATGTGGCATCGCCATGCAGGCGCAGAATGTTTTCAACCGCTGCCTCGCGCTCGGACTCACCTGCGTGATCGTGGTGCCGGCCATGGTGAACATCGGCGTGACCACCGCGATGCTTCCGAATGACGGCCTGCCGCTTCCGTTTGTCAGCTACGGTGGCACGAGCCTGGTGTTCAGCCTTGCCGCCGTCGGCATGCTCGTGGGCATTCACCGCCGCTCGCAGGTGCGGGTGCCGCAGGAATTCCCGCTCAACAAGCAGACGCGCCTCGCCGTCAGGCTCTGAGCGCGGGAGACGCCGGATGAACAAACGCGGGGCTTGCACCCGCAGGACGGATGTCGTTTCCTGACCCGTCTTTGTTTTGTTTGTTCAATCCGTCTTCGTCATGTCCGCCCACCGATTCCTGAATGCCGTTCTCCTGATTCTCGCGGGAGTCTCCTCCGTCCGCGCCAGCCACTACGAAGTGCTCACGCCGGACGACAAGCGCCCGATCCAGTGTCTGGTGCAGGACCTCCGCCATCCGCGCTGGAGCAGCGCGCACTATCTCGCCTGCTACTCGCAGTATTTTTCCACCAAGGAAAAATGGGGTGGCTACTTCTACGGCGGATTTGTCGGCAAACCCGGAGCTGATAGAAACCTGCTGCAATTCTGTTCCTGGCAAATGCGGGGAAAGGATGTGCCTCCCGCGGACATCGACTTCGTCCATGCCGGTGAACACATGAGTTGGGCGAAGACGACGTGGGAAGGCTCCGCGGGCGGCATCAAGGGCATGTGGCCCGCCGATGTGTTCAAGGAGAACGAATGGCACCGCTTCGTCGCCCGCACCTGGGCGCCGCTTGATGATCCGAAGCACTCGTGTGTCGGCATCTGGATGAAGGACCTGCGCACCGGTGTCTGGAATCACCTCGCCACCACGCGCTACCCCGGAGTCATCGTGAACCTGAACCACTTCTTCGGGTTTCAGGAAAACTTCGCCGGTGGACGCGCCGATCCCATCGCGCACCTCGACATCCGCAACACCTACAGCCTGCGCGAGGGTCAATGGGTGGCGGACAACACGATCCTCTTCCGTCCCCAGGGCGATGGGGAAAAGAAAGAGCGTCTCTGTTTGAAAACCATCGATGGCGGAAAGGCCGCCACGTTGAAAACGCTCTGGAGCTATGTGGACAAGGCGACGCCGGAGCAGAAGGCCGACGCCTCGTTTGTCCCGGAGAAACAGCAGCTCACCTACAACCAGCCGAAGCAGCCTGGATTCTTCGATCCGGTGAAGGTGAAAACCCTCGCCGCGGCCGCGCTGGATTCGCAGCTCTACGTGAAGTGGGAACTGGAACAAACGAGCTGTCCGCAGGTGGGTTACAAGCTGGAGGTCTTCGACAACGCGGAGTGCAAGGGAGCCGCGCTGAAGGTGATGGAAGGCAATGATCCGGGGACCACGAGCTTGTTGATCGATGTCCCCGCAGGGAATGCCAGCCATGTCCGCCTTTCCCTAACAGACATCTACGGAAACGCCGCTCCACCCATTGTTCGCACCGCGTCCACATCGAAACCAAAGGCGGCTTACGCGAATACCGCGGCCACGGTGCCGGGATTGGGTTATCGTTACTTCGAAGCTCCGGAGAAGACCGATTGGATGGCGCTGCCGGATTTCAACAAACTCACACCCGTCCGCGAAGGATCGGTGAGCGAGCCGGACCTCAGCCCGCGTCTCCGCAGGACCGGGTACGCGTTTGCATTCGATGGACTCATCGACATCGCCAAGCCGGGCATCCATGATTTCACGGTCGTTCATGCATCCGGCGCGAAACTCAGCATCGACGGTCAGGTGGTCGTGCAGGGCGATGGTTACCACTCGATCCGCAAGCTCTCCGGCGCGGTGCCGCTGGCCGCGGGCAAGCACCGCTTCCAGCTCGAATACGTGCAGGGTCCGGAACAAGGCCAGCAGCCGGACGATTTCCTCCAGGTGCTTTGGAGAACGCCGGGATCCAACGAAAAGGCGTCGCGCGTTCCGGTGACGGTTTTCTCACGCAAGCCCGCGGAAGGGGAACCCCGGATCACCATCACTCCCGTTGCGGCGGCGACCGGCGACCGCGTTTCCCTCAAAGCCGAGGTTTCCGGGACCAGCGAAGAGTTGAAAGCGGTGGAATACCACATCGCGAATCCTTCGTTCGATTATTTCCGCGGGCAGGGCGCGCAGGGTGGCGATTATTTCATCGGCTCCACTTCCAAGCCGCAGGAAGCACTGGACACGATGCTCTGGGGCTCGCGTGAGAAAACGCTCCATGCCCGTCTGATCTACGGCAATGGCCGTACCATTGACAGCGTGCCCGTCACCATCCGCGGCGGCGCGCCGGATCTCGGCCCGTGGACCTTGAGCGAACTGGAGCACCATCAATATCCGGTCGCCGCCGAAGTGAAGGGGGATTCGATCACGATGGTCGGCGAGTCGATGGCCCTGCTCACCCGCCGGATGGACGGTGATTGCACGCTCACCGCGCGCCTCGCGGACATCACGAGGCAGGTCAAGGCTCCAGACGGTTCCCAGCCCGGCGGCAGCGTCTGGCAGGCGGGCATCATCCTGCGCAACGATCTGGACCCCTCGCCGGGCGAACCTCTCGGCGGCAACACCACCTACGCCGCGCTGTTAGGCTGTGTCGACGGCAGCATCCGCGATTGCGACAGCCTCATGAAAAACGGCGCCGGCAATCAACCCTCCGGCAACCGCGGTTCCAACAAACGCTGGATGCGCATCGAACGCAAAGGCAACGACGTGATCGAATCGCTCTCGGAGGACGGGAAATCCTGGACGGTGAACAAAACCGTCACCCTGCCGAAACTCGCGCCCTCCATCCACGCCGGGTTTTTCATCTACGCGCTGCCCTCATCCACCCGCCTGCTGCACCGGGCGACCTTCGATCAGGTGAAGTTGGAGACGGCTTCGGGAAAGTGATTCCTCCCGCCATTTCCGCGCTAAAACCGGATGGACAGCGCCCGTCCCTTCGCGAGAATCCGCCTCGTTTCCGGAAACTCCGAACCCCATTTCACCATGCATCCGTTTCTCGCTCCTGATTTTCATGTCCGTTGGTCCACGCTCGTTCCCGAAGCCGTGGAACCGGACATCCGCCACGCGCTGGAGCTTTCACGCGCGGCGATCGAGGCGATTTGCGCGCAGGATCCATCGGCCGCCACCTACGAGTCCACCTTCCATGCGCTGGAGGACGCCACCGAGGAACTCGGACGCGGCTGGGGGCGGCTGAACCATCTGGATTCGGTCTGCGACAGCCCGGCGCAACGCGAGGCGCTGAACCAAATGCTGCCGGAGGTGACCGAGTTCTACGCCTCGCTTCCTCTCAACGAGCGCCTCTGGAATGCGCTCAAAGCCTTCGGCGAAAGCCCGGCGGTGGCGGAACTTTCTGCTGTTAGGAAACGTTTCGTCGAGGAAACCCTGGAGGACTTCCGCCAATCCGGAGCCGATCTTCCTCCGGACAAGAAACAACGCATCGCCGGGATCGAGGCGGAGCTCTCCAAGCTCACGAAACAATACGCCGAGCGCGTGCTCGATTCCACCAACGCGTGGGAACTCGTCATCACCGACGAAGCGAAACTCGCAGGCCTTCCCGAGTCCGCCAAGGCCGGAGCCGCCGCGAACGCGCGCGCCAAGGGCGTCGCCACCGAGGACAAACCCGCATGGCGCTTCACGCTGCAGTTTCCCTCGATGTTTCCAATCATGCAGCACCTGCATGACGACGACATCCGCAAGCAGGTCTGGGAAGCCTCCACCCGCGTCGGTGGATACGGCGAGTATGACAACACGGAACTCGTTTGGAAAATCCTCGAACTCCGTCACGAGAAAGCCGGCATCCTCGGGCATTCCCATTTCGCGGATCTCACACTCCTGCGCCGCATGGCCCGCAGCGGCGCGGGCGCGCTCGGCTTCATCGAAAACCTCCACTCACGCATCGTTCCCGCCTTCCACGCGGACTTCAAACAACTCGCCCAATTCAAGGCGGCTAAATGCGGCCAGCCAGTGGACGCGCTGGAACCATGGGAAACCGCCTACTGGGCCGAACTTCAGCGCAAGGAGAACTACGACCTCGATGACGAGGCGCTGCGCCCGTATTTCCCCGTGGACGGCGTGATGTCCGGCATGTTCGAGATCGCCTCCCGTCTCTTCGGCATCTCGATCCAACAGAAGGAAACCATCTTCATCGAACCCGGCTCTCAACCTTCAACTCCCAACTCTCAACTCATCGAAGTCTGGCACCCCGAGGTTTCGTTCTACGAGATCCACGATTCGGAAAGCGGCAAACACCTCGGTTCGTTCTACGCCGACTGGCATCCGCGCGAGTCGAAGCGCGGCGGCGCGTGGATGAACTCGCTGCACACCGGCGGCCCCGGCGAGCCACATCTCGGGCTGATCGTGGGCAATATGAGCCCGCCAGTGGATGGGAAGCCCGCGCTGCTCACGCACGGCGAGGTCGAAACGATCTTCCACGAATTCGGCCACCTGCTGCACGGCATGCTCAGCGACGTGCCGGTGAAATCTCTATCAGGAACCAACGTGCCATGGGACTTCGTCGAGCTGCCCTCGCAGATCATGGAGAACTTCTGCTGGGATCGTGAATCGCTCGATCTTTTCGCACGCCATCACGAAACCGGCGATGTCATTCCCGAGGATCTTTTCGCCAAGATGATCGCCGCGAAAAACTACCTCAGCGCCTCCGCCTTCATGCGCCAGCTCTCCTTCGCCAAGGTGGACCTCGAACTTCACATCCACTTCGACCAATGGCAGGGCAAGGACCTCGATATCGTGGACCGCGAGATTCTAGCAGACTATCGCGCGCCGTTGAAAACCGAAACGCCGACGATGCTGCGCCGCTTCAACCACCTCTTCTCCAGCCCCACCGGCTACGCCGCGGGCTACTACTCCTACAAGTGGTCCGAGGTGCTCGATGCAGACGCCTTCACCCGTTTCCAAAAGGAAGGCGTGCTCAATCCGCAAACCGGCCGCTCGTTCCGCGAACACATCCTCAGCAAGGGCAACTCCGCCCCCGCCGACGAACTCTACCGCCGCTTCATGGGCCGCGATCCGGAACTGGAGCCATTGCTAGTGAGAGCGGGACTGGCGGAGCCGGTGCTGGCGTGAACGGAACGCGAGGCGCTGCCTCGCAAGTTGGCCGACGAATCGCGCCGCTTTCGAATGATCCTTATTGGTTCCAGCGCATCGAAAGCGGGCAACTATGCGACTCCACAGTTTCGCAACGGAGGATCGCCGCACCCTTCGATCGGAAGATGACTCTCCAATTGAACGAATCGTTTCCCTGTGGAACCGCGGTTTCAATCCGATCCAAATTGCCGTCTGCGGAGATTTTGATACGGCATGCCGACACCACGCCTTCTTGGCGGCCCTTTCGGGAACCTTGCGTCACTTTGTCGCCAAAATAGAACGACAGGATGAGGCCTCCCTTGAGCTTCCATTCGCTCACCGGCACTCCAGTGGGTGTTTCGGTTGAAAATGCCACCGTTCCAAAATCTGCGTTCCTGATGGGTGCCAATAAGTTCTCTGGAATCACGACCGGCTTTCCGTTCATTTGGATCTTCAGCTTCAGGCCACCGTCTCCTTTCAAAGAAAGCGTTGCATCCGCTCCATACTTGTTGGACTTGATGGTCGTCTCGTCCAAGGGAACACGCCGCTCATCATGGTCAGCCGCGGGCAATGCTCCGGTCATCATCAACGAGACAAACAAGAGAGTTTTCACGAACAAACAGATAACGCAGGTGTGGCCTGAGAATCCAGATGCAAATTCCGTTACGGGGATCAGTAATCACGCCCCACCCGTGGCGAGTTTGGCGTGGCGCTCGCGGACGAGCCTCACAATCAACGATGTCCATCCCGTTTGATGCGATGCGCCTAG
>Ga0209570_1001674_pt1 | contig 11215 bp, 8 predicted proteins | sample EBPBio172007_DNA_FD_185861 | JGI IMG/M metagenome (GOLD analysis project Ga0209570, IMG submission 185861) | Wastewater treatment Type I Accumulibacter community from EBPR Bioreactor in Madison, WI, USA - Reactor 1_9/17/2007_ DNA (SPAdes)... | ecosystem: Engineered > Bioreactor > EBPR >... | reverse complement strand
CCATGATCTCGACCATGGAGGGGCAGTGGGGTCGGCGAGCAATTTCGCCTTTCTTGGCGTTTACGACAGACGGCTGGTGACGCTGGGCGGTCTCGCGGAACGATACTTCCGCGACGACCCATCGACCGCCATCGTCAAGCTGCGACAGTTCGCCGAACTGACTGCCAAGATGGTCGCCGCCCGGCATGGTGCGTATCGTGACGAGCGCGAGACCTTCGAGGAGACGCTGCGGCGGCTGGCCTATGACAGGATCATCCCGCGAGAAGTCGCCGACGTGTTCCATGCCCTGCGGAAGTCCGGTAACGCCGCCGTGCACGAGGCGAAAGGCGGGCATGCCGAGGCGCTGACCGCGCTGAAGTTCGCCCGGTCGCTGGGCGTCTGGTTTCATCGCACCTATGGCAGGCAGCCGAACTTCAACCCCGGCGCGTTCATCCCGCCGCCGGAGCCGGAGGATGCAACGGCATCCCTGCGGCAGGAGATCGAGATACTCCGGCAGAAGGTGGCCGAGACAGAGGACGCCGCCGCTGCGGCACGGCGACAGGCAGACGAACATGCCCGTGCTCGCGAGACGGTCGAGGAGCGGTTGCGGCGCGAGGCCGAGGAACGGGCATCATGGGAACAGCTTGCGCAGGAGAGCGAGGCAGAGAAGTCGGCCATTGCCGCCAAGCTGGTCAACATGCAGGCCGATGCGGAGGCCGCGCCCCGTGCCGAGGTTCTGGAGCTTGTCGAGCGCGGCGAGGAAGCCGCCACCAAGCTCGATCTGGACGAAGCCCAGACCCGCGCCCTGATCGACCAGCAGCTACGCGACAATGGCTGGGAGGCCGACACCAAGACCCTGCGCCACAGTGCGGGCATCCGACCGGTCAAGGGCCGTAACATGGCTATTGCCGAATGGCCGACCTCGAACGGTCCCGCCGACTACGCGCTGTTCGTTGGCACCATGCTGGTCGGCGTGGTCGAGGCCAAGCGCAAGCGCAAGAACATCTCGGCGGCAATAGACCAGTCTGAACGATACTCGGTCGGGATCAGGGCCAGCAACGACTTCTCGTTCTCGGGCGGGCCGTGGGGAGAACATCGCGTCCCGTTCGTGTTCGCCGCAAATGGCCGATCCTATCTCAAGCAGATCGAGACCGAGAGCGGCATCTGGTTCCGCGACACGCGACGAGCCGCCAATCATCGCCGGGCGCTCGTCAACTGGCCGACGCCGGAGGGTCTGAGCGGGCTGCTGGAGGTCGATCAGGACGCTGCGGATGCGGCACTCAAGACCCAGCCTTTCGAGTTTGGCTTCCCGCTCCGGCACTATCAGGAAGCGGCCATCCGTGCCGTCGAGATGGCATTGTCCGCCGACCAGCGTTCGATGCTGGTGGCGATGGCGACCGGCACCGGCAAGACCAAGCTCGCCATTGCGCTGCTCTACCGCCTGCTGGTGGCGAAGCGGTTCCGCCGCATCTGTTTCGTCGTGGATCGCTCGGCTCTCGGCCACCAGACCGAGGGCGAATTCTCGACCACCAAGGTCGTGTCGGGCAAGACCTTCGCCGAGATTTTTGGGCTGAAGGGTCTGGGCGACGTGTCGCCCGACATGGAGACTAAGGTGCATATCTGCACGATACAGGGCCTCGTGAAGCGGGTGCTCTATGCGGCGGACACGTCCGAGGTGCCGCCCGTCGATCAGTATGACCTTATCGTCATAGACGAATGCCACCGGGGTTATCTGCTCGACCGCGAGATGTCCGACGCCGAGCTGTCGTTCCGAGGCCAGGACGACTACATCTCGAAATACCGGCGTGTGCTGGAGTATTTCGACGCCGTGAAGATTGGCCTGACCGCCACGCCCGCATTGCATACCACCGACATATTCGGCGAGCCGATCTTCCGCTACTCCTACCGCGAGGCGGTGATCGACGGGTTCCTGATCGACCATGAGCCGCCGGTCAGGATCGAGACGGCGTTGGCGCGTGCCGGGATCACCTTCGAGAAGGACGAGCAGTTCGAACTCCTCGATACCAAGAGCGGCGAGATAGACACTTCCACTCTGCCCGACGAGCTGCACTTCGAGGTCGAGCAGTTCAACAGGCAGGTGATCACGCCGGAGTTCAACCGCGTCGTCGCCGAGGAGCTAACCAAGCACATCGACCCCGAGCTTGGCGGCAAGACACTGATCTTCGCCGCGACCGACGCCCATGCCGACATCGTGGTCAGCGCCATCAAGACGGCGTTCGCCGACGCCTATGGCGAGATCGACGATGCGGCGGTCAGGAAGATCACCGGCAGCGTGGACAAGGTGCAGACGCTGATCCGCTCCTTCCGCAATGACGCCAATCCGAAGATCGCCGTCACCGTCGATTTGCTGACCACCGGCATCGACGTCCCTAAGATCACCAACCTCGTCTTCCTGCGCCGGGTCAACAGCCGCATCCTTTACGAGCAGATGATCGGGCGGGCGACACGCCGCTGCGACGAGATCGGCAAGGAGGTGTTCCGCATCTTCGACGCCGTGGACCTCTATCCGCATCTGCAAAACCTTACCGACATGAAGCCGGTCGTGGTCAATCCGTCGATCAGCTTCGAGCAGCTTGTCGGCGAGATGATCGGTGCGACCGACGACGCCCAACGCGAGACGATCCGTGATCAGATCGCGGTAAAGCTGCGCCGTCGTCTGTCGAGAATGCCGGAGGAGGCACGGCAGCGGTTCGAGGCCGTCGCGGGCGAAACGCCCGAGGCGATGTTGCAGCGCCTGCTGTCAGGCAATGCGCCCGACCTCGCCGCATGGCTGAAGGACCGTGCCGCCATCGGCCCGATCCTCGATTGGCAGTCGGACGGCGACAATCCCCGTTACGTGCCGATCTCGCACCATGCCGATGAGGTGGTCGCCGTCACCCGAGGTTATGGCGATGCGCAAAAGCCAGAGGACTTCCTCGACAGCTTCTCCGCCTTTGTGCGCGACAACGTCAACACGATAGCCGCTCTGAAGCTGGTGGTGCAGCGTCCGCGTGACCTCACTCGTGCTGACCTGAAAGAGTTGCGACTTGCACTGGACCGCAAGGGCTACTCCGAGGCGAACCTGCGCCGGGCATGGGCGGATGCAAAGAACGAGGAGATTGCCGCCTCGATCATCGGGTTTGTGCGTCAGGCGGCCATCGGCGATCCGCTCGTGCCGTACGAGGATCGTGTCAGGACCGCCATGCGGTCGATCATGGCGAGCCGCCAGTGGACGGAGCCGCAGAAACGGTGGCTGAAGCGGATCGGCGAGCAGATCGAGAAAGAAGTCGTCGTTGATCGCGAGGCCATCGACAAGGAGCCGTTCATCGCCGATGGAGGGTTCAACCGGCTCAACAAGGTGTTCGGCGGCGAGCTTGAGACGATCCTCGCCGGGATCAACGAAGAAATGTGGAAGAAGACCGCCTGATGACCAGCACCACTGACATCGTCGCCAAGCTCTGGGGCCTGTGCAACGTGCTGCGCGACGACGGCATCACATACAATGAGTATGTGACCGAGCTGACCTATCTGCTGTTTCTGAAGATGCTGGAGGAGACTGGTAAGGAAAGCCGTCTGCCGGACGGCTACCGCTGGGGCCTCCTAGCCAAGACAGCAGGAATGCAGCAGCTCGACTACTACAAGTCGATGCTGCTCGACCTCGGCAAGGCCAAGGACGGTCTCGTCAGCGCCATCTTCACCGATGCTCAGACCCGGCTGCGCAAACCGACCAATCTCAAGGCGCTGACTTCAAACATCGACCAGCTCGACTGGTTCTCGGCCCGCGAGGAAGGGCTGGGCAATCTGTATGAGGGCCTGCTGGAGAAGAACGCCGCCGACAAGAAGTCGGGCGCTGGCCAATACTTCACACCGCGTCCGCTGATCGACTGCATCGTGCGTCTCATGCAGCCAAAGGCGGGCGAGACAGTTCAGGACCCGGCGGCGGGCACGGCGGGCTTTCTCGTCGCCGCCGACCGGTACATCAAGGATCACACCGACGATCTCTACAAGCTGACGCCGGATCAGGCGCATTTCCAGCGCAACAGTGCCTTCGTCGGGGGTGAGCTAGTGCCGGACACGCATCGCCTCTGCATGATGAACCTGCTGCTGCACGGCATCGAGGGCGGGGTGGAGTTGATCGACACGCTGTCGCCAGACGGGGAGGCGCTGCCCCTGTCCAACCTGATCCTGACCAACCCGCCCTTCGGCACCAAGAAGGGGGGCGGTCGCCCGACCCGCTCCGACTTCTCGGTGACGGCGGACACGTCGAACAAGCAGCTTGCCTTTGTCGAGCACATCGTTCGCGCCATGAAACCCGGTGGCCGTGCTGCTGTCGTGGTGCCGGACAACGTGCTGTTCGAGGACAACACGGGCCGTCGCCTGCGCACGTGGCTGATGGACCTGACCAACCTGCACACGATCCTGCGTCTGCCGACCGGCATCTTCTATGCGCAGGGCGTGAAGACCAATGTGCTGTTCTTCCAGCGCGGCAAGGCGGATAAGGTCAACACCAAGGCCGTCTGGGTCTATGACATGCGGGCCAACATGCCCGCTTTCGGCAAGACCCGCCCGCTGACCGTCGCTGACTTCGCCGAGTTCGAGACCGCCTATGGCTTCGATCCGAACGGCGGTGCCGAGCGCGCCGATCAGGGCGAGGATAGCCGCTGGCGCATGTTCAGCCGCAAGGCCATCGCCGCCCGCAATGACAATCTCGACATCGCATGGCTGCGTGATACCGAGGCCGAAGCCGAGGAGGCGCTGACCGAGCCGGAGGACATCGCCGCCGCCATCATCGGCCACCTCAAGGCTGCGCTGGAAGAGATCGAGGCGCTGTCGGAGGAGATTGAGCCGGACAGTGTCGAGGAGGCCGCTGAGATCGCGGAAGCTGCGGAATGAACGAACTGCCGCAGGGGTGGGTGGACGCCGCCTTGGATGACATCGCCATCGTCAATCCGGGCAGGATCGAGGGACTTGTCGCTGACACCAGCGTCTCCTTTGTCCCGATGCCAGCAGTGAGTGATGTTGATGGCGAGATCGTCAACCCGACCGTTCGACCATTCGCCGAGGTGTCGAAGGGCTATACGCAGTTCCAAGTGGGCGACGTGATCTTCGCCAAGATCACGCCCTGCATGGAGAACGGCAAGATCGCGGTCGCACGCTCACTCGAAAATGGCGTGGCTTGCGGTTCGACGGAGTTCCACGTGGTGCGTCCGCTCGGTCAGAACTCACCCGACTACATCTGGCGGTTTTTGCGCCAGAGCTCGTATCGCGCCGATGCCGAGGCGGTAATGACCGGGGCGGTTGGACAGCGCCGTGTTCCGGCGGTACATCTGAAAACGAGCCGGGTGCCGCTCCCTCCGCTCGTCGAGCAGCGGCGGATCGTGGCGAAGATCGACAGCCTCACCGGCAAATCCAGACGCGCCCGAGATCACCTCGACCACATCCCCCGCCTCGTCGAGAAGTACAAGCAGGCCGTGCTGGCGGCGGCGTTCCGGGGCGATCTGACGCGGGAGTGGCGGAACGCGAATGACTTACCCGATCTGCGAGGCGTTCGTCTGGGCGATGTAGCCGTGGGCTTCAACTATGGTTCCTCAGCCAAATCGGCCAAAGAGGGAGCTGTGCCGGTTCTGCGCATGGGGAACATCCAGAACGGCAAGCTCGATTGGGCCGACCTAGTCTTCACAAATGATGCCGCCGAGATTGGCAAATACCGCCTCGCACCGGGCGACGTGTTGTTCAATCGCACCAACAGCCCGGCATTGGTTGGTAAGACCGCCCTCTATGATGGCGACCGTGAGGCGATCTACGCTGGCTACCTCATCAGGGTGCGCTGCAAGCAGGAGCTGCTGCCTGCCTACCTGACCTATTGCCTCAACAGCCCCATGGGCCGCGCCTATAGCTGGGCGGTAAAGTCCGATGGCGTTAGCCAATCGAACATCAACGCCAAAAAGCTTGCTGCATTCAGCTTCGATCTCCCCTCACCGCAGGAGCAGGCCGAGATAGTGCGCCGCATCGAGACTGCTTTCATCTGGATTGAGCGCCTCGCCTCCGAGGCCACCAGCGCCCGCAGGCTGATCGACCGGCTCGATCAGACCGTGCTCGCCAAGGCGTTTCGGGGCGAACTCGTGCCGCAGGACCCAGACGACGAACCCGCCAGCATGCTGCTGGATCGGATCAGGGCCGAGCACGGAGCTGCGCCGAAGGCAAAGCGTGGCCGGAAGTCGAAGGCAGCGGCATAGAGGGAGCAGATGGCAAAGCCTATCGAGGATCACAGCGATCAGCAGTTGCGGAACGTCATCGCCAACCATCGCAAGAACGGCAAGCTGCATGAGGCATACTATCTGGCCGCAATGGAGGAGCTTGCACGGCGCAAGGGGCAAGGGCTTGACTTCCAGAAGTCGTTCGATCTGATCCGCAATGCAGCAGCCGAGGGGCGTTTCCTGTCTTACAAGGAGCTGGCTGACGCGAGCGGGTCGGACTGGTCGAAGGTTCGTTACGCCGTCAACACGCATCTCGGCGACCTGATCGACTATGCGTATGGCAAAGGCTGGCCGCTGCTCAGCGCAATCGTCGTCAACCAGCAGAACGTGGCGACCGGCGACATGGAACCGACCACGCTCAAGGGCTTCATCGAGGCGGCGCGGGCGCTCGGCTACACCGTGGGAGACCAGAAGGAGTTCCTGCGGGAACAACAGGAACGTGTATTCGCTTGGGCCTCGGGGCCTATGACGGGGGACTGAGGTGAGCATTCCCGACTACCAGAGCCTGATGCTGCCTGTTTTGCGGCTCGCAGCAGAGGGCGAGAAGCGCAGCTTTTGTGGAGGGTGAAGACATGCGTGGTGGATTTGTTGGTTGCATATTTCTACTTGCACTTGGAACGATGCGGGCATTGGCGGCGGATTTCGCTGCACAAGATCGCGCAAATTGCGCCATGGCCGTGGCAGGTGAAATTCAAGCTGGCGACGGTGCCAAGTTCGAAAGAATTGCGACCTCTCTCGGTTTGCTAAAGGCCAAGCCCGGGGACTACATTTTCAACGAAACTGATAGGGCCGTTTGCCTGGATAGCCCCGGCGGTTCGTGGGTCGAGGGGCGAACCATTGCCGAGATGGTGTCAGATTTTGGCATAACGACGCGCGTATTGGATGGCGGCGAATGCCTCTCAGCATGTTCTCTCATTTTCATGGCTGGACGGTTCCGAGGAGAAGAGTTTGACGGCCCGTCGCGATTTTTGCACGTGCTGGGTCGTCTGGGCTTCCATGGCCCTTACCTGGTTCCCTCAGATGATCGTTCATATTCTGCATCGGAAATGCATGCGGTATCAGTCACGCAGAATTTGGTCATCGCCGACTTCATCAAGTTTGGGTCCATCGGATACGCCTACTCGCACGGAGGGTCTGTTTCGATGAGCCTAGTTGGCGAAATGTTGGCTCGTGGCCCTGAGGAAATGATCTATGCCGACACGGTGGAGCGCATCGCGCGCTGGAACATCTCTCTTGAGGGGACAAAGGACCACATTCGACTGGACAAGACCGGCCTGTTCCAAGCATGCGAAAACGCTTTGAACCTGCCCTTCGACAGACCTGCTTCAACAATCACGCCTGAACGATATCAGTTCGAGCCCGACGTTGAAATCCGGAAACTCAGATCGAGCGATGGCGATATTAAGGTATTCGCTCGCGTGCAGTTTTCGGGTGATGCGAACAGAATTTGCGACATCGAATTGAAGAGGGAGAATGATGGTATACTTAGTACAGAGGTGAAAGGAATACACATCTGCACTGACAATGGAAATACAGGAATATCAACAGGAGAATGCCCAGAATATTCACAATATTTTCCATTCTATTACGCTCTGTCACCGGGGACATCCACATTTTTACTTTCGAAATAGCGCGGTCAGCCTTGGCGAAATGATGATACCAATCGTCGACCAGTTGATCAGACTGGCGCAAGCTCACGGTATCTTGCCGTCGTCAAAAAACGAGAACGATTGGGGGTGCTTGTACCGGCGCTCGATCAAAGATAGGAATAATATCTCTTTCCTTCTGGTGATCGTGATGACCGTAGAACGAGCGTACCTTTCCCCCAAACGGCTCCGCTTTGCCGAGGAATACCTTGTCGACCTGAATGGGACGCAGGCAGCGATCCGGGCGGGGTACTCGAAAGGTACCGCAAAGGTGACAGCGTCGCGGCTGCTAACCGATGATAACGTAGCTGGTGCGATTGCCGAATTGCGGGCCAGGATGTCGGCGAAGCTGGAACTGACCGCCGAGAAGGTGCTGTCCGAGCTCGCCAAAATCGGCTTTGCCAACATGGCAGACTATTATCGGCGCGATGGGCGCGGCAATCTGGTCGTGGACGTTGAAGCCCTAACTGACCCTGAGAAGGCGGCAGCCTTGACGCAGATCGATATGCAGACCGGCGCGGATGGTACGCAGTCGATCAAGCTGAAGCTGGCCGACAAGAAAGGGGCGTTGGTGGAACTGGTGAAGCATCTCGGCCTGCTCGCCGAGAAGTCGGACGTTGTTGATGCACATCGCAATGACGAAGAGCCCGATCCGAGGCGGCTGGCCATGGCGGTTATTGCCGTGCTGCGAGCGGGAGAGGAAGCCAGCCGCGAAAACCCATTGATAGAGTGGGATGCTGAGGCGGCATCGGCGTGATCGGTGGCGTCGCGCAGCAACGGGGCTTGTCGCTTCGATATGATGTTGCTGCCTACGCGCCGGAATAAAGCCGACCACATGCTTTAGCGGCCTACGGCTCGACTCTCCCCACGGTTCTGGCATGTTGGCCCGAAGCATTCGGGGCGGGGAGGGGTGATGCTCGGACGTTGGATGATGATTCCGTCGGGAACGGCGATCTTGGCCTTTGCGGCCGTGACAGCAGTGTATCCGCAGAGCTTCAGTTGCAGTTCGGGTCAACCGAGTTGCCTGGGGTTCGGCGACAAGGTCGTCGACCGAAATGCGCAGTGTTTTGACAGCTACACGTGCTTTCCCTCAGGCTTCGTTTGCAAGAAGGATATGGACGAGCTCGCGGACAGGGCAAAGCGAATGGCCTCGAATTATGATGACCTGCGATATTGCCTTAGTCGATCAACCGACATGGAAGATGTTGCCCGCTGTGTCAGCGACGACTCTATGCGCTTCTGAGTTTGAACCTTTGACTGTTGGTAGGAGGTTGCATCGGACGACGGTCGGACGGAAGTTCGATCGAATGACCTGCTGCCCTGCCAGGACGCCGGTAGCTCCAACGAGGCAGGGAACCGCATGACGGCGCACACCGACAAGACGCTGGCCAGTTTTCCACGTACGTTCGATTTAACGCCCGGCAAGCACGCCTCGCCGGAGGACGGAATGTGCGCCATGGAGGTTGTGGCCTTTCTGGCTGGCGGTCCCCACACTGATCATCCCCGCTGCGCCTGTCCGATCGTCAGTGGCTATGTCCTTCACATCAACGACAACATGCCCGACGATCACCGGCAGAGACTCTTGCCCTACCTGCCCCGGTTGGTTGACAGCGTTTCCGAAGATCACGAGCAGGCGCGGCACGAGTATTTTGCCTGGCAGGCGGTCAGGGTCTTTGCGCCGGCAGCACTTCGCGCCCAGGGTTATCGGCGATACGCTCGGTCGCTAGAGAATGCTGCCGATCTTTATAGGGCGTGTGACATCGCCGAAGCCATACAACGTGATTTCATCGCAAAAGACGTAGGCGCTGAACTGTCACCAGGCCAGTTGGCGGCCCATCGTGCCGGTCGCGCCGCCGGGGCCGCAACGTGGTTCGCCAGCCAACGGGACGATTTCTTCAAGGGAGCCAACGCCATCACGCCCTATACCGAATGCGCTGACGCAGCGGCGGGTGCAGCTTTTCAGGCATATCGGGCTGGCGTGACCGACATATGGGACAAGGCGCTGGACGCACTCGGTGGTGCATTGGCGATCGGCATAGGCGCGGATGGTTCGGCAATGCCGCCTAGATAGAAATGACGACCTGCTGTACGCCGATTTGTACGTAAGTAGGAAAACATTGCAGGGACCGGCTAGAATTTGGGATCGGCAGGCGGAGAAAATCTCCGCTTATGCCTTGCGAGCGGCGTATGCAGAGGTCTGGCCGCGCCTCTAGCGCGGCCATCAGACCGCAGGGGGTATGGGGGTGTGTGGCTAGGCGGTTGTAAGCCTGTTGGAAGGCAGTTGCCAGGGTGGTCGGAAGGTTGTCTGAATGCTGTTGGCAGGCCGGTTGGAAGCCTCCCATCACATATGCATGAATCGACACTCTAGCCGGTCTTGGCCAGCCACTTGCGGCGTCGCGACGGCGGGCCTTCCTCGATGAGCCTGATTCTGTTTTTCGTGAACAGTCGGTTCATTGCCGCAGCGAACGCCTTGCTGGTCACCCTGCCGAGCTTTGCGGATTTGCCTGTTCCGACCTCTGCGTCAACACGTCCTGCAAAGACTGCCGGGGCATAGTTCGAACTTTTTGAGATGCCGACGTGCCGCCCTTCGAGACAATGCTGGTCCAGCAGGCGAAGGAACTCGTCCTCTATCATTTGATCCTGGGCTCTTTGGTCGATGTGCAATTGAGAAAGCAGACCGTCGGTCTGGAAGAGACCACCCCGCCAACGCAGCATGATCTCCATCTCGGACGCGCCGTAGTTGTTCTTCTTCACCGTCAGCGTGCGGAGATCAGCATCAGGGACCATGCCATCATTCGATCTGGAGCGTTCAAGATACAAGCGACTACGAACCGAATTGCCCCATGCTGTCGAGCCTGACTGGCCATTGCCGGAGTTTATCCCGGTAAGAGACGGATGCGACAGCAGCAGCACGGCAAGACGATGCTCAATGCATAGTTTCCGCAAATTCCGTACGAAGGTACGGACCTGTATGCGGTCGATTTCACTACCACCGAATGCGTCGGCGCGCGTGTCGATGATCACGAGCTTCGGCATCGCTTTGGCTATGTGATCGACCAAGTTCGCGTATAGCTCAGTCATCATCAACTTGCCGGTATGGGCGTCAGCGAGTTCTGTTCCCTCGGCAACCGTAAGGTCAGCGATTGTGAGGTCGGTCAAATCGGCCTCTTTCCGGCTAATTGACGCTAGGATTGGCGCAACACGGCGTCTGATTTCGTCAATGCCGTCCTCTGTTGATTTCCGCGGAGAACTGACCCGGGATTTCCACTGAGAACTGACCCGGGTGGATGATGGTTTTGGGTCAGGCTGTCGTCAAGTTTCGAGCTTTCTCCT
>Ga0209570_1001668_pt1 | contig 11239 bp, 14 predicted proteins | sample EBPBio172007_DNA_FD_185861 | JGI IMG/M metagenome (GOLD analysis project Ga0209570, IMG submission 185861) | Wastewater treatment Type I Accumulibacter community from EBPR Bioreactor in Madison, WI, USA - Reactor 1_9/17/2007_ DNA (SPAdes)... | ecosystem: Engineered > Bioreactor > EBPR >... | reverse complement strand
CGGCCTCACGACCTTCTGACACGCCCCTGAACCCTTTCAGGGGCGATCTCGCGCACCGCCTTTGCGATGCTGGCGCCAGTCAAACCGGAGCCAGCTGAATGCCCGAACAGTTCCTGCATGGGATCGAGGTCGTCGAGATCGACGATGGCCTGCGCCCGATCCAGACCGTCAAATCCTCTGTCGTCGGACTGGTCGGCACCGCGCCGGATGCCGTCGCGGCCACCTTCCCACTCGATACGCCCGTTCTGATCACCGGCCCGCGCATGGCCGCCGCACTGGGCGCCAATGGCACCCTCGCGGATGCCTATGCCGCGATCTACGCCCAGGGCGTCAATACGGCCATCGTGGTGCGGGTCGCTGAAGGCGCCGATGCAGCCGAGACCAAAAGCAACGTGACCGGCGATGCGGCGGCCGGCACCGGCATCTGGGCGCTGTCCCATGCACAGAACCTGCTGGGCCAGACGCCCCGCATCCTCGCGGCACCCGGCTTCACCTCGACCCCGTCCGCCGATCCGGCCTCGCCTGTCACCCTCGCCCTCATCGCCCTCGCGGGGCGGCTGCGCGCTGTCGCGATTGCCGACGGGCCGAATACGACCGAGGCCGATGCCCTTCTGGATCGCGCCAAATACGGCTCCGACCGGCTCATGATCGTCGATCCTGCGGTCCGCGTCTGGGATACCGGCACCAATGCCCATGTCACCCGCCCGGCCTCGGCCTATGTTGCCGGCGCCATCTCGGCGCGCGATGCGGCCAAGGGCTTCTGGTGGTCACCCTCCAACCAGGTGCTGCAAGGCGTCGCGGGCACCGCCCGCCCGATCTCCTGGGCGATTTCCGACCCGGAGACCGAAGCCAACCGCCTGAACGAGGCCGAAATCGCGACCATCGTGCGCGCGGACGGTTTCCGGCTCTGGGGCAACCGCTCCACCGCCACGGATCCGCTCTGGGCTTTCCTCGCCGTGCGCCGTACCGCCGACATGATCTATGAAAGCACCGAAACGGCGCTGCTCTGGGCCATGGACCGCCCGTTCAGCGCCCAGCTGCTGATCGACATCCGCGACAGCGTGCAGGCCTATCTCGACACCTTGATCCGGCGGGGTGCCATCCTCGGTGGCAAGGCATGGCTCGACCCCGAGCTGAACAGCGAGACCACCCTCAAGGCGGGCAAGCTGTTTCTCGACTTCGACATCGAGCCGCCGGCGCCGCTTGAGCACCTGACCTTGCAGGCGCGCCGCAACGGCGATTACTACGAAGAGCTGGTGCTCTCCGTGACCGGAAACTGAGGAGGCCCCCATGGCGCTGCCGCGCATCATCAAGAACTTCAACGCCTTCCTCGACGGCACCAGCTATTTCGGGCTGGTCGAGGAAGGCAAACTTCCGGCGGTGAAAATCCAGACCGAAGCGCATCGCGGCGCCGGCATGGACGGCCCGGTCGGCATCGATGTCGGCATGGAGGGCATGACCGCCGAACTGACCTTCTCGGAATGGTTGCCCGCTGTCATCGGCAAACTCGGCCGTCAGGAGCGGCTGGTGCTGCGCCCCGCCAAGGGTAGCGCCACCGATTTCGCGGCGTCACCCGTCATCGCCACCATGACCGGCCTCATCACCACCTCCGAACCCGATGCCCTGAAACCCGGCACCGGCGCCAAGATGAAGATGACGATGGACCTGCGCAGCTACCGGCTCGAGGTCGATGGCGAGACGGTCTTCAATATCGACCTTGTCAATGCCGTGCGCGAGATCGGCGGCATCGACCAGCTGGCCGAACTGCGCCGTGCCATGGGCATTTAAGGGGGTATTGAACATGACCGCAAAGACCATCACCTTCGCCCGCGCCCTGACCGCAGGCCGCCCTGAACCGATCACCGCCGTGACCCTGCGCGAACCCGCCAGCGGCGATCTGCGCGGCCTGAAGCTGACAGACGTCATGCAGATGGATGTGGCGGCCATGACCCGTCTCATCCCGCGTCTGACCACCCCGGCGCTTGCCCCCAGCGAGGTCGAGGCGCTTGGCCCGGCGGATTTCATGGCACTGTGCACCGGCATTGTCGGTTTTTTCTTCACGGCGGAACAGATCGAGGCCGAAACGGCGCGGATGAACTGACACCGCCCGAGATCGAACTGCCTGACGATATCGAAGAGGCCATGGCCGATCTCGCCGTGGTCTTTCACTGGCCACCCGCCGCGATGGACCCGATGCCGCTGACCGAACTGGCCAGCTGGTGGGCCAAAGCACGCGCCCGCGCCGAACCGGACACCAACGATGGCTGATCTCAATATCCAGCTGATCCTGCGCCTGGTCGACCGCGCCACGGGTCCGGCCCGCGCCGCCATGCGCGCCATCGAACGGATCGGCGGCGAAGGTGTGCTCCAACAGGCGCGTCAGGTCGCCGCCGGCGCGCGCATGATGGGCGCGGGCTTCGCCGACATGCGGGCCGCCGCCTTGCGCGGGGCAAAGGTCGCGACCGTCTATACCGGCGCGATGGCGGCAATGGCCGGCAGCTTCATCCGCCCCGCCGCGCAGATGGAACGCTTCAAGGTGCAGCTCACAAATCTTGAGGGCTCGGCCGGGGGCGCAGAGCGCGCCATGGCCTGGATATCCGATTTCGCGACCCGAACGCCTTTGGAGCTGAACGACACCGTCGCGGCCTATGCTCGGCTGAAGGCCTTTGGCCTCGATCCGACCAACGGCTCGCTTCAGGCGCTGGTCGATACCATGGCCGCCACGGGCGGCGGTGCCGAGCAGCTTGACGGTCTCGTGATGGCCCTCGGCCAGAGCTGGACCAAGGGCAAGCTGCAATCCGAAGAAGCCTTGCAAATGCTGGAGCGGGGCGTGCCGGTCTGGGATTTGCTGGCCGAACAGTTGGGCAAGACCTCGGCCGAGGTGCAGGAGATGGCAACCAAGGGCAAGCTCGGCCGCGCCGAGATCATGCTGCTGGTCGAAGCCCTCGCCGCCCGCAACAAAGGCGCCTCAGAAGGTATGTCCCAGACATGGGACGGCATCATCTCGAACCTTCTGGACCACTGGACCCGGTTTCAGGTGATGGTGATGGACGCGGGCCTGTTCGATTGGCTGAAAACCCGGCTGCAATCCATCCTCGGGACGTTGAACGCCATGGCCGCGGACGGACGCCTGCAAGCCTGGGCCGAAGCCGTCTCTGCCCATGTCATCGGGGCGCTGGAGGCCGTCGAGGGCTTTGCCACCACGCTGGGTGCGATCTGGACCGAAGTCATCCCCTATCTTGAACGTGCGGCCGCGCTGCTCGGGGGATGGGATCGGCTGGGGTTTCTGGCCGTGGCGCTAGCCATGCGCGGCACCGTCCTGCAACTCGCCCTCGGTTTCGGCAAACTGGGCCTCGGAGCCGGACAGGCCATGGGCGGTCTGATCGCCATGCTCATGCCCATGAACCTGATCCGCACGGCCTCACTCGCCTTCATTGCGACCGGTCTCGGCGCCGTGCTGGCCGGTATCGCGATAGCGGGCCTCTGGATCTGGCGCAATTGGGATGGCCTTGCCGCCTTCTTTTCCGAGTTCGGTGCCGCTTTCATGGAGGCCCTTGGCCCCGCCGCGCCCCTGCTCGAGGCCCTTGGGTCGAGACTGGCGGCAGTGCGTGACTGTGTGCTGTCGATCACCGGCCCTCTGGATGAAAGCGGAGAAAGCTGGCGCCGTTGGGGGCGTGCCGCCGGTCTGGCCCTGGGAACTCTGGTCCGCACCATCCGCGAATGGCTGGGCGCACATCCGCGCTTTGCGCGGGCGCTGGCCTATATCCTGGGTGCCCTTGGCGCGGCGCGCCTGCTGGTCACGCCGGTTGCAGCGGGCTGGCGGCTGCTGACCGCTGTCGCCTCGGGCCTTGGCACCGTGCTTGGCGTCGCTGCCCGTGCCGTGCAGTTTCTGGGGCGCGTGATGCTGATTGCCGGCCGCGCCATGCTGGCCAATCCGATCCTGCTGGTCATTGCGGCCATCGCGGCGGGGGCCTGGCTGATCTATGCCAACTGGGACAGCATCGGCCCCTGGTTCGGCCGGCTCTGGCGCGATGTGACGCAGTATTTCCGGGGATTTGTCGATTTCGTCGCGGGCATCTTCACCGGCGATACTGGCCGCGCCATCGGTGGGCTGCGCGGCATGTGGGACGGCCTGGGGGCGGTTTGGCGGACGCTCTGGGACGGTCTCGGCACCAATCTGCGGCTGGTCTGGGAAAACGTCATCAAACCGGTGACCGACAAGCTGGGCGTGACCGCGCACATCACGGCCGCCTGGGAAGCCCTCAGAGCGAGTTTCGCGGGGATCCTCGAAGGGGTCCAGTCGGCCTTTTCGGCCATGTGGAGCATTGTCTCCCCGATCATCGACGGCCTCAAATGGTTCCGGGACAATGCCGCCGCCCTGGGCGACAAGGCGGCATCGCTGACCTCGGGCTGGTTCTCAGGATCCGGCCCCGAAGGGGAGAACCCGGCGGGCGAATTCGCGGGCACGGACCCGGACGGCAACCGCGCGCTTGGCGGGCCGGTACGCGCCGGGATGATCTACCGCTGGAACGAAGAGGGGCGCGAGTTGTTCGTGCCCCGCATTGACGGCCAAGTCCTCCCCAACCGCCAGCTGCGCGCCCTCGAGGCCGCGACAGCACAACCCAACCTGCGCATCGTCCAGGCACCCCGGGCCGCCGCCGGCCGGGGTGCCTCCTCCGCCCCCCGTATCGAGATCGGTGGCATCACCATCAATGCCGCCCCGGGCCAGAGCGCGGCCGAGATCGCCCGAGCGGTGCGGCGCGAGCTGGAGGCCGCCGGCCGGGATCGCCGTCTCGCCCTGCATGACGGTGGCCAATATGAGTGAGGCTTGCCATGATTGATCTCGGCCTCAGCCTCGTGATGATGGCGCTTGGTGCCTTCCGCTTCGGCGTGAACCGCGCGAATTACCAGACCTTCACCCGCGCCGCCGGGTGGAGGTGGGAGGAACAACCGCGCCTCGGTCGCGCCCCGGCGCTGCAATTTCTCGGGCCGGGCGCCGATGAGATCACTCTTGAAGGGGTCATTTACCCCCATTTCAAGGGCGGTTTGCGGCAGATCGAATTGATGCGCCTGGTGGCCGGCGCGGGCCAGCCGCTCATCCTGGTCGATGGCATGGGCTGGGTCTGGGAACGCTGGGTCATCACCGCCATCGAGGAACGAAAGAGCCTGTTCCTCGCCGATGGTGCCCCGCGCAAGATCGAATTCACCGCCACCCTCAAAGCCTATGGGAGTGACCGGGCATGACCCTCTATCGCACGACCAATGGCGACATGCTGGATGCGATCTGCCACGCCCAGCTGGGTTCAGCCGCGCATCTGCCCGCCGTGCTGGAGGCCAATCCGCACCTGGCCGACCTTGGCCCGGTCTATCCGGCCGGTGTGGTGATCGTGCTTCCGGCCGAGGCCCCGGTCGCGCCTGTGCTGCGTGGCCAGATCCGTCTGTGGGGGCGGACATGACGCCGGCCTTCCGCATCATGGTGGCCGGCGAAGACGCCACCGGCGCGGTGGCCGACCGGCTGCTGGGCCTTACCGTCACCGACGAAGACGGCACCAAGGCCGACCGGCTGGAACTGGAACTCGACAATCGTGACGGAAAGCTCGCCTTCCCCGAGACCGAATCCCGGATCGAAGTGGCACTGGGCTTTGCCGGGCAACCGCTCGCCTTGATGGGGGAATATGCCGTCGACGGGGTCTCGGGTTCCGGACCGCGCCTGACGATGCGCATCACCGCAACCGCCGCCGACCTCAAGGGCGATATCCGCGCGCCCCGCACCCGGGGATGGGAAGGCAAGAGCCTGCGCGACATCGTGGGCACCATCGCCGGCGAGGCGGGCCTGCGCGCCGTGGTGGGTGACAGTGTCGCTGGCAAGGTCTGGGATTACCTCGCGCAGACCGCCGAATCGAACCTGCATTTCCTGACCCGCATCGCCGGCACGCTGGACGCCACCGCCAAGCCGGCGGGCGGCGCGCTGATCGTGCAACGCCGGGGCGAGGGCAAGACGGCCGCCGGTGACCGCCTCACCCCGCCGCAGCTTTCGCGCCATCGTTTCACCGACTGGGACTGGCAGTTCGAGGGCCGGGCGATCTGGCGCGCGGCCGAGGCCGAATGGACCGAAACCGCCACCGGGCAGACCCATAAGGTCAAGCTGGGCCAGGGCACGCCGCTGAAGAAGATACGCCACCCCTTCGCCACAGAAGCCGAGGCCACCCGCGCCGCCGAAGCCGCCCTTTCCGGCGCCGCCCGCGCCGCCATGACATTGAACGCCACGCTGGCGGGGTTCGAGCCCGGCCTGCTCGGCGGCGGCACGGCCACCATCTCGGGGCTGATCCCGGCTGAACTGGACGGCGAATGGCACCTCGAAAGCGTCACCCATGCGCTTTCTAGCGCGGGTCTGATCACCAGTTTCCGTGGCAAGAAAGGAGAAAGCGCCTGATCCAGACTGACTGACCGGGAGGCCAGAGGGTGTGTCACCACCCTCCGACACGGGGAGCATGTTTCTGAGGCATCCCCCGCCGACCAACCGTCACCTTATGGCCGCTCCCGTCCCCTGCAGGGGAGCGCCACCTAAGAGGTGATTCCCGATGCCGGATCAAGAGGTCCGTTGCTCCGCCTGTGCGCGGTTGCTATTCAAATTGCAGGATGGGGCGCTGGCCGGCGCCCTCTCCATCAAGTGCCCGCGCTGCCGCGCGATGAATATTCTGAGGCCATTGCGAGCCCTTCCCCCAGAGCGCCCCTCGCGCCCGACCGTCGAAGGCTCCGAAGATGCGAACCAGTGCAAGAATTGACCCGCCGCCCTTGCCACAGGGCGCCCCCGGCGTGCCCAAGGGCCGCCGTTACCGCCAGCAATATGGCGTCATCATCGTGGTCGAAAACGAAGTGGCACAGATCGCCGCTTACGATCATCTGACCTCACTGGGCTACAAGCCGCGCGTGGTGGTGACATGAAGGTTGCTATCCATCACCGCACCCCGTTGCCAGGCAGCTATCGCGCCGCCCGCGTGGCTAGCCTGTTCAACATCGAGGGCGATGCAGATTTCCGGCTGGAGATTGAAGCCCCGCTCGCCGAACGGCCCTGGCGCATCGGTTTGATCACCGGCCCTTCCGGCACGGGAAAGACATCGCTCGCGCAGGCCCTGTTCGGGCGGGAAGCGGCCCCGCAGTCATGGCCGGATTTACCGCTGATCGACGCCCTCGCACCCGGGGCGGAGTTCGACACGGTCACGGCCGCGCTGGCCGCCGTCGGACTTGGCAGCGTGCCGTCCTGGCTCCGGCCATGGCGACATCTTTCAAATGGCGAGCAATTCCGCGCCGGCCTCGCCCGCGTCCTCTGCGAGGCGCCAGGCTTCGCCCTTGTGGACGAATTCACCTCGACCATCGACCGAAGGGTCGCCCAGATCGGCGCGGCCGCCTTCGCCAAGGCGTGGCGACGCGGCGGCAAGGGCCAGTTCGTCGCCGTCACCTGCCACGAGGACGTCACCGACTGGCTGCAACCGGACTGGGTGATAGACACCCGCCACGGCGCGTTCCGCTGGAGGCATCTTCGACGGGCGCCAAGCCTCGCCCTCGACATCCACCAGACCGACAGTTCCTTCTGGCCCGGTTTTGAGCCGCATCACTACCTGAAGCTGCCCGCGATGGTCGCCCCGAATTACTATGTCGGCTTCGTGGACGGCGCGCCGGTCGCACATCTTTGCGTGTCCACCCGACCCGGGCTTGTAGAAGCCCGCGCCTGCCGACTGGTGATCCTGCCCGAATGGCAGGGCGCCGGGCTGGGCCTGCGCTTTCTGAACGAGATTGCAGCGCTGTGGCGGCGCGGGGTCAACCGCTACGAGAAGCCGATGCCCATGCTGTTTCACACCTCGCATCCCGGGCTGGCGGCGGCCCTGCGGCGCGATCCGTTTTGGGCGCAGGTCTCGGCCGAACTGCTGGGTGGTAGCAAGGCGCGAAGCCGCGAATCGCTGCAACGCTCGGCCGAGAAGCGTGGCGATTTTTCCGGCAAGGGCGGCTATGGCGGGCATTTCCGGGCAGTGCAGGGGTTCCGCTATGTCGAATGACCGCCCCCGCATTGCCCTTTTCGCCTCCAACTGGCTCGGGGCCGAAGTGCTGAGACGGCTGGCCGCCCGGCCGCTCGAACTGGCGCTGGTTGCGCCATCGGCCGAGGACCGCGCCGCCCGCGCGGCGCAAGGCCTTGGCTTGGCTCTCACCATCAAGCCCGATTCCGTGGCGCTAATGGCAACTGATTTGCCCTGGCGTCCCGATCTGGCGGTTTGCGCCCACAGCTTCCGTATTCTTCCCGGCTGGTTTCTGCGATGGTCGCGGCAGGGCGCCATCGGCTATCACCCATCGCTGCTTCCCGCTTTCAAGGGCCGGCATGCGGTGCGGGACGCGCTGGCCGCCGGAGCGGCGGTGACCGGCGGCACCGTCTATCGCCTAACCGATCAGATCGACGGCGGCCCGCCGGTCATGGGGCGTTCAACACCCCTTCAAAGGCCGGTTGAAATACTCTCCGACGATACCCCGGCCGGCCTCTGGCGCCGCGCCCTCGCGCCCCTCGGGGTGGAACTATTGCTTGAGGCGGTTGAGGTGACCGCTGCGGTTAACTTGGCTTCATCGCGGCCGTAACGGCGATGCAGCAATCCTGACGGTCTGAGCGCGCGGGCCGGGCGCCTCAGATCGCTGAAACCTCAGCCAGGCACTGCGCTGACCCATTCGAGTGGCGCAACTTCGTGCCTCCTACGACGGGAGGCTATAAAGGTAGCTTGCTGGCGGTCGCCTGATAGACTTCAACGTCGGGACTGGAATACAACTAGGAGGTTGCGACAGCTGGAGATTCGTGATGGTCGAACAAGGGACTCTTAAGTCTATCAAGGTGGAAAAGCTCGCCCTTGATTTGGACAACCCGCGGCACGGAAAGTTGCAGACTCCAGAAGAAGCTATCAAGCATCTAGTCGAGAAGGAGCGCGTTATCGACCTAGCGCTCGATATTGCCGCCAAAGGCGCCATGAACCCGATGGACCTGCTTGGTGTCTTCCGAAAACGGGGGGCGGCAAGATCTGACGTTTATATTTCCGCAGAAGGCAACCGCAGGGTTTGCGCGCTAATGCTGCTTCATGATCCGGAGAAGATCCCCAAAGGCGTTCATGAGCGTGCAAAGAAGATAAGATCGCTCGAGGCCGCCATCTCAGCCGCGCCACTGCCAACGGTGGTAAACTGCATTGTCTTCCCCACGCGTAAAGATGCGATGCCATGGATCCAGCTCATGCACATCGCCGACCAAGACGGGCGCGCCAGAAAGCGCTGGACTCCTGACCAGCAGGGGAATGCTATTGGTGGAGGCAGGAACTCCGACGCAATACAGGTATTGGATTTCGCTCAAGCGGCGCGGATGATCGACAAGGTAGACCGCGACGCGAAGCTCACGACAGTGCAGCGCTACTTAAGCAATCCAGTGATGAGAAATGCGCTCGGTTTGGAAAGAACTGGCCCCAAAAAGGAACTACGTGTGAGGCTCGAGCGATCAGCGTTCATGAGCCTGATTGACAGATTCGTCAGTGATGTTCGCGACGGGAAGCTATCATCCCGCTCTAACAGTGCGGCTATTGTCGCGTATGCGGAGGACCTGATCGCCAAAGTCGAATGCGACCGCAGCGCTGCCGCGCCCGCACCCTTAGCGGATCTCAAGTGGTCCTCAGCCGACATTAATCCGGGAACGGAACCAGCGCAGCCTACTGACCCCACGCCGCCGCCAGCTGACCCATTGCCACCCCCGCCGGTGCGAACGAACATAGGGCGAAATCCCGACCTAGAGCGTGATCTGTTCGCTGTTAGGAGCCAAAAGCTGCAAAAGCTGTACCTTTCTTGCACTGGCCTCTCCCTGAAAGACCACACGGCGTTGATTACTGTCGGCGTTTGGTCACTCTTGGAATCATTAGCACAGTTGCATGCAGAAAAGCGCGGTGGCGATCCCAAAAGGTTTATCGACTACTTCACGGTGAACTTCTTCAATCACCATTTGGGCCTGACGGATAAGGAAAAGAACAAGACCATAAGACAGGCTGTCGTCAGTATAGACGACCGTGGCAACTCTACTAAGCACCATTCTGTTGCTGCGGCGTTCGATGGTCAGCAGCTGGCGAATGACTTTGATGTGCTGACGCCCATGCTGAAGACAGTTTGCGCTAGCATCATCAAGTAACTAAAGAAATTTTCGTATGGCCGTCGACACCACGCTACACTATGCTCCGCCCCAAAGTTCAAAGGGGAAATGATATGAGCAGAACCGTCTCGCCTCTGAGGTATCCAGGAGGTAAGTCTGCTCTGGAGCAGATGGTTACAAGCATCATGTTCCGCAACAAGCTGTTGGGCGGTATTTATGCTGAACCCTTTGCCGGCGGCGGCGGTCTCGCACTTTCCTTGCTGTTTGCGGAAGTCGCGAGAGAGATCCACCTCAATGATGTAGACCCTGCAATCGCAGCGCTTTGGCGTTCGATCTTAGGCAGCTGTGAAACACTATGCAGCATGATCGAAACAACGCCGGTCACCATTGACGAGTGGCACCGACAACGAGACATCTATCGCACCTCCGGCGACGGAGATCTAACGGCATTCGGTTTCGCGACACTCTTTCTCAATCGCACCAACCGCTCGGGCATCATCAAGGGTGCCGGGGTGATCGGCGGGTTGCGACAAACCGGGAACTACCTTCTCGACTGCAGGTTCAATAAGGACGATCTGGTTAGGCGTATCCTTCGGATCTCAAAGTATCGCAACCGCATAAGCTTTACTTCTATGGATGCTCTAGAGTTCCTGCACGAAAGGGACCGCCTGGAGTTAGAGGATCAGTTCTTGATGATCGACCCCCCCTACTTCGGTAAGGGCGCTGACCTCTATACAAGCTACTATCGCGAAGATGACCATCGTGTGCTGGCGGACGTCATTCTTGGCCTTAAAACCCCCTGGATCACAACCTACGACAGCTGCCCGCAGATAACGCGCCTCTACCGGAAGCGTCGCCAGTACAGATTTGCCATCCAGTACTCTGTGCAAACGAAGCGGCTCGGAAGCGAGCTGATGGTTGTGTCGAAGGGGTTACGCATTCCGAAGGACATCGGACTAACTGCGGTCGACCCGAACTAGGTTGAGGCCCCAGCTGACCTGACTGGCTCCCTAAGTGCCAGAAATCGCTCTGCTGCAAAATTCAGTGTAAATCACCGCAAATTTGCGTGTCAGCTATCACCTA
>Ga0209570_1001667_pt1 | contig 11253 bp, 2 predicted proteins | sample EBPBio172007_DNA_FD_185861 | JGI IMG/M metagenome (GOLD analysis project Ga0209570, IMG submission 185861) | Wastewater treatment Type I Accumulibacter community from EBPR Bioreactor in Madison, WI, USA - Reactor 1_9/17/2007_ DNA (SPAdes)... | ecosystem: Engineered > Bioreactor > EBPR >... | reverse complement strand
CGAGCGGCGGTACGTGGAGCAGCAGCGACGAGACGAAAGCGACGGTAACGAATGCGGGAGTCGTAACGGGTGTGGCTGCGGGGAGTGTGACGTTTACGTATACCGAAACGGTCACGGGTTGCAGTGCGACGACCAATAGTGTGACGGTAAATGCAAAACCAACGCTAAGCACGCCATCAACGAATGTGTGCATTGGCAGTACCATCACGTTGAGCCCAACGAGCGGCGGTACGTGGAGCAGCAGCGACGAGACGAAAGCGACAGTGACGAATGCAGGCGTCGTAACGGGTGTAGCGGCAGGCAGTGTGACGTTTACGTATACCGAAACGGTCACGGGTTGCAGTGCGACGACGAATAGTGTAACGGTCAATGCGAAACCCACAGTCAGCACGCCATCGACGAATGTGTGCATTGGTAGTACCATCACGTTAAGTCCAACGAGCGGTGGTACATGGACAAGCAGCGACAATAGCAAAGCGACAGTGACGAATGCAGGCGTAGTGACGGGAGTAGCTGAGGGCAGTGTGACGTTTACGTTTACTGAAACGGCCACGGGTTGTAGTGCGGCGACAAATAGTGTAACGGTTAATGCGAAGCCCACTGTCAGTACGCCATCAACAAGTGTGTGCATTGGCAGTACGTTGACTTTAAGCCCAACGAGCGGCGGTACGTGGACTAGCAGCGACAATGCCAAAGCGACGGTAACAAATGCAGGCGTCGTGACGGGTGTAGCTGTGGGTAGTGTGACGTTTACGTTTACCGAAACGGTGACGGGTTGTAGTGCGACGACGAATAGTGTGACGGTCAATGCGAAACCCACAGTCAGCACCCCATCGGCAAGTGTGTGCATTGGCAGTACCATCACATTGAGTCCAACGAGCGGCGGTACGTGGACCAGCAGCGATAATAGCAAAGCGACAGTAACAAATGCGGGAGTCGTAACGGGTGTAGCGGCAGGTAGTGTGACGTTTACGTTTACCGAAACAGTCACGGGTTGTAGTGCGACGACGAATAGTGTGACGGTCAATGCCAAACCCACAGTCAGCATGCCATCGACAAGTGTGTGCATTGGCAGTATCATTACATTGAGTCCAACGAGCGGCGGTACGTGGACCAGCAGCGACGAGACGAAAGCGACGGTAACAAATGCAGGCGTAGTAACGGGTGTGGCTGTAGGCAGTGTGACGTTTACATTTACCGAAACGGCCACGGGTTGCAGTGCGACGACCAATAGTGTAACGGTGAATACCCCAGTTGTACCTACGTTTACTCAACTAGGGCCTTACTGTCCGTCGGCCGCTCCGGGTATTCTGCCTTCAGTTTCTATAAACAATATTTCTGGTACTTGGAATGCGCCAATCAGCACAGCAGCCGTAGGTTCTACCACTTATACATTTACTCCCGCGCCAGGACAATGCGCCACATCAGCGTCGATGATTGTTCAAGTAAGTTCGTCAGTAACTCCTAGTTTTACCCAATTGGGACCGTATTGTCAAGGAGCTTTTCCTGAATCCCTCCCATTGACGTCCACCAACGGTATTGCGGGAACGTGGAATAGTGCTATCAGTACAGCCAACGTAGGTTCAACCTCGTACACTTTTACCCCAACGGGCGGTGGGTCTTGCGCGACAACTGCGACAATGAATGTTGAAGTAAATGCCAACGTAGTTCCAGCATTTACCCAGCTAGGCCCTTACTGCCAAGGTGCTGTTCCAGCGGCGTTACCAACCGTTTCTACCAACGGCATCATGGGTACTTGGAATGCCGCGATTAGCACCTTAAACGCAGGGACTACGACCTATACCTTTACTCCAGCCACCAAACAATGTGCTGTAGGGACGACAATGGTAGTGCAAATAAATGCACGTCCCACGGCCACAATCAGTGGGGGAGCTATGGTTTGCCAAAACGCTCCAGCACCTGAAGTACGCATCCTTGGCGCGAATGGCAGTCCAGCGTATTCGTTTGTCTATACATTGAACGCGGGCTCAGAACAAATACTTATTTCAAATGGAAATGCTGGGGTTCTGGCTCCCTCTACTGCTGTACCAGGATTGTTTGTGTACACGTTGGTGAGCGTAACGGATGCCAATGGGTGCGGCCAAAACCAGTCAGGAGCGGTTACGGTCAATGTACAAGGAAAACCGACGATTAACCTAAATGTAAATGGTAGCACGGTAAAAGAAGGACAAAAGCAGGAGCTGTGCGACATTGATGCTAATCTGGTCAATACATTGCAGTTTGCCGTAAGTACAGGCTGTGTAGTAGGTAGTCCTTTGTGGCGCGTGCAAGTGGGCGGCGGTTCGTGGAGCGACTGGTCTAACAATTCACCACTGTCCCAATTATCCAATAACCAATTACATCGCTACCAAGCGGCGTGTGATGCTAATTGCCCAACAACCTACACGAGTCCAATAGAAGTACAAATCAACTACCGAGCGAGTATTCCGCAAAATGTGTCATTGGTAGCAGATGGAGTAACGGTAGCGGCGGGAGAAACCAAAGAGGTGTGTAATGCAGAAGGGGATGTTCTCACCTTCAATGCGACTTGTGCGTCGGGCGAAGTAGTGTTGTACTCGGTTGATGGGGGAGAATACACGATGGTTGTGCCAAAACAACTAGCTGATGGTCAGTACCATAACTACCGCGTACGCTGCCGCAAAGCAGATGGTACAGCTTCGTGCGTAGAAAGTGAGTCGGGGGTGATGCGTTTGCGCCTCACTATGCTTCCTGCGACTCCAGTGGCAAGCTTGTCCGCTACGAGTGGATGTGGCACGCCAACGGATTGGTCGGGTACGGCTAGCTGTGGTACTTTGAAGACCATTTGGTACAATGCTCAAACTAACGCAGCGCTACCTACTTTACCTGCTCGAACGCCTTTAGAAACGACGTCGTACTATGCACGTTGTGAGGCTACTGGCGGATGTTTGAGTGAAAAAAGTAACGTTGTTACCTATACTGTCGTTGCGGTGAGCGCTGCTCCTACCGTGATGGTTTCGGCAGAGGTAGTGTGTACAGGAACGGAGGTAACTGTCTCAACGAACTGCCCAGTAGGCGCCAGTCCACTGTGGAATACAGGAGTTACAACTAGTTCATTTAAGGTAGCTTTTGCAAATGTTTCCCGCCAAGATTATACAGTTCGCTGTATTTACGAAAACGGTTGTCAAACGGCGGTAAGTGCGGCTAAAACGGTGATTTGGAAAGCGTTTGAGTTGACCTTTATCAACATTGGACAGCCTAAATCAGCAGTGAAATCGAACGACCGCGCAGCGTGGGCAAGTCAATTTGTTATACCTGACGGAGGGCCAGATCTCGACTACAGTACGCAGGCCAATCCAACATTGTATTTTACCGAAAATGTAAACAAGGTAGCTCCTCGTTACTGGACGATCAATGTAGATGCGTGTGCCTTGGGAACGGGAGGCTCGTTGACGTTTGACCTACTAGCGACTCCCGAGACGGGCGTACCACAATCGTTCAACACGCACGAAAACAACGCCCCTTATTTTATGTACGCCAACCGTGAAGGCTGGACAGAGTTGTACGCCCAAAATCACCCAGCTTACGGGTTTTACCAAGATAACGGAAGCGGAGTTAACGTATATGATGCAGGGTTCCCGAAAGGTTTGTATAAGTTAAGCGTACGTTACTGGGATCAGAAAGGCTGGGGTAGCATCTATCCATCAACGCGTAAAGCACAAGGAAACGTACTGGCCTACCAAGAATATTGGTTCAGAATTCAGTCGAAAGACGGAGTAGGGGTAGGAGCCGCGAGGGAAGTTGGCAGCGGTCAGCAGGCAGTAATTGTTCCCCTATTGGGACGGTCCGCCGCGCGGGGTAGGGGGCTGTTTGTCCTCCCCAATCCAGTCACTAACATTCTCCGCCTTCAAGTGCAAGACCGTAAAGGGCAAGAAGTGCAAACGGAGTTGATGGATGCGGCGGGTCGAAGCGTATTACGACGTAATTTTAAACCCGAAACCAACACGCACCAAGAGGAGTTTGGGGTAGGGGAATTAGCCGACGGTGTATATTTCTTAAAAGTAAATGCTGGTAAGGAGCAGGTTACGTTGAAAGTAGTAAAAGTGAATTAGCGTTTCTCTTATTTTTAGTTCAAAAAGGCCTTGCTTATCATTTTGGTGAGCAGGGCTTTTTTATTTTGGGGAGTAAGTTTGTAGTCACTATTTTTGGGGAAGTAAATACTCAATGAAATTTTCTTAACCAGTTGAATAGCTCGTTATTTTTGAAGTTGCAGAAGGCATGATAAAGTGTAAAACCTTACGATACTGTTATTTGCTTATTTTTTGTGGGGTACATTTGCTAGAAAGCCACGCACAAGACCTAAAACACCCCGAAGCCTACATTCATGCCTATGATTCTGCTTATCGTTATCCTTACCCAAAGCGGTGGGATGTGATAGAATTAATTCACCCCGTATTGTTCAAACACCTTGGTACAAAAGAAGGGTTACTATTCAGAAACAAAATAGAGGAACTCGCCGCCCGCTATCATAAAGACGACAAAGGAGTGTTGATTGCTCAAATTTCGAAAATGGATTACCTTCAGCGAACCTCAAAGGTGCCGTTTAAGGAGTTTGAAAATTGGTACAAAACCTGCATCAGCGAAGCAGACCGTATCGGATTTGAGGAAATAAAAGCGAGTTTTGCGTTTTTGTACGCCGCCAATCTCACCCTTAATTACCAAAAAGATGTACTAGCGCTGTATTATTTGCACAAATCAGTGGAGTACAGCGAAGCAACCAAACACATCATCAGTCCCATTCGTCGGGAGATGCTCTTTGTGGGGTTGTCGAGGATTTTTTACCAATTTGACGATTTTTCGAGTGCGATTAAGTACGGAAAAGAAGTGGAGAAGTACGATTTGGAGGCCTCCTATAAATTCTTGACGTTGGATGTGATAGGCACGGCCTATTTAAAAACCAAAAGCTACCAAAATGCCTTGCAGTACTTCAATAAAGCACTTACCATGTACCAGACTAATTTTATGGGAGACCCTACCAAGCTGGGTTGGAAGGGGATTTTGGTTGGGAAAAAGGCACACGTATATAAAGCGCTAGGGCAATTGGATTCAGCCATTTACTATTATAAAATCGGAATAGAAGATACCTACAAACACAAACTGCTCGATAATACCTGCGGTTTTGCCATCAATTTGGCGGATATTTATCTGTCTCAGCAAAAAATACGTGATGCGCAACCATTGATTGCGCTGGCGAACGAGTCGACGAGGAAACAAGGGAACGAATTTGATAAATACCAACTTCATCAGCTACTAAGTAAGTATTATACCGCCGTTGGGAATTTCCCGTTGGCTATTCAGCACAAAGACTCGACGCGTATGTGGGATGATGTGCTCGAAGAAAGAAAAGGGAAAAATGTTCAGATTCAGGCGGATTTACAGTTAGAAACCGAACGAAGAAAAAATACCGAACTTAGGCTGGTCGAAAACATTCGACAGCAGCAAATCAGTAGAATCGTGGCCATCGTTATCGTATTTTTACTGAGTTTGGTGGTGTTTGTGCTGGTATTGAGGCAAAAACTACTGGTGAAGGTCAAAGAAAAAGAACTGGAAATTCAGCGGCAAGAAGCAGAAAAACGAAACCTAATCGAACAGGAAAAAGCCAAGCGCGAGTTGGTCATCGCGGAAATGAAGCTAGAGGAGTTTGCCAATATCATTATTGCCAAAAATAAGCACATTGAGCTGCTATTGGCCGAAAATAATGAGCCTGATAAGTCCACCAGTATTCAACAACTTAGAAACAATACGCTACTTACCGACGAGCAGTGGGAAAATTTTAGAATTCTCTTTGATAAAGTTCATATCGGTTATTTACAACGATTGAGAGAAAAAATTCCTGGCATATCTCCCGCCGAAGTTCGGTGTATGGCGTTGGCTAAGTTGCGATTGGACAACAAAGAAATGGCTTCGTCGCTGGGAATATCCGCGAATGCGGTGCGCAATGTCTGGTATCGACTTAGAAAAAAAATTGATCTCCCCGAAGACGCTACTTGGGGAGATATAGTGGATACTATTTGATAAGGATTAGTTGTATTGTCTTGAAAAACAGGAGTTTGTCTTTTGTGATGTTTTTGTGATGCTCCCAATTTGGGGAAGATAGGGGAGCGCCCTAACCTTGTGACACAAAACGACTCACTGAAGAAAAAACTCGACTGCTCTTTTAAACCAATTTACTCCTATGAAAAAAACGCTACCCTTCTTTTCGTTTTTAGTAGCCTTTCTCCTGTTTTGCGTATCTACTCATAGCCAAACGGTACGGTTTGTTAAACCAACGGCCTCGGGTACGGGCGATGGTTCTTCTTGGGCCAATGCCAGTTCAGATTTACAAGCAATGATGAACGCCTCGGGCAACGGTGACCAAGTTTGGGTAGCCAAAGGTACCTACAAGCCTACGTTAGGTACTGACCGTACGGTGTCGTTTGTGATGAAGCCAGGAGTGAAAGTATATGGAAGTTTTGTTGGAAATGAAACTACACTGACCCAACGTACCACGGCAGTGATAGTCGCTAACCCCTCCGTTTTGAGCGGTGACTTAAAGGGAGATGATGTGGTGACAGGAAAGGGAGAAACGTTGGTGATTTCTAACAATAGCGAGAACTCGCAAAATGTTGTACTCAACTGGGACAATGGTTTGACCGCTGACAACTCATGCCTTGATGGGTTCGTAATCTCGGGAGGGAATGCCCTTCAAGGCAGAGGTGGGGGAATGCTTAATGTTAACTCGGCTCCAGTACTTCGGAATATTATCTTTAAGGGAAATGCTGCAAGTAATGCTGGAGGCGGTTTGTTTATCAACGCGTCGTCAGATGCAATCATCACAAATGTAGTGTTTGAACACAATATAGCCTTGCAAGGTGGAGGGATGATGGATGTGGCATCTACTATGCGGATTCAAAATGCAATTTTTGTTGGGAACAAGGCGCGCGAGGGCGGAGGGCTTTATGTGTATGTTTCTAAATTGACAATGGTAGGGGTTGTTTTAGTAGAAAATGATGGGAGTGGAGTGTTCTTTGATGAAGGTACCAACCTTTCCAAAATTACAAATACTATCTTTTTTCGTAACAGTCTAAGAGGTAGCACTTTTGCGGAAGGAATAGATGTCAAAATAGTTCCGATAGGAGGATTTGTGTATATCGAAAATTCACTTTTACAATTAACCAGTGATTTTTATTCAGGTAAGCCAGTTGTTGTCCAAGATGCTAATAATCTATTTGCGATAGATCCCCTCCTCGCTAATAGTGAAGATCTCGACGGTGAGGATGATACCTACCGAACGGCTGATGATGGTTTACGGCTCTCCCTTTGTTCTCCGTTGATTAATGCTGGTATTGACGTAAGTAATCAAACGACTGATATTCTGGATAACCCCCGAAAAGTAGGTGGTTCAGTGGATATAGGCGCGTATGAAAGGCAAGAAAGTCGGGCACGAACACCGACTGTAAAGGTCATAGATCCAAGCAGCTGTTCTACTAATGATGGAAGTATAATATTGGGCGATTTAGTGCCTGGGCTTGACTATATGTTAAGTTATAAAAGAAATACTGTACACGCAGGCCTTTCCATTGTATATGCAGATGTAAATGGACAAGTGATTCTACCACAATTAAATTCAGGAATCTATACTGAGATTCAGCTAAATAAAATGTACTGTTTATCAGATATTGTAAGCGCTACTCTAAAAGATTCACCTAGACCATCAATCACACTAGGGACGATCCCCGCAGAGGTATGCTATAACGTCCCTTCATTTGAAATACCATACACATCTACGACAGGGTCGCCAGTTACGTATTCTATAACGGGAAAAAATATTGTCACTGTCACCGATGCTCCTCTTCCAGCGTCACCTATTACGGTAGTATTCTCTAAGTTGTCGAGCTTACCACAACCACTTGATTTTGTTTTGACCGTTAAAAATGCGAATGGATGCACTTCCGAAGCCATCATTAATCAGGTACAACCCAAAGGAGCGCCAGCAGGGACTTTGAATGTAGTTCCACCAGATTGCGTCAATGACGGGAAGATTCAATTAGCATTAAAGTATAATGCCTTAGGAAGAATTAGCTATTCAGTCGGAGGAACCGACTACGGCGTGGGCGGAACGGTGCCAGTACCTTTTTCAGAGAAGAGTGATACCTCGATCTTGGTTATACCTAAGGGAAATATGGTTTCTACAAAATATTATTTCAGGGTAGAATATGATTACTTAAATTGTAGTACATCAAGAACATTTTTAAGAGACTTCCCTACTCTTATCACCAATTGCTGTCCTATCTTACCAACGTTGGAATTACCGCAAACGCTAATATGCGCCAACAGTCCCTTTAGCATGAGTGCAAAAAATATGTCAAGCATGGAGTCATTTGACGTGGCAGGGGTGGATTATGGGGTCAAATTTGTCTATTTTTCTTCTCCTACCAACGATCCTTACACGGGCGGAACGAGCATAGGGAGTGTAGATTTTGCCAATTTGGCCGATGACAAACGAACGGCCACTTTATCCAATAACACCCTTCCCGCGGGCACTTATTACGTATATGCTATCTTATCGACGCTTCCAAATGACAATACGTGCCGCCCTTATGCACAAGGGGTTTTGGTCGTGCATCCTAAACCTTCCATTTCAACCGTGCCTGTCGCCGCCATTTGTGCTACAAGTACAACGTTGGAGATTCCGTATAACGCTACTACTAATTCGCCTGTTACGTACTCGTTGGCGGGAGTGGGTATCAATGCGGTGAAAAACGCGCCTTTACCTACTTCGTTTGTGACAGCGGCGGTGAACTCAGGCGGCGGGAGTACGATAGCCTATAGTCTGACGGTTGCATCGGCCGTTGGTTGTACTTCCGACGCTGTAAGTGGTAATGTGTCCATTAATCAAACGACGGTGGGAGGCGTAGTAGAAGGTTCGACAGCTTTGTGCGCCGAAACAAAGACAACAAAGCTCAAATTGGTGGGGCAAACAGGTACGATTCTAAAGTGGCAATCGTCGGCCAATGCGTCGTTTAGCTCTCCCGTGGATATTGCGGTAACTACTGCTGAGTTTTCACCGAGCACCATCAACCAAACCACTTATTATAGGGCTATGGTACAAAACGGTGTGTGTGCCGCCCAAGCCTCCACAACGGGTGTGGTCACTCTACAGAGTAAACCCACAATTACGTTAACGACACTCCAACAAACGCTCAACGAAGGTAACAGCCAGACGTTCTGCGATATAGATGCTAATCCTGTGAATAACTTGCAGTTTACGGTGACGACGAATTGCGTGGTGGGAAGTCCCGTGTGGCGAGTTCAAGTGGGCAGCGGTGCGTGGAGTAATTGGACAATCAGTCAACCAGTTACCCAGTCCTCCAATAACCAACTTCACCGCTACCAAGCGGCTTGTGACGCGGCCTGTGCCAGTACTTACACCAGTCCGATTGAGGTAAAAATCAATTATCGTGCTTCGATACCTCAACAAGTGTCGTTGGTGGCCGATGGTGTAACGGTAAAGGAAGGAGAAACCAAAGAAATATGCAATTTGGAAGGAAATGCGATTACGTTCAACGCGACTTGTGGGGTAGGAGAGGTGTTAATTTATTCGGTCGACGGTGGTGATTACAGCAGTGCGGTACCGACACAATTGGTGGATGGTCAGTTTCATAATTACCGTGTTCGTTGTCGCAAATCAGACGGGACTCTTTCGTGCATCGAAACGGAGTCAGGGGTGATGCGCGTTCGACTCACTAGTGTTGGTCAGGCTCCCTTGGCGAGTTTGAACGTGACGAGTGGTTGCGGAACGTCGGTGCCATTTAGCGGAACGGCTAGCTGCGGCAGTTTGACGACGGTGTGGTACAATGCTTCTACGAACGTAGCTTTAGCAACGTTACCAAGCCAAACGCCTACAGAAACGACCTCGTATTATGCCCGTTGTCAGGCGGCAGGAGGTTGTTTGAGTGATAAGAGTAACGTGGTGACTTACACGGTAAATTCAGGGAGTGGAGCACCAGTCGTTACGACTACACAGGACGTAGTTTGCGCAGGAACAACCGTAAAAATTTCGGCGAATTGCCCATCGGGCAGCCAAACTCTGTGGAATACGGGGATAAGTGCGTCAAGTTTTGAAGTGGCCTTTAACAACGTGACGAAGCAGACCTACTGGGCGAAGTGCGTATTCGGAGGTGGTTGTCAAAGTGCAGAGAGTGTGCGGAAAGACGTGTATTGGAACGCGTTTGTGGTGACCTTAATTAATGTGGGAGAGAGCAAGTCGGGGGTAAAGTCGAATGACCGCAATGCGTGGTCAAGCCAGTTTGTCACGCGGGACGGCGGACCTGAATTGGAGCAAAGTACGCAACAAAATCCGACGTTGTATTACGTAGAAAATGCAAATAAAGTAGCCCCACGTTACTGGACGATTAACGTAGATGCGTGTGTTTTGGGAACGAATGGTTCGTTGACATTTGACCTACTGGCGGCGCCTGAGACGGGCGTACCCCAGTCGTTTAATACCCATGAAAACAACGCCCCCTACTTTATGTATGCCAACCGTGACGGCTGGACAGAGTTGTACGCGCAAAACCATCCAGCCTACGGTTTTTACCAAGACAATGGTGTGGGGAGTAACGTATATGATACAGGGTTACCCAAAGGTTTGTACAAACTAGGTATTCGTTATTGGGATCAAAAGGGTTGGGGTAGTATTTACCCCTCGACTCGGAAGGCGCAAGGGAATGTGTTGGCTTACCAAGAATATTGGTTTAGAATCCAGTCAAAAAGTGGGATAGGTGTGGGAGCCGCGAGGGTAGCGGATAGCGGTCAGCAGGAGGCGGTTAGGGGGCTTCTCGTCCTCCCCAACCCTGTTACCAATATCCTTCGTCTTCAAGTGCAAGACAGTAAGGGGCAAGAAGTACAAGCGGAGTTGATGGATGCGGCGGGTCGAAGTGTATTGCGACGTGATTTTAGGCCTGAAACCAACACACATCAAGAAGAGTTTGGCGTAGGTGAGTTATCTAACGGCGTGTATTTCTTGAAGGTAAATACGGGTCGCGGGCAGGCAACATTAAAGGTAATTAAAGTGGAGTAGAGGTGTAGTAGGTATTAATTTGATGTGTCTCGTCCTAAAAAATGTTGACCGTTTTTAAGTTAGTCCTGAAATAAATTTACCGTTTTTTTCTTAGTCCGAATTTAGTCTATTTTTTCTTCTTCGATTTGGTAGGATCGTAATAGTTTTTCCAA
>Ga0209570_1001666_pt1 | contig 11258 bp, 7 predicted proteins | sample EBPBio172007_DNA_FD_185861 | JGI IMG/M metagenome (GOLD analysis project Ga0209570, IMG submission 185861) | Wastewater treatment Type I Accumulibacter community from EBPR Bioreactor in Madison, WI, USA - Reactor 1_9/17/2007_ DNA (SPAdes)... | ecosystem: Engineered > Bioreactor > EBPR >... | reverse complement strand
ATTTACAGTCTAAATTTTTCGGAATAACCGAAAATAAAAGGAGAGCTGGCAGAGTGGTTGAATGCGGCGGTCTTGAAAACCGTTATATCTTCACGGGTATCCGGGGTTCGAATCCCTGGCTCTCCGCCATAAATGAGACCTGAGAAATCAGGTCTTTTTTTTGTATTATTCCTTCCTTCCAAGAAACATTTATTCTAAAACTTTCGCGATGATAAAATAAACATCTCGAAATTTTATGGAAAAATTTGTTAATTTATCCATAATCCTTTCTAAAAATTAAATAGAGCAGTCCTCCCAATGCAAGACATGTTTTTCCATCTTCTTTTTTTGGTTGCAACTTTTTTAGGTGCCTCAGGGATACTTTTCGTGATTTGGACAAGGGATACGGCTACCAGAACAAGTAAACTCTTTATCCTTATGTTAATCCTGATTTTTGGATATCTTATATCGCACGGGATACATTTTTTGTTAATGTATAACAAGGATGTAACAATACTTGACATATCTTGCCACTCTTTTTTGCTTCTGATTCTTATCACGATGACATTTTTGTCATCGGGGTTTTCAAAAAAACGAACAAAAGGAAAAATTGAGAGTTTACTGATTTTAGTGCCATCAATCATTATTCTGGGGTTCTTATGGTCCGGCAGGTTGATACAATGGTCTCACTCTCACCTTGGTACATTTGACGCACATTATGAGTATGGCTATCCGTTATTTTTAATCTGGTATGTTACTCTTATTTTTTACTCAATTTTTATAACTGTCCAAAACATATTAAAAGAAGAAGACGAACAATTAAAAAACCGGTTAAAAGTTTTTCTGCTGGGGGTGGTCATAACAAATTTGTTCACATTCACATTTGGTTTGTTATTACCCTGGGTTAATGGTTTTTACGATTTGGTTGAAGTCAGTCCTTTAGCATTTCTCTCCGGAGTAATTCTGTTTACAGGGATAAGTATAGACAAATACAATATGTTTCCAGCAACCATAGATAAGATCAATCGTTTTAGCATCAAGCGGAAGATGTTTTTTAGTGCTGTAATCATTGTTCCGATGGTGATTCTGATTATCCAGATACCTTTGGGGAAAATATTGTTTGGTATTGATACAAATGTTGATTTGATCCGTTATTTTTTGATCAGTTTATTTGTGGGGATCATTGTTAGTCTAAGCATGACATTCGCCGTAATCCAGATCATTTCAAACCCTCTCAGAAAACTTAAAGTACAGGCTGGTCGAATTGAAACAGGAGAATTGGGAGTCCAATTTGAATACCCGTCGAATGATGAAATTGGAGAATTGTCGGCAGCTTTTAATAAACTCTCAAATTCATTGAAGAAAAACGCTCTGGAGCTAACAGCCAAAGAGAACCGGATAAACATTCTATTAAATGCGATCGACAAATCAGCGGCTTCAATTGTTTTGATAAGTGAAGATTTGACAATCCTGGAAGCAAATCAACAATTTGTAACTCTGGTTGGTGATGATTTGCAAAACATAAAGGGAAAAATATTGGATACTCTCCCTGTTTTTGCCGGGAGGGAAATAATCAGGGAGATGGTAAAAGCCAGTGCAGACAGTGGTCAACACAGCGAAGAAATTACACTCCCCGGTGAAGTTGAAGACAGAATAATTTTGGTTTCTTTGTCCAAGATTAAGACTGTTTACAATACATCAGGCTTCATGTTTGTAGGTTTGGATATTACAAAACAAAAAAAACTGGAGAGAGAACTCGCTCATTCTGAAAAGCTTGCAGCACTTGGGAAGATGTCAACCGTATTGGCACATGAAATAAAAACACCACTGACATCCATTAAGCTTAATGTTGAAATGTTGTTGGAGTCGTTGGTTTTATCTCAAGAGGATAATTCATCATTCAGAATTATTCAAAAAGAAATAAACAGAATGAATGGTTTGGTCAATGATGTTTTACAGTTGTCCCGGGTTTATGTATTAAATTATTCGAGTGTTATGATGAACAGATTTACAGAAAATATTATTGAAGAAGTTAGAAACAAAGTGCAGCAGAAAAGTCTTCAGGTTAAAAATATGGTAAAAACTGTCGAACTCGAAATCGATTCTGATAAGATGAGACAGGTTTTGCTGAATATGATTGATAATGCTATAGAAGCCAGCGATGATAATGGAATAATTGAATTAATTTCAGAAGTAAATGAGGAGAGGAACAAGTTTTCCTTGAAAATTAAAAATGGTTGCACTGAAATGCCCGACATTGGGAAAATCTTTGTACCGTTTTATACCAATAAAGTCTCGGGCACGGGATTGGGTTTGTCGATCTCCAGGAACATTGTGGAACAGCATTATGGAGAAATAATACTCAGCCTCGCACAAGAAAATCAGATTGAATTTACTATCATACTGCCAATCCTGAGGAGTTAAGAAATGGAAAAAATATTAATTATTGATGATGATGAATCGATCAGAGAGTCTCTTGTTAACCTGTTAAGCAGGTGGAAATACAGAACTATCTCTGCCGAAAACGGAAGACAAGGGATCGATCTTGCATTATCTGAGAATCCGGATCTTATTATCTCCGATATTCGAATGCCCAAAATGAGTGGACTTGATGTATTGGATGAACTTCAAAAATTAAAACTTGCTATCCGTGTAATTATCATAACAGCACATGATGATATGTCCACGACAATTCAGGCGATGCAAAAGGGGGCTTATGATTTTGTTGAAAAACCGATTGAAACCGAACGGCTCCGGGTATCAATTCAGCGTGCCCTTGAAAATAAGAGATTAAGCGAGACAATAGAAGTAATTTCCACAGAATCGGAATTCAATGTGGAAAACACAATTATCGGTAAAACTGAGACGATGAAGGAGATATTTAAGAAAATTGGCTCGGTTTCTGATAATCGGGTAACCGTATTGATCAGGGGAGAAAGTGGAACAGGCAAAGAACTGGTGGCGAAGGCTATCCATCATGGGGGAGTTACAAAAAATTATCCATTTGTTGCCATTAACTGCACTGCGATCACCGAAACTCTGTTGGAGAGTGAGCTTTTTGGTCATGTCAAAGGTGCTTTTACGGGCTCACAAAAAGATAAAAAAGGGAAATTCGAATTGGCTGATCAAGGGACAATATTCCTCGACGAGATATCTGAAATGTCGGTAAATCTGCAAGCCAAACTGTTGAGGGTTCTTCAGGAAAGAGAATTTGAACCTGTTGGTGGAAATGATACTATCCCGATGAAAGCAAGAGTTATAGCTGCCACTAATAACAACCTGGAAGAACTGGTAAGACAGAAAAGATTCAGAGAGGACCTCTATTTCAGACTTAATGTGGTCAATTTTGAACTGCCTCCTTTAAGAGAGAGGATGGAAGATATTCCACTTCTTGTTAACCACTTCGTGAGTAAAATTAATCTTGAACTCCATAAAACGGTTCGGAAAATTCCGGATGAAGTGATTAAATACCTGCAGTCCTACCCGTGGGTTGGCAATGTTCGTGAGTTGGAAAATCTCCTGATGCAAGCAATTGTGCTTACAAAAGGTGATGTGCTGCTAAAGGAGAACATTCTGATCAAAAAACAATGGGATACCGATCCCGGATCCGAAGATGCACTGCTTAGTCTCGAGGAGGTTGAGCGAAGGCATATTGCAAAAGTTTTAACCCACTTTAAGTGGGACAAAACAAAATCTGCGGAGTCTTTGGGGATTTCTCTCCCTACACTCTATAACAAGATCAAAATCTTCAAAATTGAAGAACAGAATTAAAAATTTTTAAATGAAATTAATAAATTTTAAAATATCCACCTGTAGGAGGTGTAAAAAACCGATAAAATCGCCATAATTCGAATGGCATGATAGTTGAAGAATAACAATATCATTTAATAAGATAAAAAATATGTTAATTCAACTTTCAATTTATACCCTCTATCTGATATTTGTTGGAATAATTCTATACTCTTGCCATTTGATAGTCACTTCTGAAAAGCGGAAGAGAACTGCACAAACCGATGAATTCAATCGGGATACCCCACATCACTCGCCACAACAAAGAATTATCCAAATCACCCGACATGGAGAGGGTTAAATGATAGAGAAAATTATTGATTGGTCGGCGAATAATCGTTTTTTCGTCATTCTCATCTATATCGTGGTTGTTGGTGTTGGAATTTATAGTGTTATTAATTTACCCGTGGATGCAATTCCTGATCTTTCAGAGAATCAAGTTATAATTTTTACGGAATGGATGGGTCGCTCGCCGGAAATAATTGAGAATCAAGTCACCTATCCAATCGTTTCAGGGCTTCAGGGATTACCTGATGTAAAGGCAGTTAGAGCTTCTTCAATGTTTGGGATGTCTTTTGTATTCGTGATATTTGAAGATAATGTCGATCTTTACTTTGCACGGACGAGGGTGTTGGAAAGAATGAATACTGTCCAGGCACAATTGCCATCAGGTGTAGTTCCATCTCTCGGACCTGATGGAACAGGTGTTGGTCATGTATTTTGGTACACATTGAAAGGGAAAAACCACGATTTAGGAACTTTGCGATCAATCCAGGACTGGTACATAAGGTATAAACTATCATCGGTTGATGGTGTTGCTGAAGTTGCAAGTATTGGTGGTTTTGTAAAACAATATCAGGTGGATGTAAATCCAACAGATTTGCGTGGATATAATCTGACAGTCAGTGATGTCGTTAATGCAGTACAAAGAAGCAATAATGAAGTTGGTGGCAAGATATTGGAAGTGAATGATGCTGAATATTTTGTAAGGGGGCAGGGTTACATTAAGACGATTGAAGATGTTGAAAACACAGTTATCAGAGGTGGTCCAAACGGAATTCCAATCATGATAAAAGATGTTGCCAAGGTTCAGTTGGGTGGAGATATCAGAAGAGGTTCACTTGAGTTGAATGGTGAGGGGCAGGTTGTCGGTGGCATCGTAGTCATGCGAACAGGGGAAAATGCACAAAAAGTAATTGAACGGGTAAAAGAGAAAATTAAAGAGATAACCCCGGGACTTCCTGAAGGGGTTGAGATTGTAAGTTCATACGACAGGAGCACACTCATACATGAGGCAGTAGGCACTTTGGAAAGAGCTTTGATCGAAGCCTCAATTACTGTAGCTATCATGGTTATGATTTTTTTACTTCACTTCAGAAGTATTATACGAATACTGATCGAACTTCCCATCGCAATACTAATTGCATTTATCCTGATGTATATTTTTAATATTTCATCCAACATTATGAGTCTGGGGGGCATAATACTTGCAGTCGGGGTAATTGTGGATTCCTCTATAGTGCTCGTAGAAAACGCCTATCGTAATTTAGCAAAAGCCATTACTGAAAAGGGGACACTCACCAAGGAGGAATATGCAAAAATATCGATCGATTCCGCAAAACAAGTTGGTCGGGCGATCTTCTTCTCCGAACTGATAATTTTAGTTTCCTTTCTTCCCGTTTTTCTTCTGACAGGGCAGGAAGGGAAGATGTTTCAGCCGCTGGCATTTACAAAATCATTTGCGATGCTTGGCTCGGCAATCGTAGTAATTTCGCTGATACCTGTCCTGATGACCATGCTTATGAGGGGAAATTTCAAACCTGAAGACAAGAACATAACCACAAGATTTTTTAAGAGGCTCTACGAACCGGTAATCCACTGGGTACTGAAACATCGTAAAATTACGATTGCAATCAATCTTCTTGCATTATTAATTACAGTTCCAATGATTCTCGATACGGGAAGTGAATTCATGCCGCCACTGGATGAAGGGTCCATTTTGTATATGCCCGTCACCCTTCCCGGTGCTTCAATCACAGAAGTTAACAGAATCCTTCAGGAACAGGACAAAATAATAAAGTCCATACCCGAGGTACACCATGTACTTGGAAAAGCGGGAAGAGCTGAGACAGCCACGGACAATGCACCACTAAGTATGATTGAAACCATCATCCTGTTAAAACCAAAAAGTGAATGGCGTCCCGGAATTACGAAGCAGGATATCGTTGCCGAATTGGATGAGAAACTTCAAATCCCCGGAGTCAGAAACGGTTGGACTCAACCAATAATCAACAGAATAAACATGCTTTCAACAGGGGTGAGAACCGATGTAGGATTTAAAATATTTGGATCAAACCTTGATACACTCGAAGAATACGCAATCAGGGCAGAACAATTGCTTAAAACTGTAGAAGGTGCAGCAGATGTAGTTGCAGAACGTGTGCAAAATGGCTATTACCTCGATATAAAAGTTAAAAGGGAAGCTGCAGCACGGTATGGAGTTAATATTAGAGACCTTCAGGATATAATTGAAACAGCAATTGGGGGGCAAAATCTTGGTGTGGTAATCGAAGACAGAATGAGATTTCCAATCCGTATGAGGTATGAAAAAGATTACAGAAGCAATATTGAAGAACTTGAGAATTTGATTGTTCCCGTTGCAGTATCAGGTGGAATGCCATCGACATCCACAGGTATGAATACCCCGAATGGTGGGAACGGTGGGAATTCAGCCGGTGGAGGGATGTCATCAATGGGTAAAACCAGCAGTGCAAGCGTGATCCCCTCTGCACCGGAAAGTTCAGATGACTATTCACTTACTGCATCAGATCAGAACGCAGTTTCTTATATTCCACTTTCTGAACTGGCTGAAATTAAAACATTAACAGGTCCCCCAATGATTAGCAGTGAAAACGGAATGTTGCGTTCCATTGTTTTTATGAACACTCGCGAAAGAGATATGGGAAATGTAATGGTAGATGCAAAGAAGGTTATTGAAGAAAATTTGAAATTGCCTGCCGGATACAGTTATACCTGGAGTGGTCAGTATGAGAGCAAAGTCCGCGCTCAACAAACAATGGAAATGATAATGCCGGTGGTGTTTCTGATAATTTTCCTGTTACTGTATATGACCTTAAAAAATTATGTAGAAGCAGGTGTGGTTATGCTCTCAGTTCCATTTGCACTTATCGGTGGAATGTATATGATTTATATATTAGGTTACAATTTTTCAGTCGCTGTATGGGTGGGTTTTATTGCACTGTATGGAATTGCTGTAGAAACAGGTGTGGTTATGGTTATTTATCTGCATGAGGCATTGGACAGAAAATTACGCGATTATCATAAAGGCAAACGAGGTCCGATTACAAAAGAAGATATATATGATGCTACGGTTGAGGGTTCTGTGCTCAGATTACGCCCCAAACTAATGACCGTGGCAACCGCCATGGTTGGGTTGATCCCTGTTATGTGGTCAACAGGCACAGGAGCGGATGTAATGAAACCGCTAACTGCACCCATGATAGGTGGTCTCTTGACCTCTGCTGTGCATGTACTTGTCGTTACCCCAATACTATTTGCCATGATGAAAGAGCATGCCCTGAAGAAAGGTACTCTTGACATTTCTAAAATGGCTGACTGGATGAAGGAGGCAGACTAATGAAATTATTCAGGTATATGAATTTAAGATACGATAGTCTTAAGAATTTACTCGTATTCATCATATCAGTTATTATGTTGCAATCGTTTTCAACTGCGCAATCACTTGATTCTTTGATCGAAGAAGCAATTACAAATAACCCGCAGTTAAAATCTCAACAATTCAAGATTAAAGCCTCGGAATTTAGAGCAGAATCAATCAACAATTATCCGGCTCCTAATGCTTCTCTCGAATTTTCTCAGGTTCCGATAACAAATCCGATTTTCCCGACCCAGGCTTTATCGATTAATCTTGGGCTCTCTCAGATGTTTCCTCTTGGCGACAAACTTGGTGCAATGACAGAGGTTGAAAGACGAAATTCTAAAATCGAGGGGGACAGTTACGCCGAGTATAAAGTGGATCTTATCGGAAAAATAAAAATGTCATACTACACTTTATGGCTTACTGACCGCAAAATTGTTATCCAAAAGAAAAGTATTCAATTCCTGGCAGATTTGATGAAATCCATGGAGACTGCCTTAACAATCAATCGAATCAATCAGGTTGACCTACTTACTATTCAGAGCGAAATTGCATCAAGCGAGACACAACTGCTAATTCTTGGCAAACAAAGAGATGCAGAAAACTACAGATTAAATAGATTCCTCGGCAGGGAATTGGATGCTACCGGTATTTCAATTCCGGAAGAGTTAGAGGGAATTAATTTGACAATTAATCAGTCCAAACTTGAAAACCTTCTGGCAGAGATCAATCCCACACTTAAAAAAATGAATAACATGATCGAAATGAATCGTGCAATGATCGAAGCAAATGACAGGGAATTGATCCCGGATTTAATGCTGCAAGGTATGTTCATGGTGATGCCCCGGGGAATGATTTTGACTTCACAATCGGATTTGACAATGCTCGATTCCAAAGTGGAATTCATGTATTCACTAATGGTCTCAATTAATCTGCCTTTTGCTCCCTGGTCAATCAACAAATACAAGGCGAAATCTCAAGAGTTAGCCGCAGGGATAAGCGGTATTGCCTTAGAACGGACAAATATGCAGAGAGAAATGGGCGTGAAACTGAAAGAAGCCACGGTGAAATACTCTACAGCTTCTGAATTATTAAAATTGTATGATAAAAAGATAATTCCACTTTATAAACAAACTACAGATTCCCAAGTATCAGCTTATCAGAACAATAAAAGTACTATAACAGCAGTTATAGATTCTTACAGGATGTTATTGATGGTTCAAATGAATTATTACATGGCAAAGGCAGATACTCAGATGTCACTCGCGGAAATCGAAATGATGGTCGGCGGAAAGTTGACGGATTATTAAATGATAAATGGTCAGAAAAAAAATCAGGACTATAAAAATGGAAAAAATTAAATACTCGTTACTAACTTTAATATTATTGACTTTTTTATTTGCTGGCTGTTCGGAGGATGATAAACACAAAGACGAGAGAGATAAAAAACAAACAAAGGAATACTGGACCTGCACGATGCATCCTCAAGTTAGAATGGATGGGCCCGGTGCCTGCCATATATGCGGAATGGACCTCATTAAGAAAACAGAGGATATTAAGGAACCCGCAGCCGGTAATGATTCTGACATGGTCAATATGGTTACGCTTACAGGTAAAAAACAGGTCTTGGCGAATGTTTCAACAGTGATGGTTTCCCGCGAAAAACTGAACAGGGAAATTTCAGTGTACAGTTATCTGGATTTTACTGAACAGAGCAGAAAAATAATTTCAGCAAGATTTAATGGTCGAATAGAAAAACTTTATGTGAATCAAACCGGTCAATATGTTAAGATCGGCCAACCACTTTTCGAGATTTATAGCCCTGATCTTGTCCAAGCTCAGAATGATTTTCTTATTGCGTTAAATGGTCTTCAGCAGATTGACAACAGTTCCCTGGTTGCTGCGGCGAAAATTAAACTCGAACTCTTTGGGATGACGACTTCACAGATTAAACAAATAGAAGAAACGCGCAAAATACAGAATATTCTTACTTATTATGCTCCGATCAGTGGGACCGTTATTGAAAAAAAGGTACAAGAAGGTATGTATGTGAACGAGGGGACATCTATTTTTGAGATCGCAGAACTTTCAACTCTTTGGAACATCTCTGAGATAAATGAGAAGGATCTGGCTTTTGTTAAACTTGGTTCCACGGTCAAATTATCCTTAAAGGCATATCCCCAGGAAGAATTCACAGGTAAAGTTACTTTTATTTATCCGGTGGTTAATTCTCAAACACGAACTGTAAAGATCAGGAGTGAGTTTGCCAATAAAGGAGGAAAGCTGAAGCCGCAGATGTATGGAGAAACTCTCTTTTCATCATATGCAGGGGAAGGACTACTGATACCGGCAGAAGCAATTATTTTTTCGGGTAAAAGAACTGTAGTTTGGGTTAAAGCCTCGGATGGTATGTTCGAAGGGCGTGATGTGAAGATTGGAAAGAAGTATGGCAGTAAATATCAGGTACTTGAGGGATTGGAAGAGGATGAAGAAGTTGCCGCCACAGGAGGTTTCCTTATAGATTCAGAAAGTCAATTAAAATCCGGTTCGCAGTCAGGTCACCAGCATGGAGAAACAAAAACGCCTAAGAAGGACGCTCCTGCAAGTAAACCAAAAGACAATTCAAGCGGACACAACAATCATTAATCAATCAATTGGAGAAAAAAATGAAAACAATTAATTATTTGAGTACTGTGATAATTCTGTTCGGCTTCCTCACTGTCGGGGCCGTAGCTCAAGGACATGATCATTCAGATTCGAACAATAAAAAAACGAAAAATCATGGAATGTCAGAGAAAATGGGGATGCACAAGGATAAAAATGATAAGAATCCGCTGATCAGAAATGGTGAAATTGATCTGAAATCAATCGACAAAAACAAGGATGGAAAAGTATATCAGGACCAGATGGATTGGAATGTAATAGCGGATGAACCCGGAAAATGCCCGATCTGCAAAATGGACCTAAAACAGGTGACAATTAAAAAAGCGACAGAAAACCTCAAGAAAAACGGGTTCAAAGTTAAGTGACAATTCGAAATATATCGTAAAACAAAGACAAAACAAATGAAAACATCAGTAAAATTCTTTTTACTATCCTCAATACTCCCGGTTATTCTGCTTTTAACAGGATGCACCAGGATGAGTTCAAATCCTCAGGATGCAGTATCAGATGCATCTTCAAATTTCACAATTACCCCCACAGATAACCAGGCGGGGATTTTATTAGATCAAAAAGTTCAAATTAAATTCGTCGAACCCGTTGATCCCGAGTTGGTGGAGAATAATTTCCATCTTATCTCTGAATTCGAATTTACTGACTCAAATTGCCGTTTTGAATCCCGAATGGATCATTCAAATATGGGTATGACAATGAAGGATACTTTAAAAATGCATCATATGGATAAATATCACGCTACCGGTGGAAGGTTCGTCTGGTCTGATGGCAATAAATTATGCACTTTTACCCCCGATTCATTATTAAAACCAAATACGAACTATATGATACATGTTGGGAGAGGCATGATGCACTCAGGAAATATGGGAAATATGGGAGGTATGGGTGGGCATGGTGGTTCTGTTCCGCAGGGGCATATGATGATGCATTTTAAAACAAAAGAATGATCGGGTGATCGTGGGCACCATTAATTGTAAATCTAATAGCTAAACTCTTCCGGTATGCCCGGCGTCGTATATCACAAGATACGATATTGGGCATACCGGATAATTATTGAGCATTAATTTAAATATCTATAACCCAAAGGAAAACCCAAATGAAAACGATAATTCTGTTAATTGTAATTACATCTTTG
>Ga0209570_1001665_pt1 | contig 11259 bp, 7 predicted proteins | sample EBPBio172007_DNA_FD_185861 | JGI IMG/M metagenome (GOLD analysis project Ga0209570, IMG submission 185861) | Wastewater treatment Type I Accumulibacter community from EBPR Bioreactor in Madison, WI, USA - Reactor 1_9/17/2007_ DNA (SPAdes)... | ecosystem: Engineered > Bioreactor > EBPR >... | reverse complement strand
ATGCACCAACCATCAGGCTTTTACCGGCAACGGGGGTGTCGATAACACCAATAGCCAAAAGAATTCCATCTGCAGAACCTTCCACAAATACTCCACTCATTCCATTTATTTCATAGGCCTGGCCTTCGCCGAGTTGAAGATCAGAAACCTGGGCAGCAAGCATTTTATCAACTTCATCAAGAGCAGCTGAAAGATCATCAGCACCAAGAATATTAAAATGGACGGCAAATCCACCTTCGGCAGGGTAAGCTATTATTCCGTTTGCATCTGATTCATACATCCAGCCGGCAGGAAGTGTAACACTAACCTTGGCCTCTTCGTTGGTGAATGTTTCCTGAGCGAAACCCGGAAGTGCTATAAGAGCAAAAAACAACATAAAAAGTGAAATGGATTTAGACATAATGTCTCCTTGTGGAATATTAAGATAGTGATTATTTATGAAATTAAACAAAAGCAGGAAAATCTGCCTGTTTGATAAACTGAAGATCAGTATTTTGATGTAACCGGGAAGTTGGAACCAACGATTCCTTGTCGATTAAATAATTTCGAGTGCAATATAACTACGATTCACACAATAAAAAAGTGTAAATTGAGTTATAAGACTCAATCGAAATAATAAATTAAATCAATTACTTTTATCTACAATAATATACTCTCAACAAGGTCAATTAGTTCCCTTTTCCTGAAAGGTTTTGCAAGATAGTGGGTGCAACCGCCTCTTAGGAATTCGGACCTCTCGTTTCCCATTGAATAAGCGGTTACTGCAATGATGGGTGTATTACAATAATCAGGCATAGTCAAAAGCAATTTAACAACTTCCATCCCACTCATTGATTCACCCAGATTGATATCCACAAGGATAAGATCATATCGTTTCGAAGTTGCCATATTCAGAGCAGCTTCGGCAGAGCCGGCGGTGTCAACCTGACAGGTTTTTTTTAGAAACATAACCATTACATCTCTGTTGATGGGGTCGTCTTCAATATAGAGAGCAACGGGAAACTTCTGTTCTGTTGAATCGGCAGGTTGAGTTGAATTGTCTAATTTTTTCCTGTTTTTTGCGAGAAGTGGATTTTGTTTCCCTGGAAATTTAACGGTAAAAGTTGAACCTTCACCAATGTTACTCTCAACCGAGATAATCCCACCCATAAGTTCAACAGTCTTTTTGGTTATTGTGAGACCAAGTCCCGTTCTTCATAATTTCGAGAAATTCCCTCGCTCACCTGTCTAAAATCTTCATAAATAAGGTGGAAATTCTCTTCTTTAATGCCAATTCCGGTATCTTTTACTTGTAACACAGCCCAGGGAGTCCCCTCTATATCTTCCTTCACAACCTTGACCAAAATCCCACCCGTTTGGGTAAATTTAATTGCGTTATCAATTAGATTGTAAACGATCCGTTTAAACAGTCGTTCATCCAATGAGGAATAGATATCTTCATCGGGAAATTGAGTTGTAAGTATGAGATTTTTTCGCTCCAGATTCTCTGAAAATTGTTCGATACAACTTTCAACAACAGGAACAAATTTAATATCCTGGGGGAACACTTCTATTTTATCAGCCTCGGCAACAGAAAAATCGAGAATCAAGTTAAGAGTCTCGCTTAATCTTTTTCCTGAGTTATAGATCCCCTGTGCCATATTGGATAGCTCGGGATCATCAAGTTTTTCACTTAAAATATCGGCATAGCCTAAAATTCCATTCAGAGGAGTCCTTAACTCATGGCTCATATTTGCGAGGAAATGGGATTTAAGACGACTCATGGCTTCAGCTTTTTCTTTGGCTACAAGAAGCTCATTTTGTGCATTTAATCTCTCAATTTCCAATAATTTGCGTTCAGTGATATCCTGAAAAGAGCCGTAGATTTTTGTAATTTTTCCGTTTTCATAATGAGCTTTGCCTATTGAATTAACCCACCGGTGATTTCCTTTGGCAGTAATAAACTCAAGTTCAAGATCGTAGGGTTCACCAAATTCAATGCATTTGGCAACCGCTGCTTCAATTATCTCTTTTGATCCGGGGGCATAAAAACTTATCCCTTTTTGAACACTGTGATCAAACGAGAGGTCAACCTCATGGATATGGTAAACTTCTTCAGTCCACATCATTTCCATCGTTCTTGGATCAAATTCCCAACCGCCTATTTTTGCGGTTTTCCCCATCATGTTTAAAAGAATTTCGTTTCTTTTCAACTTCAAATCTGTTTTTCTGAACTCAGTAATATCGGTAAAGACGATGATAGCTGCATAAACATTCCCAACTTCATTTTTGATGGGCGAAGCATTTGCAAGAACTATTCGATCTTCACCATTGTCTCTTTTTACGATTAATTCTTTTGAGTTTTTTTCACCAAATTTTAGTGCATACGCCAAAGGAATTTCATCGGTGTGTAAAGGATTACCGTCAAGATCATATGTTTGCCAGCGTTCCACATACTCATCGATCACCAATCCCTCAACCAAACTTTTATAATCGCCACCCCGAATCATCAATGCCGCTTCGTTCACATAAAGGAGTTTACCGTCGGGTGCTGCAGCGATGATAATTCCTGCTGCACTGTTATCCATTGCAGCCATGAAAAATGTCCGGCTTTCTTCCAGCTCTGCAAGAGCTTCTCTTCTTTGCTTTCGGATTTCATACTCTTTCAACTCACGCTCAACAGCAGGCACAAGCCGCTGGAGATTTCCTTTCATGATATAATCCTGCGCACCCGATTTCATCGCCATTACAGCAATTTCTTCTCCTATGGTTCCTGAGATGATAATAAAAGGAATCTCATAATCTTTGGCCTTGGCCATTCGAAGCGCTGTAAGACCATTAAATTTTGGCATCGAGTAGTCACTGAGGATTATATCCCACTCGCCACTCTCAAGAGCACTTTGCATTGCTTCAGGAGTATCCACACATAAATAATCAGGAGCATAGTTACCCCGACGCAACTCGAGCAATATAAGTTCTCTGTCATCTTCAGAGTCCTCAACAATTAACACACGCAATGGGATTTTCATATCATCTCTCAAAGTTTTTAAGAATTTCGATTGGCGATTCATTTACGGCAAGCCAATATAAACCGATATTACCTGCTACTTCCAAAAATTTGAGATAGTCAACCGGTTTTCTGATAAAACTGTTTGCCCCAAATCCGTAACTTTTTAGTATATCTTCATTTTCATTTGAGGAAGTGAGAACCACAACGGGTATCATAGCTGTTGCAGGATTGGTTTTTATCCGCCTCAAAACCTCGATACCTCCCATTTTGGGTAATTGAAGGTCTAAAATAATCAGCTTGGGTAAAATTGAAACATCTTTGATGTTTTGGCTGTCTTTCTCAAAAAGATAATCCAATGCTTCAACCCCGTCTCTTGCAACATCAATTTTAAAAGATGGATCGTGTTTTTTCAACGCTCTGATGGTGAGGAGTTCATCATCCATGTTATCTTCTACAAGCAGGATGTTTTTGGGTGTAAACATCTATGATTCCTTTAACTTGTTAAGTGTAAAAAAGAAAGTGGTGCCGACTCCAACTTCGCTTGAAGCCCACACAGTGCCATTATGTCTGTGAATTATTCTTTGAACCGTTGCCAGTCCTACTCCTGTTCCCTTAAATTCTTCTACAGTATGCAATCTTTGAAAGGGAGTAAAAAGTTTATCAGCTTGTTGCATATCAAAACCGGCACCGTTATCTTTAATATAACATGCCATTTTCCCATCAACATCGGTTGTCCCAAATTCGATTCGAGCAGAGGCGACTTTGGAGGTAAATTTCCAAGCGTTATTAAGAAGATTTTGTAATGCAATTCCAATCAGAGCTGAATCAGCTAAAACCCTGATTCCGGGAGTAGAAACAAATTCAACACTACGATGTGGATCAACCTCCCTCAATTCTTGAATAATCGATTGTGCCATTTCAGTTAGATCGATTTTGGAAAGACTCATCTTTGAACGAGTAACACGGGCAAGTTTTAACATATCATCGATTAACAAACCCATTTTTTGAGCGTTAAACCGCAATCTGTCCAAATATTTTCTGCCTTGTTCATCAAAAGTCTCTGAATAATCTTCAATAAGTGCCTGGCTGAATCCATCGATGCTGCGAAGCGGTGCCCTCAAATCGTGGGAAACGGAATAGCTAAAAGCCTCAAGCTCATTATTTATCGTTTTAAGCTGTGCGGTTCGCTCCTCAACTCTTTTTTCAAGTTCAAGATTTGTTTTATCAAGCATTTCTTTAACCCGTTTACGCTCCACAATTTCTTCTTGAAGTTTACGGTTCGCGACAACAAGTTCCTCAGTCCGTTCTTCCACACGAAGTTCTATCTCATTGTAAGCCTTTTGTAACTCAGACTGGGTGACTATCAGTTTGTCTTTCTCTCTCTGCAATTCAGCATTGATATCACGGAGTTGTTGAGGACTCGGGATTGCGAGCAGTTTGGGAAGCATTGGCCAAACAACGATCGCAGTTCCCACTGAAATAATGGCACATGCAGCGTCAATGGAGGCCTGCCACCAGTCAACTGACCACCACAACCCGATGATATGAACCACATGAGTTGTTCCACAGGCAAGAATAAACAACCCAAAAAGAACAAGTATCCAACTGAACGGAAGGTCTTTCCGTCTTCTGATAAAGATAATAAGAAAGACCGGGATTGAGGCATATGATATCGCAATCAACCCGTTTGAAATCGCCATTATCATCATCAATAGTGGCGTCATCGTTGTTGTCAGCGTGTTTTTAATCTCCATCTCACTCTCCGACATTGCCAACATTGGAAGAGTTATTAGCGCTGCGAGACAAAGAGTTGGGAAAGCCAGTTTTGGTATTAATTCGAGAGTTTGCCTTGCAATCGATTTTGGGGCGATAAAAGTTTTAACTTTATATCCCCTCAAACGAAGACTGTTTGTGACTACAAAAATTGAACTAAAAGCCATTGCACCTGCAGCAAACATAGGACTTAACAGACCAAATCCTGCAACAGGGATGAGAGCAATATTATAAAAGAGTGCCCAAATCAAATTTTGTACAATTGTCTCCGATGTTCCGCGGGAAAGTGAAATCGCTTTGGCAACTCCTGAAAGTTCGCCGCTAACCAGAGTTATACCCCCCGCCGCTATTGCAATATCCGAGCCTGTGCCAATTGCAATTCCAACATCTGCCTTTGCAAGAGCGGGCGCATCATTAATTCCATCTCCCACCATTGCAACCACAGGGCTGCTATAGTTACCGAGTGATTCCAACGCCTGCATCTTTCTGATGGCATCAGCCTTACCCCCCGGTGGAACTTCTGATATCACCCGGTCGATACCAACCTCTTTGGCGATTGCTCTTGCCGTTCTTTCATTATCTCCCGTCATCATCACAAGATCGAGCCCCAAACGATGAAGTTCATCAATTGCATCAATGGCACCCGGCTTTATCGTATCTGCAACTGCAATTATCCCTACAGGCTTAAACGAATCGGGTTCTGTTTTTTTAGCAACTGCCACAATCATTACTGTCTTCCCTTCATCCTGGAGGCGGGAGATTTGTGGCTCAATATCTTCAATATCCACTCCCGAGTTTGTCATCATTTTGTTGTTTCCGATAATGACATTGTCCTCTTTGGTGGCTGCGGAGATACCAAAACCGCCAAACGCCTTAAATTGTTCAGGGAATGGAACTGTCTTAAACTTTTGTATGCCTGCTTTTACTATCGATTTTCCGATTGGGTGTTCCGAGCCATTTTCTGCTGTTGATGCCAAAAGCAATAGTTCGTCCCGGTTAAATCCATTCAGGGGAATAATGTGTTTGAGTTCAGGTTCTCCTTTTGTGATGGTTCCTGTTTTGTCGAGAACAACAATATTAATGTGCCCTGCTTTTTCGAGCACTTCACTGTTTTTATAGAGTATCCCGTTCTCTGCCCCTTTTGAAGCCCCAACCAATATGGCGGTGGGTGTTGCAAGTCCTATCGCACAAGGGCAGGCAATTACCATCACTGCTATTGCGTTGATCATTGCCCCCATCCAGTCAACTTCAGCCACATAAATCCACCCCATGAAGGTGAAAAGTGCCAAACCAAGAACTATAGGAACAAAATATCTTCCCACTTCATCGGTTAATTTTTGAATTGGTGCTTTTGTGTTTTGCGCATCCCGAACCTGTTCGATTATCTGCGAAAGCGTAGCGTTTTTTCCTATCTTCGAAGCTTCAATTTTTATCGTCCCTTCACGATTTATGGTTGCTCCAAATACATCACAGCCAATCCCCTTATCCACGGGCATTGATTCACCCGTCAGGATCGACTCATCAAAAGATGATTTCCCTTCATAAATTATCCCGTCAACAGGCACTTTTTCACCGGGTCTTACAATTACCAGATCACCTGTTACAACATCCTCAGCATTGATCCGTGATTCTATCCCGTTTCTAAGAACCGAGGCTGTTTTGGGAGTAAGTTCAATCAATGCTCCAAGTGCACTCGATGCTCTGGATTTCATCCGGGTTTCGAGGTATTTTCCAAGTCTTATCAAAGTAATGATCGCTGCACTTGTTTCAAAATAGACGTTTTTACTGTCGATAATATCAAAAGCGACAAAACAACTTGAAAAAAAGGCTACTGACGAACCCATCATTATCAACACATCCATGTTTGCCACACCATAACGGAGCGAATGGTATGCCCCCACATAAAACTTCCATCCGACAACAAACTGAACCAAAGCTGCAACACCCATCATTGCAAACTCATCGCCGGCGAAACCAACAATCTTAAAATCGCGGAGCATACTAAAAGTAATGAGGGGGAGAGTGAGGAAAAGTCCCAAAAGGAGCAGAAGTTTTTGATTATTCAATTCGGAGGTGCGGGCATTTAACTCGACATCGTCAGGTTTTTCCCCTCCGGCAGTTTCCATTATCTGAAAACCGGCTTTTTTGATAACTGCAGAAATCCCCGCAACATTGGCGATTCCGGGAATATATTCAACATGGAGTATTTCAGAGCCGGGATTTGCATTGGCAATTAATACTCCATCCAATTTCAAGAGGTTTTTTTCAAGTAATAGAGCGTTCAAATGATCGCTGATGCCGGTTAATAACAGCTCCAGCTTCCCGGTGGGCACACCAAAGCCAATCTTTTCGATGAAATTGATTAAATCTTTATAGTCTAATCTATCAGGATCAAAGACAACTTTAAGCCGTTCACCGGCAAAATCCAGTTTTGCTTCAAAAACACCGGGCAGTTTGGTAACTGCCATCTCAATACCGGTAATACAGTTGGAACATGTTATGCCCGTAAGAGGCAAAAAAATACTTCTATGATTGTTAATCATGGCTGCTCTCAATCTGAATCCTGCAACCCCGATAAAGAATTAACTACAGTCTTTATCCGGGGTTAAATAGAACACTACTATCAAAAACGAAAAATACAAAAAAATTATTAATAATAGTTATCAACAAATATTCATTTTTGAGAAATAATAATAGAAAAAATCAATTTTTAAGGTATGTTTCCATAATTTCATTGATTTTTTGACCTGCCTTCTCAGATGGCCGGTTCTCCTGAGGGGCAGCATAAAAGTTTTTTAACTCTTCGGCAAGCCATGCAAGTGGATCATCCTTGCCAATCTCGTTTACTTTTGCCAAAGCTTTTGGGAGGTCGCCTTCAACTTCAAAATAGATAATTGAATAGGCAATGATAAGTGAAGCATTCATTCCTGATTTGGCAGCTTCATCAAGCACTGAAAGATATTTTTGTGATGAATAGTTAATTTTTGAAGCATCACCACTTTTAACAAACGGGATCATTTTGGTAAGGAACTCCGCTTCTTCGATGTAGCCCGTAATAGTTTGAATAAACTCACCTTTTGAAGTAAAAAAGGCAGTGGCAGGATAGCCCGAAACCTTAAACACTTTTCCAAATTCTTCAGGGGTGTAGGAAGTGCCTGCGATACTGATATTTCCATCGGTCTCAGGGTTATATTTGATGCAAACAAAATCTTTGTTCAGCTCTTCAATTACTGCGGTTTTACCATAAGTTGCTGTGTCCATAACCTTACACCATCCACACCATTCGGTGTATGCATCAAGCAAAACCATTTTGTTTGCAGTCTCTGCTGTGGGGAAACCTTCTGCCGGGGTGTACCATTTCAGCGACTGGCTAAAGACCGAAAAAGAGATTAAAAAGAGAGCGAGGGACAGTTTTATGATGAATTTCAATTTTGACTCCGGATGTTAAATGTTTTTAACTATTGCGGATGCAAGATATTTAATTCTTCTACAACAATGTGGTGAAAAAGCGGGGCATGAATTGAAGGTCCATAATTATTAACGGGAAATGTTCCCAGTTGGTTAGAAACCTGTCAGAAAAAGGATTAAACCAAGGATTAAACCAATCGAGAAATTGAATAATTTTATCTTCAGCACATCCTTAAGTGAGTAAGACAACATTGGGAGCATCCCATGCCCGTCTTGAACTATTGAGCTGGTTAACAAAACAGAGAAAGGAACAAGACCCTGTGCAAAAAGTGTAACAAAAATAAGGTGGGGTCCCGATTCCGGAATTAATCCAACAAGAGCTCCGAGGAACAGAAATACAATTTTATATTCGGAAGTGAATGAGGTAAGGTCAAAATATTTTAAACCAAAATGGACAATGAGGAGTGCGCCAAAAGTCCAAAGAGATGTCCGAATCACGTGTTTTTTTATTATATGTGCCCATATATGTTCTTTGATATAGTGTTTAACTCCGTGGCTGTGTTCGTGAACCACCATTTCGGTGCAGTTATCACAGGTTTTAATCTGAAACTTTATTACAGCATAATCTATCACATAACTCCCCGCAACACCAATGAAAAAGAGGATCACAAAAAGAATAACAGCCTCTTGAGGAAACATGGCAAGCATAACAAACGCCTCATCACCCGAAACAGCCATCATGGACCCCGCAAGAGCTCCAAAACTTATAACACCATGGACATAAAGCGAAACATTTGTGAACCCTCCGATACACCCTGGGAGGGCTCCAATAAAGGAGGCTGAAATATATTGTACCAATTTCTTTTTCTCTCTGAAAAAGGTACGGAGTTTTTTTCTTGTGATTACATTCAGCAGATCCACAATAATCATCATCACCATCACAAGGAGTGAGATCTTTGCAGTTTCAACCACTATTCCTAAAATCTCTTCAAACACTTTTACACCATTTTACCTGTTTTTACCTCAAAATCCATTTCCACTGATTTCAGACCCTCAATCATACCGAAGCAGCCTTATAAATCAGAGCGGCAGTCCCCTCGGGTTGTCCACATCTAAGAGCAATGGCAGGACACTTAACCTTAAACATGAAGAAGATGTCGCGACTTACATCAAGCAGGGTTTCATAATTCCCTTGTCCCTTGGCAATCACCACATCGGCAGAATTAAAAAGCTGTAGAAATTGATTATTACACTGACTGATGTCGGTTCCTGCAATCCGGCTGCCACTCTCCACTACTTCACACAGTTCATCTATCTTTAGCTGTTTACATTCTTTTATTGTGATATCGTTTAACACAGGTCTGGATCGAACAGCAAAGACAACCCTCTCGGGACCCATAGCCTTAATAAGGAAGATGTCAAAAATGGCTTCTTCCGTGTTATCTCCGATATAGAGTATTGTTTTTGCGTTTTTAACGGAATTGAGGAAATTGTGAAGTGTTGGTTCATCAAGATTAATTTCTCCAATCTTGTGAACTTCTTTTGAAATATTAAAATCTGGATTTGCTCCGTAGTCGATCGCATTTCCCGCGATTGCAGCTTTAATCGATTCAATAAGTGGATACTCAGATAAAGATATTTTTTCTTCAATAACAGGCTGGAAACTGAGAGCTATTTTGAGATTTTTTTCTTTGATTTCTGAATAGACATCAGAAATTTTAAGTCGATCTTCAATCAGATCCTGAATCACAGTTGAGAACCAGGGAGCAGCAGAGTCGGGTTTAATTTCTGCCACTCTTGCACAAACAGATTTTAATATCTCCAACTGAATCTCTTTACTATCGGTAAAGAGACTTGCAGAATTATATGCCTGCTTTAAAATGCAAGGGATACATTGTGGATCAAAAAACATCTGTTACTACTCCACCCCGGTTTTATCCTTTAATAATCAGTTTTGATTGTGATGATGATTGTGATTGTGATTGTGATCATGATGGTGGTTGTGATCATGATTATGATGATGATGCTCGTGGTCCTGGCTGTGTGCGCAAACCTCAAAACCGGATATTTCGCCCTTTTTGTAGAGATCGAGAGCTTCTTCAAATAAAAGCCCCGAAGCAGTAATTACCTCGATACCAAATCCATGGAAATTGTTCACTGCTTTTTGTCCCATCCCGCCGGCTATGATGGTTGCCACATTAAATTGACTCACATATCCCGGTACCTGGCACTGACCACTGTGTTGCCCTGCCAGAGGATTAAAATATGACTCCTGTTTTACAGTTTCATTATTTTCATCCAGTTCAAGAACAAGAAATCTGGAACAATGACCAAAGTGGTCTGCTATTTTAACTTCTTTTCCATCTTCTTCAATCGCCAATGCAATACGCTTATTCATTTTAAACCTGTGTTATTATTGTTTACAAAAAAAAAGAGGCAACAATTCAAAAACGAAATCCTAATCAAATCAAGCATGTCGCCTCTTGAACAACAAAATCAAATCACCCAGCCCTCTGTCTATTATACGATTAGCACTTTATTTTAGAGGAAATTTCTTTTCTGTGTCTCAATGACCACATCAATGTTCAAATATTGTGCCATTGTTTCTTTCTTAACTTCAGCACCAAAATGAGACTTAATTAATTGCAACAAAATGCATTGTTGCACTGTGCATTGCAATCTTATTGCGATTTTGCAATGATATCTGATCTCCGGGTGAACTCCCAACACTAAAAAAAATCATCCGGTAGCTGCCTGATAATAGTTTGCTTCCTTACATCCGAGTATAACCGCACCGGGGATATTCCTCTTTATCATATCGGTAAGGTTCAAATGCATCATGGGATCAGTGATTTTCTGCGTGGCTAATTTCGAGTTATCAACAAAGGAAAAGTCTGAAGCAACGGCATTGAGTGAGGCGAAATATTCACCCAATTCTTTAATTTCTTCACTATTATCATTGTAACCATCAACTATTACTGTTTCAGTTGAAAGTTCACCTCTGAATTGCGAGGCAAATTCCCTCACAGATTCGAGGATTGCATTTAAACTCAACCGAAGATGTGGTCTGTTAATTTTTTCCCATGTCT
>Ga0209570_1001662_pt1 | contig 11276 bp, 6 predicted proteins | sample EBPBio172007_DNA_FD_185861 | JGI IMG/M metagenome (GOLD analysis project Ga0209570, IMG submission 185861) | Wastewater treatment Type I Accumulibacter community from EBPR Bioreactor in Madison, WI, USA - Reactor 1_9/17/2007_ DNA (SPAdes)... | ecosystem: Engineered > Bioreactor > EBPR >... | reverse complement strand
CCGAAGCCGGTGGACTTCGAGAAGAAGTGATCGCGCGGGGGTCAGGAATGCCCTCGTAGGAGCAACTGTCTTTTAGCTGGTTCGCCACTCGGTCTGTTCGCGGACCATGGCATTGAGGCGGATGAGCAGCACACGCATGCAGGCGGTGATGGCGACTTTGGCGGCCTTTCCCTGCTGGCGTAGTCGCTGGTAGCGCGCCTTGAAGTCGGCTTGCTTGCGGATCACTGACCAGCACGCCATGTACAGGACACGGCGGATCGCGGCACGTCCGCCGCGGATGCGGCGTTTGCCGGCGTGTTGTCCGCTGTCCACGTTGTAGGGAGCCAGCCCGGCCAATGCGGCGATTTGGCGGCGATCCAGACGCCCCAGTTCAGGCAGGTACGCCATCAGGCTGGCGGCGGTGACCTGGCCGATACCGGCGATGGCCTGCAGCTTGCGGCTCAGCTGATCGTCGAGGTGTTGCTGGGCATGGACGATGGCCTTGTCCAGATGGCGGATGCGCAGGCGCAGTTGGCCGATGTGGGCGGCAAGGTCGTCGCGGACCAAGGCCGTGCACGCTTGGGGCAGGCGGCGGCGCTCGTCGTCACGCTGCTGGACCAGTTGTTCGCGGCGCTGGACCAGCTCACGCAAGGCTTCGCGCTCGGGCTCCGGTGCCGCACCAGGGGCGCAGACCAGTTCGGCCATGCGCGCGAGCAGGGCCGCATCGATGGGGTCGGTCTTGGCGGTTTTGCCCAAGGCGGTGGCAAAGGCACGGGCCCGACGTGGGTTGATCCGGGTGACCGGCACCTCGGCGGCGGCCAGGGCCCGCATCACGGCGCGTTCGTAGCCGCCGGTGGCTTCCAGCAGCACATTGCCAACGGCCTGCTCCTTGAGCATGGCGCACAGGCTGGCATGCCCTTCGTCAGTGTTGGGCACAGAAAGAAGCTGCCGGGTCGGCAGCACATGGACGGCCAGGGTGGCCTTGGAGACGTCGATACCAATCCAGAGGGTCATGGAAGCTCGTAAACTGTGGGACAGGAGAGAGCACCCTCGTTCCTGCCCACGCTTGTGAAGTTCGAGTTCAGGCTCGTTCAACTGTTCGGGCTATGGATCGAGGTCGATGTGCGGCGGCCCTGGCTCCTACACGTGCTCGAACACAGCGGCCTGTCGGCCTGCCGCACATCGCTCTCCGCCACAACTCTAGGGGTAATTGCAGACACAAGCGCCCCCTGGGCGCGATGCCGTTGCTCGGGGCACGCGGAGAGCATCGCGCCCGTGGGGCGCTCCTACAGGCGGTGTGCCGGCTGCCGGGTAGACCGAGGACCTTACAGGCGGGCGGCCAGCCGGCTGCCCTGGTCGATGGCGCGCTTGGCGTCGAGCTCGGCGGCGACATCGGCGCCGCCGATCAGATGGGGTGTCTTGCCCGCCGCGATCAGGTCGGCCTGCAGCTCGCGGCGCGGTTCCTGGCCGGCGCAGACCACCACGTGATCGACCGGCAGCAGGTGCTCCGCGCCGTCCACCTTGATCCGCAGGCCGGTGTCGTCCACGCCCAGGTACTCCACGCCGCCCAGCATCTTCACCTGCTTGGCCTTCAGCGTGGCCCGGTGCACCCAGCCGCTGGTCTTGCCCAGGCGGGCGCCCGGCTTGCCGGGGCTGCGCTGCAGCAGCCAGACCTCGCGGGCCGGCGGTTCCGGCTGCGGCTTCACCAGACTGCCGCGGGTCTCGAAGGTCGGGTCCACGCCCCATTCGGCCATCCAGCGGGTCGGGTCCAGCGAGGGGGAATGGCCTTCGTGGGTCAGGTATTCGGCCACGTCGAAGCCGATGCCGCCGGCCCCGATCAGTGCGGCGCGGGCGCCCACCTTTACCCGGCCCGACAGCACGTCCACGTAGCTGACGACCTTGGCGTGGTCCGCGCCCGGAAACGCGACCTTGCGTGGCGTGATGCCGGTGGCCAGCACGACCTCCTCGAAGCCGGCCAGATCGGCCGCAGTCACTGGGGTCGACAGCTTCACGTCCACCCGCGTTTCCTCCAGCCGGTGGCGGAAGTAGCGCAGCGTCTCGTGGAATTCCTCCTTGCCGGGAATCCGCTTGGCGTAGTTGAACTGCCCGCCGATCTCGTCGGCCGCATCGAACAGGGTCACCCGGTGGCCACGCTCGGCGGCGACCGTCGCGCAGGCCAGTCCCGCCGGGCCCGCCCCGACCACGGCGACGGTCTTCGGCGCGAATGTTTTCCTGTAGGTGAGGTCCGTCTCGTGGCAGGCGCGCGGATTGACCAGGCAGCTGGCCAGCTTGTTCTCGAACACGTGGTCCAGGCAGGCCTGGTTGCAGGCGATGCAGGTGTTGATGGCCTGGGGCGTGCCGGCGCGGGCCTTGGCCGCCCACTGGGGATCGGCCAGCAACGGGCGCGCCAGCGACACCATGTCGGCCTTGCCGGCGGCCAGGATGCCCTCGGCCACCTCCGGCATGTTGATCCGGTTGGTCGCCACCAGCGGCACGCGCACGTGCGGCTTGAGCTTGGCGGTCACGTCCACGAAAGCCGCGCGCGGCACCGAGGTGACAATGGTCGGCACGCGCGCCTCGTGCCAGCCGATGCCGGAGTTGATGATCGTGGCACCGGCGGCTTCCACGGCCTTGGCCTGCTGGACGATCTCGTCCCACTGGTTGCCGTCCTCCACCAGGTCCAGCAGCGACAGGCGGTAGATGATGATGAAGTCCGGGCCCACCGCCTCGCGCACACGACGCACGATCTCCACCGCGAAGCGCATGCGCTTCTCCGGCGTGCCGCCCCAGGCGTCGTCGCGCTGGTTGGTGCGCGGCGCGGTGAATTCGTTGATGAAATAGCCTTCCGAACCCATGATTTCCACGCCGTCGTAGCCGGCGTCGCGCGCCAGCTTCGCGGCGTTGGCGTAGGCGCTGATCTGGCGTTCGATGCCGCGTGCCGACAACGCGCGCGGGGTGAACGGATTGATGGGCGCCTTCAACTTCGACGGCGCCACCGTCAGCGGGTGATAGCCGTAGCGCCCCGCATGCAGCAACTGCGCGCAGATCTTGGCGCCGTGCTCATGGACCGCCTTGGTCACGAACTTGTGCGGCCGGGCCTCCCACGGCCACGACAGCTTGCCGCCGAACGGCTTCAGCCAGCCCACCAGGTTGGGCGAGAGGCCGCCGGTGACGATCAGGCCCACGCCGCCGGCCGCCCGCTCGGCGAAGTACGCCGCCAGGCGCGGGAAATCCTTCGCCCGGTCCTCCAGCCCCGTGTGCATCGAGCCCATCAGCACCCGGTTGCGGATCGTGGTGAAGCCCAGGTCCAGCGGCGCGAACAGGTGGGGGTAGGGCGGGGATTCGATGGTGGTCGACGTCATGCGGGCGATGGATACGCTTGCGTATGGAAGGACGCACGATGCCGCGAATCGCGGGGGCACGCAAGCGCCCGCATGCGCGGAGGTGGGGTCATGGTGCGTGGTGGGAGTGGGGCAAATCGGCGGGTAGGGCTTCCTGTTCCAGACACAGCGGATGCGAACGCAGTTCGGCGGCGATGCCGTCCCAGCCCGCGCGCTCGGCCCATCGGCACATGGCGTCCAAGACAGCCGCGTCCGGCACGTATACCCCGGGAAGCGCCGAACGCGCGAGTGCGGCAGGTGACATGCGCCAGGGCTGCAACCGGTGCCCGGTGGCGGACACCGTGTCCGCCAGCACGGCGGCGATCCGGAAGCCGCCCTCGTCGATGTCGCCCCAATGCCACACCGGCATGTCCGGGGGCAGCGAACGCAGCAGTCGGACATAGGCGCGCCGCCAGGCCGGCGACGGCATGCCGCCGGTGTAGACCACCAGTACGCGGTCGGCACCCGCCGCGCGGGCGGCGTCATGGAAGCTGGCGAGGTTCTCCACGCTCAGGACGCAAGCGGCGTCCGTCCGCACCCCCCGCACGGCGTCGAGCGGTACGCCGAGGAAGGTCGTGGCGAGCGGCAGCGCCACCTCGCCGTGCAGCAGCAGCGCGCCGGGGCCGGCGACCAGCAGCGGCTGTGGCTCGCGCCTCAGGCCCAGCGCGGCCCAGACGTGTTCCTTCTCGATCGGACCGTCGGCGACCAGCTGGCCACTCGCCAGCAGGTCCAGCCAGGGGGTGAGCCGCTCCAACCGTTTGCTCGCGAGCGGACGGCCGGCGAACAGGCGCGCGCTCTCGCGGCGGAGGATGCGTTCGTGGGACTCGTCGGAGAGACGGGCGTGCACCGCCAGCGCGGCGTCGGCCAGATCGGGTGCCGCTTCCGGACCGTGGCCGCGCACCTTGCGATCGGCCCGCCATGCGGCCAGCACGTCGTCCAGCACGGGGAAGTGCGGCCGCCATGGCGACAGCACCACGGCGGCTTCGCGGACGCGGGCGTCCAGAAGGGGCACGCCCAGGTGGCTGGCGAGTGCGTCGAGATCGACCAAGGTGAGCCGCAGCAGGCGGTCGCCGTCGCCGCGATGCCGGTCGCGTTGCGCGGCGATGGCTCCCGCGTGTTCGGCGACGGCGATCTGCGCGTGGAAGGTCTCGCGTTCGGCCAGGGTGCGCAGCGACAGGTAGTCGCGCGCGCTGGCTTCGGTGGTCATCGGCAGCGAGGCGGGAGTGGCATCGCCGCGCCGTCGGGCGCGTTCGCCCTTGCGCAGCAGCCGCTCCAGCAGGCGCCGGGCGTCGCTCACGCCGGCGCCTGCTGCCGTTCGATGCGGGCGGTCTCCTCGCCCAGCAGTTCCGGATGCAGGTCGAACTGGTCGGACAGCAGCAGGGCGCGTGCCGCGGCCTGCACTTCGATGCGCTCGGCCTGCAGCAGGTCGCCGTCGCGGAACAGTTCGATGTAGCTGTCCAGCACGCCGCTCAGCGTGCCCTGCGCCGTGTCGGGTGCGGCCAGCACCAGCTGCAGTCCCAGCGAGCGCAGGTAGTTGGTGGTGGCGCGCGCGTTCTGCGCGTCGATCTTGTCGCCGAACTCGTCCAGCAGGATCAGCCCCAGGCCGCCCGGATGCGCCTCGCTCTTGCCGTAGGCCGCCGCCAGCGCGGCACCGGCGATCACGTACAGCGGCGCGCGGTGCTCACCACCGGAACCGGAGCGCATGCGCTCGCTGAGCGTGCCGATCACGGTGTCGTCCTGGCGGATCTGCACCTCGAAGCGGAAGAAACGGCGGTAGTCGTCCAGCGGCGAGGTGGCGGTACGCGCCGCGGCGCCGTCCTCGATCAGGTCGCGGAACGCCGCCGGTACTTCCCCGGCCGTGCCGAACAGCGTGTCCTCGCCGCCGACATCCACGGCGCGCCGGATGAAGCGCTCCAGTTCGCGGAATTCCGGCACCACGTCGTAATGGAACTGGTAGCGCTCGTTGTTGGAGAACGGCGGGCTGCTGCGCAACGTCCGGTTGAGCGTGGCGATCTGCTGGCGCAGACGGATGAAGTTGTCGTTGAGCGCGGCGGCGACGCCGGCGCGGAAGGTGTCCACGGCGGTGTCGTAGGCCTGGCGCGCCTCGCCTTCGTAGCGCACCAGGTCGGTGTCGCGCAACTGGGTCAGCTCGCGCTGCAGCAGCGCCAGCGCCGGCCGCCAGGCGTTGGCGTCGAAGTCCACGTCCAGGCTGTGGTCGCGCGCATACTGCGCCAGCGCACTCCAGGCTTCCGGCAGCAGCTTGGCGAGCTGCCGGTCGCTCTCGTCGGCGCGTCGTTCGCAAGTGGCCCCGCGCTCCTCCAGGGACTCGACCTTCGCGTCCAGTTCGTCGCGGTGGCGTTCGATCAGGTTGGGGTCGACATCGGGATCCTTGAAGGCGTCCACGGCGCGGCGGGCGACCCGTTCCTCCTGCTCGCGCAGGCCCGCGAGCAGGCGGCGGCTGCGGTCCAGGTCGGCCACGGCCACGGCTTCCTGTCCGACCAGCGCGTCGGTACGTGTCTCACACTCGCCCAGTTGCGCGGCGAGCGTGCGCACTGCGTCGGACAGGCGTAGCAGGTCCGGATCCAGCGCGGCGAGGCGGCTTTCCTGCGCGGTGCGGTAGCGTCCTGCGACCTGGCGGTGCTCGATCGCGCGCTCGTGCAGCGCCTGTGCCACCGCATCGGCATCGGCCAGCCGCGCCAGGCTGCGCTGGCTGTCGTCGGCGCGGCGCAGGAGGGGCTCGATCTCGCGCACCTCGCGTTCCGCCTTTTCGATCTCTTCGTGCAGCACGCGCAAACGGGCCCGGTTGTCGGATGCGCCGATGCGCAGCTCGCCGACGGCAGGCAGGCGCAGTCGCTCGATGCTGCCGCCGCGTGCCAGCAGGCCATCGCGGGTCAGGCCCTGACGACTGCGCACCAGGTCGGCCTCGGTGTCCACGCAGCGCAGCTCGCCGAGTTGCCGGCGCAGGAACGCCAGGGCGTCGGCGTTGACGCCGTCCAGCAGCGCGGCAACGCTGCCGGCCGCTGCCTCCTTGCCACGTACATCGCGCGCCTGGCTGGACAGGGCCAGTTTCACGCCATAGACCGAGCGCCCGCCGGACAGGCTGCGATACAGCTTGACCGCGCGCTCCTCATCCGCGGCGGGAATCAGCAGCGCCTCGACGTTGCTGCGCAGGTAGGCTTCGATGGCGGGCTGCCAGGCGACATCGGCGACCCGCACCAGGTCGCAGACAGGGCGGGCATCGATGCCGGCCTCGCGCAGATAGCTCATCAGCCGCACGGTGTCGGCGTGCAGCTCCGCCTGGCCGGCGGCCAGTCGCTTCTGGTTCTGCCGCGCGGCCAGCAGCGCATCGCGTGCCTTGTCGTGGGCGGCGTGCAGCTGGCGGGCGTGCTGGTCGACCTTCTCGCGCAAGGGTTCTGCCGCGCGCAGCGCCTGGCGTGCGCGCGCGAACAGGTCTTCCGGCGTCCACGGCAGGGTATCGCCGTCCGCGAGCGCCGACAGCGCCGCGTGCCAGGCATCCCAGTCCGCGCGCGCGGCATCCACGGCGCCCGCCTCGGTGCCGCCGAGTGCGAGCGCGTCGAGCTGGCGGAAGGTGTCGCGCACGAATCCGATCTCGCGCAACAGTTCCTTGTTCAACTGCGCCAGGCGTTCGCGGTCGCGGCCGGCCAGTTCGTCCAGCTGCGCCTGTTCGCCATAGCCGCTGTTCCCCTGCAGGCGGGCCTTGGCGCGTGCCTGCTCATCGCGCAGGGTGTCGCGCTCGGCGCGCGCATCGACCAGGCGGCGGCGGGTGTCGGCCAGGGCGTCTTCCGCGGTGGTGACCGCGCCTTCGGCCCGTTCCAGTTGTTCGCCGTACAGATCCCGCGCGTACTCGGCCGCCAGTGCGCGGTAGGACGCGGCACGTACGGCCTGGGTGGCGATGCGGTCGTACTGCCGCTCGACGCCTTCGGCGGCCTCGATGCGCTGTCGCACCTGTTCGATGCGGTCGCGGATCTGGCGGAAGCTCTCCAGCAGGGCGCGGAAGCGGGCGATGTCGGTGGGCCGGTCCTCGGCGACCAGCGTGCGCACGAACAGGTCCACGTCCTCCACGCGCTGCAGGTTGAGCGCGTTGAGGAAGGCCTTGCGGTAGGCGTTGATGTCGGGGCTGGCGGTAGGCGAAGCGCGCAAGCGCAGCAACAGGTCCTTGACGAAGCGCTCGGCGACGGTGTGCAACTCGGGCGCGCCGCCGGCCGCCTTGCAGCGGCGCAGCGCCATCTCGCGGAAGGTCGCCCAGGCCAGCGGCAGTTCCTTGCCCTTGACCTGTTCCACGTGGTCGGCCAGGTCCAGCGCCACGCCCGGCAGCAGGTACAGCCCGTGCAGCCGATGGTCGGGTTCGTCCACCGAGGCGCCCAGGGCGATGCCGGCGGTCAGTGCTTCGCCGGTATCGGTGTCGCGGAACACCAGCGAGATGTAGGTGGTGGCGGTACGCCGCTTGCGTCCTTCGTCGCCGCTGCGGAACACGCCCAGGCAGTAGTCGCGGATGGTGCGCGCGCGATGGCTGCCGCCGGCCTGCGCGTTGAACCGGATGCGGCTGCGGTCGCCGCCCAGCAACACGATCTGCAGCGCATCGAGCAAGGCGCTCTTGCCGGCGCCGTTGGGCGCGATGATGGCGGTGGTGGCGTCCAGTTCCAGGGTCTGCGCCTCGAACAGGAAGAACTGCACCAGGTGCACGCGCTCAAGCTGCTGCATCGCCGTCCTCCATGACGTCGTCGTTGTCGGCCGCGTCGGCATCGTCGTCGCGGTTGTGCTGGTCCAGCCGTTGCAGCCACTGTTCGCCGACTATCTCGACGATGGCGGGCCGCACCTGCAGATGGAACGGCTGGGGATCGTCCGGTTCCGACTCCACCAGCCGGCACGTGCCCCAGCGCTTCAGCGTGCGGGCCAGTTCGCGCAGGGTGCCGACATCGGGCATCGGCCGTCCCGCCAGGGCCTGGTAGGCCTCCTGCAGTTCCGGGAGTTCGACGGTGACGACGCCTTCGTCCTCCACCATCCCCTGCCGCATCGCTTCGTCGTAGCGCTGGCGCAGCACCAGCAGCAACAGGGTTTCGGCCAGGGTCACGGGCACACCCTCGGCGTGGGCGGGCAGGGCCACCACGTAGCGGTAGTGCGCGTTGCGTTCCAGGCGGATGCCGAGCGGTGCCAGCGCGGCGATGAAATCGTCGAAGTGGTCTTCCACCAGGTGGTAGGCCAGCCGCGTGCCGCGGTCGCTCGCATACAGCACCTGTTCCACCACCAGGCGGTAGGCGGCGCGTTCGAAGTCCTGCACGGCGTAGACGCCGTTGGAGAGTTGGCTGAGCGTGTTCCAGCTGCGTTTCATGCGGTTTTCCGTGAGGGCGTACCGATGCGGCGCACGACGAAGCGTGGCGCGCGCAGGTAGCCGTTGTCGTCGTGCCCGCCGGCGTCGAGCAGTTCGACGCGGTAGCCGCGCAGCAGGCGGTCCAGCGGGTCTTCGCGCCGCAGGCCGCCTGCGCGATGGCTGCGCAGCGCGAGCGTGAGCAGGGTCTGGTAGGCGCGCAGGTCCTCGATGCTGGCGATGGAGAACGCGCCCGATTCGACGGCGTCCGTCGTCTCCAGGTGCGGGCCGACATAGCGGGCCATGTCCTCGGCGGTGACCAGCCGTGCGCGCTTCATCCGCCGCAGCAGGCTGAGCCGGGCCAGTTGTTCCGGCGTCGGCGGCTGCGTGGCGTTGGCGCTGCGCGGGATGGGTTGCGGCTTCTGCCGCGGCGGGCGCAGCCGGCTGGCGTCCATCAGCGCGCCCGGCGCCACCGGCAGGCGCAGTTCGCCTTCCGGTGCGTGCTGCACGCCACGGCAGGCACGGCGCAGCAGGATGTCCAGCTTGTCGGGCGCGCGCAGGCGATAGTCGAGGAAGGCCAGCGCGCGACGGTTGGCCTGGCGGATGTCGTCGTCCAGCCGGCCCAGGTATTCGTCGATGCGGTCCAGTTCGCGCAGGCGCCGCAGGCTGCGCGCGAAGCGCTGGCTGCCGCGCCCGGCGTCGCCGCCGCCGACATGCTCGCGGTACCACGCCAGCAGCGCCGTGCGGCGCTCGCCGGTCTCGATCTGCTGCGCCATCGACAGGATCGCGCTGCGCCGCGCCAGCGGGTGGTCGCCCTTGTGCAGCTCGGCGTAGTCGCCGATGAAGAAGTCGCTCACGTAGCGCTCGAACCACTGGCGCGCGAACTGCGCGGTGGATTCGGCCTTGCTCAGCTCCGGCATCAGGTCGCGGACCTGCAGGCTCATCGAGGACAGCGACACCAGCAACCGTCGCGCCTGGTCGGCGGCCTCGTCCAGGGCGTCGCCGGCGGCCTTGCCCTCCGCCACCTGCTGCAACTGGTGTTCGATCGAACGCATCTTCGCCGACACGAAGGTCGGGCCATGCTCGGCGAACTCGACCAGCAGCGAGAGGAACTGGTGCACGACGGGCGGCATGGTGACCATCTCGCGGGCGCCGACCCGTTCCTGCCGCAGCCAGCCCGCGCCACGGAAACGGTCGTAGATGTTGTTGACCCTGACAGGCAGTGGCGTGTCCGGGGTATCGCCGTCCTCGTCTTCCCACGGGTCGTCGGCGAGCAGATAGCGCTCCAGCGCCGCGGTGATCTCGCGGCGCTGGAAACCCATGCTGGGCGGCACCGGCGCGTCCGGCCCGAAGAACTCATCGAACAGCCGGCACAACAGCAGCCAGTAGTGTTCCCGGTTGGGCGACGCCAGGGGGCCGAACAGGCCGCTGGGCAGCAACGGGAACAGGGCGGGCGCCTGCGTCATGGCCGCACGCACCGCCGCGGTGGGCTGGCATTGTGATATGGCGGGCGCGGCAGCGCCGGGGAAAAGGGCATGGCGAGATGGGAAAGGCGGGCGGATCGCGCCGGAGCGCGCTGCGGCCAGCCACGATATCGCAAGTCGCCGGGGCGCCGGTAGCTGTTCCCACCCGACTGCCGGCGCCCTTTCCGTCCCCCATGTCCGACGGCGGCAGCTCTACCAGCCGGCGAGCACGAGCTTGCCGATGGTGGTGCCGGATTCCAGCCGGCGATGGGCTTCGCGCAGGTTCGCCGCATTGATCGGCGACAGCGTGCCAGTCAGCGTGCCGCGCACATCACCGGCGTCTATCAGGTCCGCCACGCGGTCCAGCAGTGCGCCCTGTTCGCCCATGTCGGCGGTGCGGAAGCGCGGGCGGGCGAACATCATTTCCCAGTGGATGCCGATGCTCTTGGCCTTGTACGGATCGCCGATGCGCAGTTCGCCGCGCGGCTCGACGATCAGGCCGACGTGGCCCAGCGGCGCCAGCAGGTCGCCCAGTTCGGTCCAGTAGCGGTCGGTATCGGCCAGGTTCAGGGCGGCATCGATGCTGTCGAAGCCCAGCGCCTTCAGCTGCGGACCCAGCGCCTGGCGATGGTTGATCACATGGTCCGCTCCCAGCGACATGCACCAGTCGATGGTGTCCTGCCGCGAGGCGGTGGCGATCACGGTGAAGCCGGCGCGCTTCGCCAGCTGGATCGCGATCGAGCCCACGCCACCCGCGCCGCCGATCACCAGCAGCGATTTGCCCTGACCGCCGTGCTCGGGCGAGTAGGGCATGCGGTGGAACAGCAGTTCCCATGCCGTGATGGTGGTCAGCGGCAAGGCGGCGGCCTGCGCGAAGTCCAGCGACGCGGGCTTGCGGCCGACGATGCGTTCGTCGACCAGCTGGAACTGCGCATTGCTGCCGGGGCGGGTGATGTCGCCCGCGTAGTAGACCGCGTCGCCGGGCTTGAAGCGCGTCACCGCCTCGCCGACGGCTTCCACCACGCCGGCGGCGTCGTAGCCGAGCACCTTAGGTTGCGCCTCGATCTGCGGCTTCGGCGCGCGCACCTTCGTGTCGACCGGGTTCACCGACACGGCTTCCACGCGCAC
>Ga0209570_1001659_pt1 | contig 11317 bp, 9 predicted proteins | sample EBPBio172007_DNA_FD_185861 | JGI IMG/M metagenome (GOLD analysis project Ga0209570, IMG submission 185861) | Wastewater treatment Type I Accumulibacter community from EBPR Bioreactor in Madison, WI, USA - Reactor 1_9/17/2007_ DNA (SPAdes)... | ecosystem: Engineered > Bioreactor > EBPR >... | reverse complement strand
AGAAATGCAATAATCGGGAATTTTAACCCACTCGATTCAAGGAGTGATACAGGTGCCTTGTGGGAAAACTACATTGTGTCTGAAAGGTTAAAACTTATTCGTTCACGGAAAGAACTAACATTCACATACTTTTGGAGAACAACACTTCAGCAGGAAATCGATTTGATAGAAGAACGACAAGGAAACTTCTCAGCTTTCGAAATGAAATTTAATCCCAAACAAAAAGGATTAATACCACAAACTTTCCTCGACAACTATAAAATCTCCGAAACTGCAATTGTGAACAGAGATAATTATCATGGCTTTCTCTATCCTGAGAGGTTTAAAGAGGGGTAATTTGTTTGAGGTGTTTAATTTTGGTAATTTCACAATTGAATTAATTACGATTACTATTTCATCAAATCGATTAATTTCTGCTTATTGTAAAGTATTTAACAGGACATTTTACTTAAAAATGAGAAATAAACCACATTTGATTTTTATTCCCCAACTCTTTGCATCATGAGGTAACTGTGACTTTTCCTGAAATTGTAGAACTTCTAAATGAACTATCAGTTATTCATGAGATTGGTAACTTACAATCTTGGAGGGGAGAGAATCTGGGGCGTGAAAGGGCGATTGGCAGAAAGATATTCTGGAGTTCCACTACCCACGAGAAATATGCATTCCATTATGGCGGCAGAAAAGAAATTCAGTTCAACATTGGTTGCGATTTGTTGGACTGGTTTCGTTATGGTGTAGCTTTCTCGTTCGAATCCGGTCCATATTTCGATGAAGAAAATTATAAAAAATTGTTTGCCAAAGTTCAGCGATATAATGAATATTTCATAGAGCACAGAAAAAAGTTTGCCTCCTATTCAGGCTTCACCCAAAAAAAAGGTAAAATTGTAGCATTATATGCTGCTGACCTAATTCCTGAAGTAGAATATAAAAATCATAAAAGGAGTACTTTTTTCTTTATCGGGAAGTATTTCAACAAAAAAGTTAACGAAATAACTACTGATGACTGCCATACAATTCTTGAAACATTCGATGAGCTTTTTGACCTCTACAAATTTGTAGAGTCAACCAAGATTTAACTAAATAGTTTTGGCACTAAAAAGAAATAATTATCCCAAAATTCCCCGACATAAAAAGATGAATAGTGTAAACCCCAATTATGAAATAAAGCCTGATTCCTCTCTTGAAAAGATGTTGGATATCTCCGATCAATTGAAAAATGATATTGATGTCAAGAGGCCCATCGAAGGTGATTTATGGAAAACAATTGAGGAAAAACTGTTAGTTGAATGGACCTATAATTCCAACGCTATCGAAGGGAGTACTTTGTCGTTTGGGGAGACACTCTTTTTCCTTAAAAATGGTCTCACGGTTGAAGGTAAACCGTTTAAGGACTTCATCGATGCAAAAAATCATGCGGAAGCTATTGATTTTCTTTATGATGTTATTAATAAAAGAAGAGGAATCACCACATCCCTTGTAAAAGAATTTAATGCCTTTTTACTCTCAGGAATTAAATCGACTCCGGCAGTCGACCGAGTCGGAAATAGAATAGAGAAAAAAGCCACCCCCGGTGAGTATAAATTATTACCAAACCATGTACTGCAAAGTGATGGTCTAATTTATGAATATGTTGATCCGCTCCAAGTACCCTCCGAAATGGAATTTCTGTGTAATTGGATAAATGAGAATATAGATAATTTACATCCGATAATTGTGGCGGCGGTGGCTCACTATAACATGGTGCGGATTCATCCTTTTGACGATGGGAATGGAAGAGGGGCAAGGATTTTGATGAACTTGATATTAATAGAAAAAGGCTTCCCCCCAACCATTATCAAAAATCAGAGCAGAAGGAAATACATCGAAGCTCTTTCGGAGGCCGACAGAGGTAATCTAAATAAATTCATAGAATTTATTGCAGAATCCTGCATCGATACCCAAAATTCCATCCTGGAAAATCTTTAAGACAGAAGACGCTAAAAACCCCTAATCCCATTTTTACATATAAATTTGGTATCGTAATCGCATTTTTACATATGTCTATCAATTTTCAGGGTTCTTCAATGGAAGTTTATCAATACTAAGATATTGTATTTCCTGATGATTTATAGTTTTTTCTGCTTTCATTGATACAATGAAATTATAAATACGAGTATCAATAACATACTAATATAAGATATATGATTGTAAGTATCTTGTAATTTACAAGATGAGTCTATGTTTCAAACCGCTGAAACAAATTTTATATTGGTTACTAACTGTTACAAACAGTTTATATTTCTAATAGGCGCCATAATGTTCATTTAAAATATCAATGATTGACGAGAGTTTTTGTTCTCTAGCAATGGTTTTTATTCCTGATAGATCATGAAATCCAATCTTGTATTTTCTTACTGAATCTCTCATCTTAGTAAGTTCCTTTAAAGCTTCTTCTTCGAATAAGGAGGTTGTCCAAAATTCATAGATTTGCTCCCTATCACGATAAACAGACGTTTTATCTATCCATTCTCTCACAATTTGGATTTTTTTTCTCCACTTTTCTATTATATCCTTCGAAACTCTATTATTTGAATTGTAACCTTTACATTCGACTACTCTTATGCTCTTTAACCCTTCGAGACAAAAGACATCAATTTCTGCGTTTTTAATTCCAATACTAATTTTTTTTCCAATCTCAACCTCACCTCCACTCTGATTATGTATAATAAATCCTGCCACAAACTCAAACAATTGTCCCCTAATATTGTTCGATTTACCTCCTAATCTCGTAACTGACTTAAACAAATTAGACAGATTTGTTTCATCTTCCAGAAGCGAAATTACATTATCCAAGCTACTTTTGATATTAGCTATTAATTCAGCCACTTCATCACCAAATAGTTGCTTTGGGGTGGTTATTAAAAAACCAGATTTTTTCCCTAGCTCAAAGGCTTCAGAATTGAAATGATTTCCTAACAAAATTGGGAGGAAGTTTTTCTTACTCCATTGTATTTTTGAAGCTTCAAATTTTTTAATGAAATATTTTATTGAATCTGGTTTAATATTGTATTGTGGAAGTATATCTACAACAACGAAACCCGGGCTCTCACCTGGAAGCTTTTGATAGAAGGGAAAGATGTATGTCGGTACTGTTAAACTCCAAAAATAAGAATTGAAATCCGAAATTCGTCTGATACTGTTATACGATCCTAACCCTGTATTTTTCAACCAATTTTCGAGGGCTACAGTCATGATTTCTTCTAATATTTCTAGACTGTGAAGGTAATTCCTTGGGATAGAACTTGAATTCACAATAAATTTGTTAATCTCAATAAATTCAACTTCCTCTTCTTTGATGATGTCGATAAGTTTCGATTTTTTTAATTCATTAAGTAGCTGATCAAAGGTTTTATGATTTTTTCTTTGTTGTGGTGCACCTGAAAGTATTTTGAATTTTTCAAGTTGGACTTTCCCTCCCCATTCTGCCAATGCCATTACGGCACCATAATGGATTGCGTTTGTTTCATTTAACGCTTCTAATAGATTGCTAATAAAAGTCTCAGAATTTTGTTGCGCTTCTAAATATAAGAATGCTTCTCGGTTTGGGAATTGTATACAATCCAGTTTTTTTACTTTATGCGAAGCTCTTGAAATTCTTTTTCGAGCAGCTTCTTCAGTAAAACCCGAGTTTAATAATCTTGCCTTTATCTTCGATGAACGCACTGGACCATATAGGTCCAATATATTTTCTATATCCATGTCACACCACGCTATTTATAATATTTTCTTTTAAACTTAGGACATTAAAATTTAATTTGCTATAACTGATTATATTTCAATAGGTTACAATTTTAAGATTAACAAAAAATTTGTCACACAATATTTTTATCTCTAATTCTCTATTACTTAAATATGTGTATCAAATGGAGAATTATCCTGATTACTAGGTAATTTTTTTCATAAATAATTCTTTTCTGTTTAAGGAACTTAAACAAGGAATCTTGCTTCCGGGACCGGAGTTTTAATCCTCCTCAGTATGTCTTCAACTGTTTAATAAAAAATATTAAATATTTTTAACAGTTATGTATTGAGACTTAACTCATGAAAACCAAATTGCCATCAGTCCGAATAATGTTAATATTAGACATATCAACCGCGAATTAATTTGACTTACTCAATTGTATCATCTATTCGATTCTCCGGTGATAAAAGTTTAGTTATTTCTTACTATTCTCTTTTCCTTCATGAGACATCAAATTAGGTACAAAAGACCGAATCTTATTAATATTTATCTAATCCGCCGCCCATCGGTACTCGAAGTCTTCTGGTTTTAGTTCTAGGGTTGTATTTAATTTAGTTTTAATTTCTTGTCCCCCTGGCATAAGAGGGAGCATACTGAAATAATTTCTGATTGCACCATTAATACCCGCTAAGCAACTTTTTGCCTTAATCCAATTGTGCGGACTGAAAACTCGATTTTGTGGTTGGGACTCATTTGCCGCTGCTTCTAAAGCCATATTTAGACTAATTCCTGCGATTTTAATTATTTCCCCAATCATTCCTGCATCGTTGGCCTTATCATAGCATTTAAAGGGGAAAGGTACCCTTTCTGCTTGGTTATTTGAAATTGAAAAGCACATTGAAACAGCATATAAATGGTGATAGGGTGCATAAGCTTTCATGGCCAACAACGTTTCGTTTAGACCCAAAGGATTTTCTTTGCTCCAGGTTTTAAGTATTTCTTGAAAGAAAAAGTTCAGAGCTTGAGCATTTTCGGGTTTGTACTCTCTTTTAAAAAGTTGCTCAAAGTACTTATCAAATATTTTTGTTTCACTATAAGAAATATTTGGTCTTTGAGAATGCCAAGCAATTAAAAACTTTCCTAAGTCTGAAAAGTCAAGAACAAATGTAAAATCTTTGTCGGCTGCCGGAACTTCACCACGTTTTGTTATAAAGTAACCTTGAGGATACTTCTGTTCATATTGTTTTTTAATATTAAGAACTCGTTTATCATTGCTTCTTAGATCCCTTGGTTTAACAGCACTTTGAGAGTTGGTATTAATACTTATTCTATCAGCTCTATCCCTTTGTGGTATCTCATAAAACCGGAACAAAACATAGGTGTCCTCAAGGGTTTTTACCTTTTCACTACAATTAAGGATCGTATTTAATGACTGGCAGCCATTCACAACACTCAGACCATGGAGTTTAAGTTGGTTATCTTTTTTTTCCATTCGGTTACAAATAGCAGTAATGCCATTATGAAAAAAGAAAAAGTCTTTATGTTTGTCGCTAAAAATCGTTTGTCTGATACCTTTGTTCACGGTATTGCTAAGACCTAAACTCTGTCTCACATTTTTTTGAAACAAGGTTCCATCATTTATACCTGGCATTTTAATGCACTCTTTTAATGGAAGTGCTCCAATAGCGATTTGAGTATTCGCTAATGTCTCAAACATAAAATGTCCTGCTGAAAGATCAATTGAATGGTTAAGGGAGGGATTTTCCCTTTCAAGAGCGAGATCATAACGTCTTTTTATTTCATCTTTATCTATCACAGAAATTGAACAAATTAAATCGTCCTTTTCAGACAACTCAGCAAGCTGTTGTTGAAATATTGCAAGGTCGTTCTTTGCAGAGTTGGTCAAATCGCCTGTGGTGATTAATTCAAAAGCTATCTCATAATCATCTTCCAACGCTCTAGCAACATCGGAAAGTTTTCTTTTCAGTTTGTTATTTCCAACTTCCTGAAGTTTTACAAGGTCACGAAGTAATAGCCAAGAGGATAAAACTTCTCTCAAAGGCTCGGCATCAATGGCCGCCCCTCCAATGAATTTACCTTGAAGAATAAAAATTGTGTTTTTGTCATCAGCAATAACAATAGCGTCAATTTGCTTGTCGTCAGCACCGTCAGTAATATCATCTTTAGTTTCGACCATATCCCTCAAGTGTACATTTCTTAAATACCAAGCTATGAACCTTTGACCATTGTTCGAAAAGTTGCTTTGATAATAAGAATGTTTAATTTCATCTTTAATCTGTTCAAACATAGAGTATAACTCTCCTTTTTGTTTCCGTTAATATATAACCTGACAAACGACCTCATTAAGAATTGAATTTTGGTGGACTTTTATTTAGTGTTAATAGAACCCTATTTTTATTACAAAAAACCCATTTTGCCGTATGTTCAACAAGCTCTCTAAAAGATGAAACAGGGAATGGACTAATTTGCCACACACCATTTGAATCAGCATAGTGTTTTTTTTATTTCGGGTTGAATTTGCCCCCTTTAAAATACCTAAATAAGTTTGCTAAATAAATTGGGTAATTGATTAGAAACTATCTGCGACTTTATAACTGGAAGAAAGAAATAAATTTCAAATTCAATTTTTCTTTACCTGTTTACAAAGATAGAGAATTGTTACATTGTTCACCAACTCAAGCTGAATATATTCACTCAAATAACTTTTTCAGTCTTAATATTTTGGAAAAACTGAGTCTGCAGGTTTTCTTCTTGTGAGAGAAGTAAAATATCGGTTTTATGTTTAGTCAATTCAGCAATTTTTGCTCTTACTATTGTTCTAATATTGACTGCATCATCCAATGTTAACTTATTCCTATCATAAATTATCGCAATATCGATGTCATGAAAAGTGTCTGTTTTAATAAATGAACCAAACAGATAAATCTCTACCCCTTCTTTGTTAGATCCTATTGTTCCGATTATTGTTTGCTTTAGGTTCATAATTGATGAATTTTTGTCTAGTAAAATTTATGGCTCCCAAAAATTCCTTTAAAGTAAAAAGTCCGATATTCTTGGATATTGCCAATTGTTTTGCAGCATTTGAGTAATTATTGCAAATGCCCAAAACCAAAATACAATCTAACTTGCCATTTTCAGAACAAATTTCAAATACATCTGCCTCGCTAACAACATAAATGTCCGAAACATAGACCTTGATAGGTGTTCTTGCAACTGTCCTTGCAATCTCATAAAGATTTTCTCCTACAATGCTAATTTTGAGGACTTTTGAATGATCTAAAATAACCTTATGGAAAAATTCTATATTTTTTGCTGAAGGTTTCTGTCGATTTCCGTTTCTATTCATCTGTTAATATATAATTAAATGTTTTAGGATAAAGTACAATTGCTGAAGTTTTGTCACCTGATAGTTTATTATATTCAAAACTTTCTTTATGCTGCTTCCATTCCTCAAATAAATCCTTTTCAGGTTCATTCAGCAAGTCGTAGTTCCTTTCTAAAAGTGAGTGGAGATATCTATTATTTGGAATTATAGTATCTATGGATTTTTGTTCCCAGATTTTTTCAACTTCAAGAAAATTCTCCTGTGCTTTTGAGGAACATGGACCAAAAGTGTCAAACACAACTTTATTTGTCCTCAGTAATTTTTCAATTACTTTTCTTGCATCTGCCCGTGTGTCAAATTTTGGAGTTTCGAATAATTCGATAATTCTCTTTTCATGGGTCCTTTTCCACTCCTGTAAAGTTGAAGTAGGATAGTGTTCAGGAAACTTGTCGATCAAAGTGTGACAAGTTGGGCATAGATAGATAATATTATGAAAATCATCTCGATTTTCAATTTCTAAAATTTCATTGCCTCTTGGCCCTTTTTCACTCTGCCCAATAATATGAGCAAGCTCCTCAATATTTGTGATATTTTTGTAAGCAAAAAGTGGAAATAAATTTGCATTACAACTAGGGTTTCCACAAAACCCACCAGAACGCGCTAAAAGAAGTCTTTTGGTTTTTGTTTCAATACTCATTTTTAATGTCTCTAAAGTATAATTGCCAATAAAATACGCCATGCAATATAGTGTATATTCACATGTATTTCAATATTCAATCTGTAATAATCAAATTGAAGTTCTGTACCCGTTCGCCAAAAAGTGAAATAATTAGCCCGTCTCGCCGGGCGTAAGATATCAAAGAGAAAATATTTCTCTTTTGGCGACTAATCTAATCCTGGGTCTAACAAACCTTTTTTTTCATGCTTACGGAAACAAGATCTGAGATAAACTTTGCGAAGTCATCAATGTTCTGTTCAACGCTCGCTCTTTCCAGTGCATTCATATATTCTTCACGCCTTTGAAGTGGTATCGTGGTCCAGGGAAATCCTCCGGAGGCTAACATAACATTCATTAAAAATCTTCCAATCCTGCCATTTCCATCCATATACGGGTGAATATACACAAATATAAAATGCCCTAATACAGCTCGGACCGATGCTTCAGTTTCGTTTTGCAGCATATCGAATAGAACCGGCATTGCATCTCTGACTCCCTGAGCACTTACCGGAATATGAGCAGATTGACTGATAAAAACTTGACCATTCCTGTACCCTGCAAGATCCGATGGTTTTAATATTCCTGCGGTTACACTTGGTGCAAACATTTGTCTGTACCATTCGCCGTGATCTTCGTCGGCTGACTGTCCCGGGTTCTGTCCGGTAAATACTTTTTCGATACTTTTTTTTACAGATTCAAAAGCCAGGTAATAACCTCTTGCGGCCATGGCATCTATATGAGACTGATCTTGTTGGTTCCCCACCGGATCCCATTGCCCATGCATTACCCGTTCAATGAGTTCAGGAGAAACTTTGTAACCCTCAATTGATAGCGAATGGTACGCATCAGTTTTATAGAAATCTTCCAAACTCTGCAAATAAGTCGTTTTATTTTTTGGAATTCCCGGTGACTTTGGAAAGATTTTAATTATAGCCTCACGGTTTTGCTGCCACATCATTATGATTCTGTTTCCATAAGGAGAAACATCCCGGTTTGTTAAAGTAAATTGTAATTTACTCGAAAATGGGTCAGTCTCGCGGATATCATAACCGGCAGATTTCATCGTTTGGACAATATTATCAGCAATTTGTATTCTACCGATATTTCTGAATGCACCGGCTATCCTTCCTGCTACAGTACTGTTTCCACCTTCAAGCAGAATTGCAAGAATCACAGAATCATCCGTTATGGTGGTTAATGCAGTCCGAATATCAATTGGGTTTTTAATAAAGAAGTTTGATGTACATGATACGAGGGCGTAAGCCAGTGAGAACAGGCGGATACCATCCTTTTCAACAATTTCTTTTTTGGGAGGCATTGTTAAATTTACATCAACAATGGAAGTATCAAAAACCAAAGAAGTTACATTGTTACTCCCTTTGGTTGACCTTACCAGAAGTTGTTTTGGAATTGTCCAGTTACCACTATGTATGGATAAGGATTGCTCAGGAGATAAACACCAGTTTTTTCCAAATCTTTTGTTTAGATATTTTTCACAAAATTTCCAGTACGCAGTAAACCATGATGTGCTATCTGCCTTTTTCTCGGCGGGATTAGCAGAAATATACCAGCCTTTTATTACCTCTTTGATGAATCCATTTCTTTGCAGACGCTCTCTATGAGTTCTTGAAAGTTCTGAGGATTTAAAAATGGCTATTCCATCATTGTCCTGAAGGTTTTGAAGCAATTTAAGTGAATTTGCTAATTTTTCTGTTGGAGATGGCATATTTTTAGTTCCAAAACAATTTTGGTTTAGGATTAATTCGCCGTGTAGCTTATAGTTTATTATGCTGTGCGGTTTATAGTTTATTATGCTGTGTGATTTATAGTTTATTATGCTGTGTGATTTATAGTTTATTATGCTGTGTGATTTATAGTTTATTCTGCAAATATACAACCTTCGTTGAAATAATGCATAATTCCAGCATAAACTTTTTGGAAAGATAACAATTTTCAAAAAGAGGATGTTGTTGTCCCGAATTGATTCCAACTAATCTTTAAACCCAAAAAACGGCAACCTGTCTATTAAACAAATTGCCGTTTTTGGGTAAAATTAGAGGTGTCAGTTTTTTGATTGACATCAACAAAGTTTTATAAGTTAAATCTTCCTGCCGATGAAAAAGACATAACCGTAGAATTCTTTATACTTGTTATACATTTCAACTTCGTGTTTCATCTCACCAACCAGGTTTTCAGCATTTTCGTTACCGGGATGTTTTTTTAGGAATTCCTCCTGAATAATGCTTTGTGGGTCGTAAAAATTTTCAAGCCAACAATCTTGACCTAAAATGAAAGTGGCGACCGGAATAAATCCCGCCTTCTGCATTACATCGACCTTGTTGGAAATAGTGTCGATTTCGGGGTAGGCGTCGTTCCAGAAGGAATTAATTTCTTCAGGCCTTGTCTCGGTGAACCAACAAGCTTCGGTGACAGCAATATATCCACCTCTCTTTAAAAACCTGTTCCAGTAATTTAATCCTTTTTCAAAACCAATGTTATAAATGGCTCCTTCCGACCAGATTAAATCAAACTCCTCATCATTAAAAGGAAGTTCCATCATGGTCCCTACTATGCCTTTTACTCTATCCTGCAAATTATTCTTTTTTGCATTGGCATTAAAGAGATCAATAAAAGTTGGGAACATGTCCAGGCCTTTAAAATTCCCCGGAGCATTTTGCGCCAATACCATAGTTTGGCCACCTGTTCCACATCCAATATCTATGATAGATGATTCATTATTCAGATTATCAATAAAGCTAAGTGCTTTAAGTGTTGCCTCGGGGCTTCCCGGTCCTTGTCGTTCGACATTTGAAAAGTATTCACAGATCAAACCAAAATCGAAATCGTGTATGGATGTATCTTCATTACTCATGATATTTTGACATTATGTTATTTTTCCACCGCATGCCGGTGGTGCGGATACTCTTCAGATCTGAAGATATCCATGATTATTTGCACTGTAAATTTAATATTTTCTCAATGAGTCGCAAACTCTATCTACTCATTAATAAGAGCATCATCCCGCCCATCATAACAACACCGCCTATCATATATGGCGCATAACCCATTATTCCGGTTCCGGAGTGTTCACTATGATCCATCATGGCTTGTTGCTCGCGAGAAATTTCAACCGGTATCTGAAATTGCTCACCGTTAATGGAGCTTATTTTAAATCCGATTATTTTTGGGTCTTTTGATTCGAGTGTATAAGAAGCAGAATACCCGCTGGCAGAATTCAAATCGAGCTTTGTTTCAAAAAACTTACCACCGGTGGTTCCATCACCAGTAATAAACCAAACTTCGGCAGACTTGATGTTTTGTTTTGTCTCACGGTCAGTTATGTTAAGTGTATAATCGGCTTGTCCGTTTAACACCGGCGCAGGAAATTCCGCAACAAGACTATAGTGTGAAACAATAACCTCCTTTGTGGCAGAATTCATTTGTGAATTTTTATTACCTTCACTACCATGTTCCATGCCTCCCATCATTCCCATCATACATCCTTCAAAAAGCAAAGATGTAATTACAA
>Ga0209570_1001658_pt1 | contig 11323 bp, 7 predicted proteins | sample EBPBio172007_DNA_FD_185861 | JGI IMG/M metagenome (GOLD analysis project Ga0209570, IMG submission 185861) | Wastewater treatment Type I Accumulibacter community from EBPR Bioreactor in Madison, WI, USA - Reactor 1_9/17/2007_ DNA (SPAdes)... | ecosystem: Engineered > Bioreactor > EBPR >... | reverse complement strand
GCCCGGTCCTCCTCCGAGAATGGCGAGATCGTATTTCGACATTTAGATGTTCCTGGAATTTGATGGAAATGTAATTACAAATATACTCATTTTAAAAATGCCTTTCAAACAGGAGAGATTTTGGGGGGAACATTGTGATAATTTAATAGAAATGGGACCTGTGGGTTTAATTAAATAAATTCCGAAGTATAACGGTTCATTGTGACGGAGGCTGCTCCTAAACAAAACCTACCACCAATTATATAGAACTCCTGGAACTTCGATTAATTCCCAAATTCGAGTATTTCTTGAAATAGCTGACGCCCTTCGATTTCGTGATTCCTCATGAAATCTTGTCGCTCTTGGAAGGATTCAAATGGTACATCACGTTCTCCCCAGATTACCCATATGAGTTTTGTTTTGGTGTCCTCAAAATAACGATTCAACAAATCTTTTCGAATATAAACAAAACTATGATTGTTGTTATAATCCTCAAAATATCCGATATTTTTTGAAGCGAGATTCCCTTCGACGTCAATCAAATCAAATGTTTGTGCCTGATTCTTTAGTTTAAGCTTACCTGCAATTTCTTTTCCTACCACTTTGATATGTCCCGCATTATTTGTTGTGCTACGAGAACTTTCCCAACTGTATTCCATTACAGGAAGTAATACTTCAAACGCTTTCTCTTCTGAAACTTCTTTTTCAATTTCATCAGGAAGATCATCTTCTACAAATATAATTTTGTCTTTTTCCATCTTGACTGAGAATGGTGCTTGATATCCTGGCTCTCCTTTTTTAATCTTAACGATTTTCTTTCCTATCGTAAATATTAAAGCGTCCGTGTTATCTGGGGTTGCTTCATTACAATAATAAAATTCCCCAGCAAAGGTGTTGTAGTATTCTTTTATTTCTGGCAACCACCTCTCACCTACGTTTTGGACTTTAAGTAACTCAACTATTTCTTCAAAATCTTCTTCTCTCACGATAAGCCCTCGAACAAAGACAAAACTACTTCTTTCGGCCTCCATGTCTTCTTGACTAATAAACGAATCAAGACAAATCCAATCTCCTTTGTTTGCTTTCAAGTCTTTTACTTCCAAATACGCCTCAATGGATGGCATTACGCCATTTTGATACCAGTCAGAAAGTGATTTGGTTGTGTCACCTAATAAATTAAGTGAAAAGAATTTTTGGTTTTGTGGTTTCAGGGGAAAACTTGGGTCAATATCTATATCTAATATTCTAAATTCATTCCATTCATTGTCTAACATTCCAAGATCAACTCTAAGTCCTGCATTTTCATAATATGCTATCCATGAATATTTTTTGCCATATCTTTCTACATCAGCACGATTTGTTCTTCCTGTCTCCCGGGATTTCTCTCTCCCAACAGCTGCTTCCGCTTCATTAAAGATATCTTTATTCCAGCCTAAATCAAATATTCGCCAATAGATTTGTCTTCTCACTCGTATTTTCTCCGGTGGATTATCATATCCGTGACCGTTTTTAACTATCCGTCCAATCGTATAATTGCTGAAATCCATCCGTATTGGACCCCCATAAACATATTCTTTTCCCTCGTAATCAATTTCGCCCAAATCTCTAATGCCACCAATTGTATAAGGAGGCCTGATTTTCTCGATTTCAAGTTCTGTAAATAGATTTGGATGATGAATTAGCCCAATTTCTATAATTCTTCTCGCATAATCTCTTGCAAATATATGAGTCGTGGAGTAAGGAGCGGCTTCTTTGAATAATAGTCTATAAATAGTCATTGACAATTCTGGTATAACTTGTGTTCTGAAATAGTCGGATTTAATTGAATTGTGTTCAGCCATTACCACACCATATAATGCTGCGAGGGTTCTTTCCCAAACATACGGGTCATTATATTCTAATGATTCATAAACTATTGACGCAAACTCAGTCGGATACCTCCTCCCATAAAAATATAAGGCCTTGGTAGCTTTATCTCTTAATTTTCTATTTGTACTCGTGAGTACCCAAGTGATTATCTTGGAGACTAAATGTTGTTTTTGAGCGATAATAGTATGATTGGCAACTGAAGAACGACACTCATTTTCAAATTTTGAAATAAAACTTTCCAGATTATCACTCTTTTTTCTAATAAATTCAGTCCAAGTAATATCCCGATCATTCATATTTTGCGATTTCAACAATCTTGACAAGAACTTTGCATTAAAAGGGTGGCTTATATCGCCGATTGTTTTTAACGAAAGATTAAAAACATTTACTTTGTTTGCATCATGTTGAGAGAAGAGCTGTTCAACCAATTTGATATCATTTTCATTAATTAATTTTGCAGGCAATTCAAACAGTGCTGATACCGATTCCCCATACACATAATTGAAATATTCATTTCCGTTCGATCTCAACAGATCAGCTTCAATAATTATTTCATGTAATGAAGTCTGTTTTAACTGCGGCAATAGCTTGCACACAGCCGATATTATATCTTCGAACAAAGGATGTCCACCACTGCTATTAAATATCTTATTTATGAACTCATCACTCAGAAAATAGGAGGGATTATTATGGTGGTGTATGAGGTATTCTCCTATCATGAATCCGGCTAAAACATCATAGGTAAAGCTCACATATTCAATTTGATCTCGCATATCACGAGACATTACTAATCCCTCATTGATCAGGATTTCAGCCTTCGATTTATCTCTTTCATACTGAATATTCCCATCTATTAGGCGATAGTACTCCTCTATTGGTAGTTCTCTTAAATTTTGTTCCCATAGATATGCTGCTATCTTATTCGTTGCAGTTTGAACAAATTGCTCGTTTATTTTTAAACTTGGGTGGTTCCGGGTTACTCTACTATTTACTTGACTTAGATATTCTTTAAATATACTGTAGGTCGTTTCTTCTTCAATGTTAATTGCAAATTCTTCAGAGGACTTCCAATTTGGATTTTTTGTCTCACAAAATATTTTCAAAAATATTGGATCGTGGAATTTTTGAACTTGTGCAAAGTATAAATCTCCGATCAACTTATACTTTTTGAAATACTTATGGATTGCATCAATTATTGTTGATGAATCTTCAAATCCGTTTAGTTGATGGAATTCACTTTCTGTAACATCATCCCAGATTCTTTTTGCATAAGAAGTTCTACATGTGGTCACCACAAGGATGTTTTTTGTTTGCAAGACTTTTGAAATAAATCCAGAGAGATGATTTTTCCAAATGGGAGAAAAAGAACGGTTTGAAGTGGTTTCATTTAATCCATCAATGATTATCGGAATTCGGGTCTTACTAATAGAAGCATATACATCCAATGCTGCCAGAAAATCATCAAAGGTAAATTCCAAGGGTATATCAAGTATTTTTCTCAGAGCCTCCATAATATTTGTTTCGTCTGTGAATTTATCACCTGTAAGAAAAATTACAGGATTTGAGTTCACAATTTTTTTAAAAGCAATATCACAGGATATGTGCGTTTTCCCTTTTGCCGCATCTGCTATAAAATGAATTTGTCCTTGTTTTTCGTGGAAATAATTTGAAAAAAAATAATCATATATATTATTAAATTCAGATATCATATACGTGAGGTTTGCTGCATTTTTTCTTAATCGTGATTTTTCCCCAAACTCATAATCATTCAATTTGTCAAAAAGAGAGGCGAAGTTTTCATTTAATTGATCCAAGTCAAACTCTGACAAGAGGTCTGGTGTGTTATTTAAAAAACAGGATTCTATGAACTCAATCTTCTCAAAGACCAAATTATAGTGTTCTTCAAATTCTCCGTATAGCTTTATGTACTCTTCTCTTTTTGTTCTTTCTTCAGGGGTGAAAATTGTTTCATTTTTTAGGATTTTTATTTCTTCATTAATATCATGTACTTTTTGATTTAAGTCTTTCTTTAACCCTTCGATTAAATTAGTGTAGTTTTTATCAAACAAAAAGAAATCAATTTTTGATCGAGTATACTTATCTAAAGTGTGTAGTTCAGGGTCATATTTGTCTTTAACTTTTTCATAGTTTTCTTTAAATATTTTCTCAAACCAATCTTGATTAAATTCTAAGGCACCAAAAAAGAAGCCTCGGATTCCAAAATGTTTCGAATCATTGAGAAATGTGAGAAATTGAGTTTCCCCCCAATGTTCAAGGTTTATATTTCTTCCTGCAGGAATTACTTTTGGTAATTCAATCTCAAACCAATTTCTTTCCCCTTTAGAAAATTTGCCTTTTTTTGATAAGCTATTTTCTGTTAAATCAGTCTTTAAACAAAGAAACCACTTAGCTAAGTTTTCATGGTTCCTAATAGCAGTTTTTAGTGATTCTTCAATTGCCGTGCTTCGTGAACCAACATTTAGTCTTCCGGTATCTCCGAAAAGTTTGCATTGCCACCCCCATACTTCTCCATTTTTCAATTCTAAATAAAATTCTACACCACCATCACCACCGGATCCATCTATTGGTGTGAATGTCCCATGCTGACCAAATTCTACCTGTGCCATTCGGTAACACATAACTTCAAAACTTCTGGTTGTCCTGCCATTAAAAGGTTTTAATTTGGAGAAATCGATTTTATCAATTGTGACCATAATATTTAGATTTTAAGATTTTTTAAAATTTTTTTTGGTATTCCGTTTTGCCAGTCTGTGAATGCAAAAAGAAAGTTTGCTTTATTATATCCAATTATCTTGTGTTCATTAAAATAATATTAATTCGTCTTTATAAAGAATTAATACGACATCAAATTTCGGTATATTATTGTGAAAATAATGCAATAACAGAATCACACCGACTTTTCGTTTTTTCGTTCGGAAACTTACTGTAACAATCTCTAGGACTGCTTGTGGCAGATATAATTGTGATGATTTCATAAAGAAATATTGTTAATTGTTTGCGTGCACCGGGGTATCTCATTAGTGGAGAAAAAACTCTATATTCCCTTCTATAAAAAGAAAAACAAAATTGGACTCATTTTCAATGTTAGGGTCATAGCTTTAGAAGTAAAACAGGTATTTCAGCAAACGGCCGAGGCCATATCCATCACAGATAGCAGGCACCAAAGGTCTCCGATTACACCTAAGTTGGAGCGGGATAAAATGCTTGATTTGCCACAGAAACGCTTATTGCATGTAGCCTTTTTTAGTGGATGGTTTTCGATCACATATGTAGTCACTCTCATATTATTGGTCTCTGATATCATTAATTATTTGCTCAATACTCGTAATTATTGCGGTTGCATCTCGTTTACTCATCCGTCTTTCAGTTGTATGAACAAACTTGTTTCTAATCATAATCCATTCTCGCATTTGAACAACTTGATTACCTTTTATCAATTTTTTTTCGTTGGCTAAGCGAAGTAATTGCGTTAGAGAATAAATATTTGACGATTTTTCTAAAATCTTGTCAAGTTTGTTTCTTAATACATCCTCAAATAAGGTTACGGCTGAAATAACTGCCGCTGCATATTCACGATTTTCGAGAAGTCTTCTTGCTTCACCATTTATACTTGCTTGAGTATTCCGTGTTACACGATTAAAATATTTTTCAAATTCATCAACAAAATCTTCTACATCTTCGAGAAAGTTGTCTGGCCTATTCATGATTACTATTTTGTCCTGGTCAAAAGGTATGAAGTCGTAATTGTCATTGATGATGAGGATATTTCCATTGCCTTTTTTACTATTCAAGATCATTCCAAGTTCATTCCTTGTTGCATTAGATGATATGTCTACAACAATAATTGAAGCTTTGTCAATTAGTGAAGAAATTGTTGCCAAAAGATTATCCCCTGATTGGATAAATTCGTCTTCAGTTATCGGAACAAAATTGTAATTCTGTACAATAGGAAAAATATATTTTTTGTAAATTGAAATATATTTTATAGGAACAGAGAAAAAACATAATCTTGAATATTGGTCAGCATTCAAAGACAATTGAATTTTTGTATTTTCGTCTGTTGCATTAGAGGGACTAGTACTTTCTTTGTTCAAAAAGTCTCTTATTTCATCGAATACTTCTTCCAATATTTGAGCATAAGTCTTCTTGCTATTTACAGGAATATTTATGACTTTAACACCTCTGCGTTCAAATTTCAACACACTCTGTTTCGATGCCCCAACACCTAATACAAATGCTTGTCTTCTTAATTTCCCAAGTCTGTCCTTAATTAATTGCCAAACCTGTCTAAAGTCAGGGTCATCAAGGCTATAACCAATAAATAAACAAGTTTTAGAAATTAGAAGGCTGGCCAAAAATGTAGCAAGCATTGGATAGCGATTCAAAAACCCATCATAATCTTCTTCAGTTGCAATTAACCTTGTTGGATGATGTAAGTCACCGTGAATTTTTAAAAGAGAAACATCCCTTCTGTTTATATTATTTATGGCTAAATGTTCTTCATCAATAATAGGCCTGCAATAAACACTTGATTGTTCGTATGCGTTTTCAATTAAGAAGTCGAAGTTTGTTGTACAAACGAAGGTAAATGGAATTTTCGAAAATGCAATGTGTGCCTTACCTGGCTTTATTATTCCTGTTAGAAGTAATTCATTAAATTTTTCGATAAGTCTAGTTCTTGAATATTCTTGTTCATAGGTAGAAATCGCTTCAACAGGATTTAAACGGTCATAATCAGGTAGCAAGTCCTTAGCAACGAGTTCCCCTAATTTATTCCAGTCAGGCATTTCTTTTCCTTTGGGGATGTCAGCATTTCTTGAAAAACCAGCCCCGATAAAAGGAATTACGTGTCCTCTAACCAAGTCTTCCAAGAAGGGAATCGGAAAGTTTTTTAGATAAGTATATATTTTTAATTTTTTGTCGTCTATCATATTTTTGTCAGTTTATTAAAATTTCGATGAATCCTTTAAGGCTTGCTGGCAACTCCCTGATACATGCACTTTTTTTATGATATAATGTGTTCTTCAAATCTCTTCGTATGCGAGGAAATTTCCTTGTAAGCTGAGTCTTTGTCCTGCATCAATAATCCGTTTTTTTGGTTATTCAACTTAAGGAAAAATCGGGGAATTTTTGATAGGGTCTGTGAATCTTTCGCTACGAACATGCTTCACCGCCCAGGCGGGTTTGTTTTTTTTTGGTTTCACATTTTTCTACGAACATGCCATTCGCCCAAGCGAATTCATCAATTTCAATATTTGCTCTAACGGTTAGTCTTATTGCAGACGGCAATCGGGACCTACGAACGTCAAACCCCGCAAACGGGATAAGGGGGTTTGGGGGAGCATTCATGAACTATCCTTACGAAGCCCCGAACGGGGCAACACCCAAATCATCCGCGTTAATCCGTTTAATCTGCGTGTATCCGCGTCCCCTTTCTCTCTTACAGTTAATGATTTTGCACAGGGCAATCGGGAACTACGAATATCAATTCCTCTTCGAGGAAAATTTGGATAACTCGACTCATCGATATTCATTTTGCGGACGGCAATCGGGACGATTACCACTCCTCACTCTTACGGTTAAAAAGCATCCGTGAATATCTCCCAACGGGATGCCTTTGGCACGTGCCATCCGCGTTCCACTCCCCCCCTTCTTGTCGCGAAATTCTCCCAAACTATGGGTTCATAACCATTAATTTAATACTCTCAAAAACATCAAGAGAGTCCGGATTTGCAAGTGCTTCCCTGTTATCGGGTTCTTCGCCGGCGAAGATTTTTGTGATGGCAATTTCAACTTTTTTGCCACTTATAGTTCTGGGTACATCATTAATTTTGAATATTCTGTGTGGCACATGTCTCGGTGAAGCTTTTTCTTTTAACGATTTTTTTATTTTGAGAACCAAATCGGGTGAAAGTTCACAACCTGATTTTAGAACTACAAAAAGGAAAATTTCTATTTCATCTTTAACATTAATTCCCGAAACAATCGAATCCTCAATTTCAGGAATTTCTTCAACTATCCTGTAAATTTCAGCTGTCCCTATTCGTACCCCGCCGGGGTTAAGTGTAGCATCGCTTCTGCCATAAACGATGACTCCCCCCTTTTCCGTTATTCTGATATAGTCGCCATGTCGCCAGACCCCGGGGTATCGTGAAAAATAGGCATCTTTATATTTAACATCCCCTTCATCGTTCCAAAATTCAACAGGCATTGAAGGAAATGGAAGTGAGCAAACCAATTCTCCTTTTTCTCCTTCAAGTAACTTTCCCGATTCATCAAAAACCTCAACTTTCATTCCGAGTCCCCGACCCTGAATTTCACCCGAAATAACGGGTAAAATTGGACAGCCGAGCATAAAACATGAAACTATATCGGTTCCTCCTGAAATGGAAGAAAGTTGTAAATCTTTTTTTACATTTTTATAAACCCATTCAAAATTACACTCCAGCAGGGGTGAACCGGTTGAAAGGATCGCCTTTAACTTATTGTAATTATACATCGTTAAGGGTTTGATTTCATTCTTTTCAGTAAGAGACAAAAATTTGGGACTGGTCCCAAAAACTGACACTTCCTGCTCTGAAACAAACTTCCATAAAATTGAGGCATTTGGATAAACCACTGAACCGTCAAATAAAACTATCTCTGCCCCGACAAGTAAACCGCTAACCAACCAGTTCCACATCATCCAACCTGTGGTCGTGAAATATAACAATTTGTCATCAACCTTCAAATCGGTGTGAAGAGCCAGTTCTTTGTAATGTTGCAACATTGTTCCACCGGTGCCATGAACAATACATTTTGGTTTTCCCGTGGTTCCGGAGGAGTATAGAATATAAAGCGGGTGAGAAAATTCAACTTGTTCAAAAGTTTCAGTTGGATCGTGTTCATCGATAAAATCGTCAAAGTAAACAAAATTGTCCGGTAAATCGTGAGAATATTTAACGGTTTCACCATCAAAATCTTGAAATGCGGGGATCAGTACCACTTTTTCAAGTGACTTAAATGCCCGGGTGATCTCAATGATTTTTGGCAGACAGTTAAATCTTTTTCCGTTGTAATCATAAGACTCAACTGCAAACAAAATCTTCGGGTCTATTTGTCCAAACCTGTCAATGACTGCCTGAGTGCCAAAATCGGGTGAACAAGATGACCAAATAGCCCCGATTGTTGATGTAGCCATAAGTCCCATCACAGCTTCGGGGATGTTTGAAGAAAAAGAAGCAACCCTGTCACCTTTTCCCACTCCGGCAGCTTTAAGTGCTGATGCCAATTTTAATGATACAGACTTAAATTTGTCAGATGTTATCCTGAAACTGCCAAAACCTTCACGATAAGAGGTAATCGCAAATTCATTTTGCAGTTTTTTGAATATATTTTCTGCATAGTTAAGTTTTAGACCCTCAAACCACTTTCCACCCGGCATTATCCGTTCAGAGAGGACATTTTGATATGTTCCGCTAAAAGTTAGATCTTCAAACTCAAAAATGTCTTCCCAGAATTTCTCAATCTCTGTGACGGAATAATCGTAGAGTTCCTGATAATTTTTGATTTCCGAATCATGTTTTTTATTCACAAAATCGATGAAACGGGTGATGTTAGCTTCGGAAACTCTTTTTTCTGATGGGATCCAGAGTGGCTTTTTTGTCAAATAAAACTCATGATTAAAGTTTTCCTGCTTCAAGCGCCAACGCCCAAGCCAGGTCAAGTCTGTTTAGATTAAGCGCCAGTTTGGCACTTTTTTCAAAGTTTTTGATTTTCTGAATGGTTGGTAAACTCATCATTTCATTATTTTTAAACAACAGCTTTACCACTTTTTCAATCTCACCTCTACGCAAATAACGATTAAAGGCCGAGGCATCATTTTCGAAACCCGACAGTTCTTTACTCGTAATTGCAAGTAATATCTGTTTGTTCTCAGAAACATCCGGAACCCCGGTAGAGTTTGCAAATGCACCCAATTCATTTCCTGAATAACTGTGAGAATCGAGCATAAACTTTGGTAAATTATCAAAACCGATACACCTCTTCCCTACCGGTTTTTCAACCTCAAAAACGGCATTACCTGAAGCCCTGGAATAGAAGTCACCCGACATTCTTGCGACAAGATCAATTTTATCAGGAATTATGAGTCCATCATGGAAAATATCCTCCGCCACATGGAAAAGAATTACCTCACAAATTGCGATGTTAGCTGCCGCTCCCCCTTCACCAAAACTTTCCATCTTTAAAAGTTTACACTCCATCCTGAAAGCAGATTCTTTGACAGCAAAAGGTTTTACCATAACAGATTCTATCCGCGTGAATCCCGCTTTTATAAATTCATCCACTTCGGGCTCAAACTCGGAGGATGCCAGACTTATTTGTTGAACCATCTCGTAAGAAACCGAGTGAATTACACACTCCCCTGTTGCCATGAGGTTGTTATAAGTATCCTTCAAAGTTGCATCCCGTCCTTTTCTGGAGGGTGAAAACGCAACAATCGGAGGATTGGCACCAAATACATTAAAAAAGGAGAACGGAGAGAGGTTTGGGATGCCTTCAGGTGAAAGAGTTGAAACTAATGCAATGGGACGCGGAGCAACACCACCCTGGAGTAATCTCTGCACCTCGGGAAATGTGACTAATTTTGGGTCAATTGTTTTCATATTTATTCCTCAAAATCACCGGGATCGGTTCCGGCAGATTTTAGATATTCTTTAATAATCTCAAAAGAGAAACCTTTTCCAACAAGACAGGCTGTCAATTTTTGATCAATCAGCCGTTTATCTGTAAATCGTTTTTTCAACGACATAAGTTTCTTATTTCCAACTAATTTAATATTGTCCATCTCCACATCGAGATCTTTTGCCTCGGCAAGCATCTCTTCAATTATCTTTTTATCCACACCTTTTTCCATCAGTCGGGCTTTTGTTTTTTGCACCCCGTCATGGCGAAGATTCATCGATTCGTTAATCATCAATTCCGCATATTTTCGATCATCAATATATTTAATGTTTGATAACTTCTCGATAACCGACTCAATCACCGGTTTTGTAAACTTTTTTTGATAAAGTTTTCTACGAAGTTCCATTTTTGAATGAAGTCTTCTTCCCAGATAACCAAGAGCCTTTTGTTCACAACTGTAAAGTTCGTTTTCTCTTGACAATGAGTCAAGGGCTTCTTCACCGAGGATGTCGCCTTTTCGCAACCCAAGTTCATAAACAAGCAATTTAGGCACTACAAGACCAACTCCGGAATCGAATTCAACGATTGCAAAGTTTTCGTTTTTAAGTTTAATGTTTAATATTTCAGCCATAAGTAAAAAAGGCATCTGTTACGATGCCCATTTAATCTATTCTTTAACAACCACCGGCTCAATGAGTCCGATCTTTGTTTTAACTTCTACTGCAAGTCGGTCGAACATATCAGGGAATTCCAGCAGTTTTTGTCTGAATTGTTCTCTTCCCTGGAATCT
>Ga0209570_1001657_pt1 | contig 11326 bp, 9 predicted proteins | sample EBPBio172007_DNA_FD_185861 | JGI IMG/M metagenome (GOLD analysis project Ga0209570, IMG submission 185861) | Wastewater treatment Type I Accumulibacter community from EBPR Bioreactor in Madison, WI, USA - Reactor 1_9/17/2007_ DNA (SPAdes)... | ecosystem: Engineered > Bioreactor > EBPR >... | reverse complement strand
CGCTGGCGATGATGACCGGCACCACGCCTTGGATCGGCGATCTGGAGGTGATCCCGGGAGCCGAGGCGGAAGTCCTCTATGATGTCGAGGATGACAGCCCCTATGCGGCGCGTCTTTTCGGGGATGGCAAGACCGGTATCGAAGAGATGATCATCGCCACGGCGAAGAAATACGCGGGCCACCCGGGCCTCGCGCGGGCTGGCCTCAACGCGGTCGAGTTCCGCATCTGGTTCCAGAGCCTCGTGAAACAGGAGTCCGGGTTTTCCATCGGGGCACGCTCGCCTGTCGGCGCTTTTGGCCTGACGCAGGTGATGCCGGATACGGCAAAGGATCTCGGCATCTATCCCGCCTATTACGACGACCCGATGCTGCAGCTCGATGGGGGTGCCCGGTATTTTCTGACCCAGCTCAACAAGTTTGGCTCAGTCCCGCTGGCGCTCGCCGCCTACAACGCCGGTCCCGGCAATGTTTCGAAATACGGCGGCATCCCGCCCTTCAAGGAAACCCAGGACTACGTCGTCCGCATCACCGGGTTTTTCAATACCTATGCGGCCAAGATCAGCGGCATTGATCAGGTTGGCACGTTCGATCCGCGCGACATGGCGATTGCCACGGCCTCCAATGTCGCGGACGCCGGGCTGCACTATGGCATGGAAGCGAGCCTAGAGATCGAAGCCTCGCTGAAGCGACTCCGCGTCCTCATCGAGAGGATCCCGACCACCAGTTCGGCCAAGGAAGCGCTGGATCTCAACAGCTATGCCCGGGCCGAGGCCGTGCGGATCGCGCTGATGGTCGACCGGGTCAAGGCCGCAAGGGTCAAGGTCGACCAGGCGCGATACGCGCTCTGGATCGAGGCCTACGCCCGCGACGCAACATTCATCAAGGTAAAGGCTGGTTCGGAATGATCCCCAAGCGCATCCGGGGCGTCAGTGCCCTTCTCCTCACCGCATCCCTGGCGCTCCCGATGACAGCGGCGGCCCAGGGCGTGCCCACCATTGACCTCACCAGCATCGCCAAGATCGGCGAGGTGCTGGCGCAAGCCAAACTCCAGGTGCGCGAGATGATCGCCTCAAACCTGAAGCTCGACGAACAGATCCTGAAGCAGATCGAACAGATCGCAACCCTTAAGGCGCAGCTTGACGCCCTCCGGAACGGGCTGACGCTGGAGGCCATGGGCATTCCGGATCCCGACACGTTCTTTGACGACATCCTGCCGGACGTTGCCGATCTGACGGGCGGGCTCATCGCCGCCAAGGACGGCAAGTATTCGCTGATGACGACCTCGGGTAAGGTCGGCGACAAGCCAGCCGGACAATATGTATCTGATTTCTTCGCCTCGGTCGGTTTGGACACCGCCACCGTCGACACGCTTTCGAAAAGCGAGGATCCGGGCGCGGCGCGGATAGGCACGCAGGCCAACACGGCCGCCTTCCTGTCGGCGGCGGCGGAAACCTCCTCGGTCAAGGCCTCCGAAAGCCTCGAACGGGTGCACGAACTGGTCCAGGAGATCCCGGACACCGAGGGGCTGAAAGAGGCCATCGACCTCAACACAAGGGTCACGGCCGAGCTGTCCATCGCCATGGCCAATATCTGGAACATGGAATCCGCCCAGCTCATGGGAATGGGGGAAGCCGGAGTCATGGATGCCGCGACGGCCGCCGAGGAAGAGAAGTTCATCAAAGTGATCCGAAAGGAATGAAAATGGGCCAGCTCCAACAGAAGCCCTTCAGCGCTGCGCTGATCCTGGCGACCCTGTGGACGGGGATGACCTCGGCCGAGGCTCCTGCCTCAGCCGACATGGCCCAGGAAGAGGCCTTCCTCAACGTCCTGCCGAAGGTCGAGGTGCCGGACGACGTCCAGCCGATCCCGGGCGCGGTGAACGAAGAGTTCCGGAACTGTGAGGCCCAATGGCCGCCGGAATATGCCATGAGCCAGAAGGGGCCTGAGGCCCGTGCCTATCGGGATATCTATGGCTACGTGAAGGTGCGGAACGTGATCGCCACAAGCGACTGCGCCTGTGCAGGGAAAGTTGCCGCCTGGTCCGACGTAGACCTCATTGCAGCTGCTATCCGCGAAGAAGCCGGAAAAGAGCGTCTGAGTTGGCAGGACACCAAGGCGGTCTTCGACGCCTCGGACGAGATGTTTCCCGTCGCCGAGACCATGTGTGGCGGTTCCTTCTGATGGACAGCGTCTCGACCATTCTGACGACTTTGGATGAAGCGATCACCGCGGCGGGCCAACGGTTTTTCGAAGCAACAGCCAGCGCCGTCGGCCCGATCTACACGAGCCTCCTCGCCCTCCTCCTCGTCATGGTCGGGATCAATGCCGCCCTTAATGTCTACCGGATCGCCATGCGCGATGCGGTGCAATTGGCCTTCCGCATCGTGATGGTGCTGATGTTCGGTCTCACCTGGTCGAACTTCAGCCAGATCTATCAGGCCGCCAGCAATGGTCTGAGCGATCTGGCACTGGAGTACTTCCGCCTTGGCGGCGGCGGTGTCGCGACCTCCGCCACAGCAGCCATGGATGACATGGCCAACATGATGGCCGGAAACGTCGACTCCGTTTCGTCCGCCATGTCCTCGATCATGCGCGGCTTCGTGGCCGCCATCCTCTATGTCGTCCTCGGTATCCTGATGGCGGTTTATATCTTCATCGTCGGCTTCGCCAAGCTGATGATCGCCTTCCTTCTGGGTGTCGCCCCGCTCGCCATCGGGGCCACGATCTTTGAGAAGACCAAGGGCATCTTTGAGGCCTGGCTTTCGGCGATGATCGGCTATCTGATGTACCCGGTCGCTTCCGCAGGGATCATCGTTGCCGTCGTGACCGTCGCGCATGATGTGTTTCGGAATGCGGATGCGGTCACCGATCTCGGCTCGATCCTCGGTTTCTTCGTCATCGTCTTTGTGGGCATCTTCGCCCTGATGGCCATCCCGAATGCCGTGACGCATATCACCGGCCAGATCAGCCTCGCCAGCATCGCACCCCAAGCCCTCCGGGTTGCGGGCAAGCCTCTCGAAAAAGCCAGCGACTACTCCGCCCGGCGCATGAACGAGTTCCGCTCCGGCTTCATGACCGGCAAGACCGAACATCACCATCTGCGCGATCAGGCGCGGTCGGACGCTGAGCGGGGCCATGCCGCCCGCATGCGGCTCGGCCAGTTCATCCGCGACAGCTGATCCAGCCACCGCCAGCCGCGCCAAACCCCATTTTTCGGAGCAAGACCATGACAGGTTCACCGCCTGAACTGAGAAGTTTTCTCGAGGCCGAGATGTTCTTCGGCGTGAAAAAGCGCGAACGCATCGCCTATGCGGTGGCGGGCGGCGGGCTCGTCATCGGCCTCATGGGGATGATCGCCGTCGTCACCCTCCTGCCCCTGAAAGAGACCGAGGCCTTCCTCGCCATCGTCGACAAGGACACCGGCGTGGCCGAACGCGTGGTGGCCGTTGAGAAGGCCGGAATGGAACAGGCCGAGGCCATCCGACAAAGCCTTCTCTTCGCCTATGTCACCGACCGCGAAACCTATGACCAGCACGACAATGAGGAACGGATTCTCCGCGCCTATACCTGGTCCGAGGCCAATGCGAAGTCGTCCCTCGTGGCGCTCTGGACCGAAGGCCATCCGAACTACCCGCCAAAACTTTACGGCGAGAGCTCCAAAGTCCGGGTCGATATCCTCTCGATCACGCCGGTGACCGAGACCACCGCGCAGGTCCGCTTCACCAAGACCTGGGTCTCGGATGGCGAGGGTATCCCCGACCGGGAAGGCAAGTTCACCGCGACCGTCACCTTCCGGTTTGAGCCGACCAAACAGACCGCACTCGATCTCGTCTGGCAGAACCCGACCGGGTTCCTCGTGACCGATTATCGCCTCACATCCGAGGCCCTCACCCCTTCGGGAGGCTGACATGACCCCAGGTTTGAGAATTTTCGCGATGGGTCTCGTGGCTACCCTCACAGCCCTGCCCGCTCTTGCGGAGACCTCCCCGAAATCCGGCAGCCGCGACGCAAGGGTGACCTATGCCACCTGGCAGGAGGGCCAAGTCTACCGGATCTCCACGCGGCTCAGGACAGTGACCCTCGTCGAGCTGGGCGACGGCGAGAAAATCCAGTCCATCGCCATCGGCGATCTCGAAAGTTTCAAGATTGACAAGCTCGAGCGGTCGAACCTTTTCATCATCAAGCCCGTGGTCGCCGGTGCCACAACCAACCTGACGGTCGAGACCCAGAAGAACATCTACTTCATGCAAGTGACGGAAAGCGCCAAGGGCAGTCCGAACTATTCAGTGAAGTTCACAGTGCCGGGAAGTTCCCGGGCTACCTCGCCCGGAACGGATATCCCAGCGGCCCTGCCGATGACCTATAAGGTCATGAAAAAGGGCAAGCGGCTGCCGGGCTTCGCGCCAGTGTCAATCTCGGATGATGGGCGCAAGACCACCTTCGTCATCCCGCCCGGTGCACCGATGCCGGTGATCTTCCGGGCTGATGCCAAGGGGCAGGAATATTCGGTCAACTCCGCCGTACGCGGCACGAGGATCACTGTCAGCACCCGCTCGGAACGCTGGGTTCTGCGCTACGGCGATGAATATGTCTGCGTAACCGCGGAAACGGGGGGCGGCCAATGAGCGAGGAAGATCAGGACGGCAAACTCGCAGCGCGCATGGCCCGCATGAAACCCTCCGAGGCCCCAAGACGCCGTCGCGGCGTGAATCCTTATGCCCTTTCGGCCGTGACTGCTGTGGTGGGCGTCGGCGTCGGGGCCTGGCTAGTCCTTGCCGCACCGGAGGCCCCTGCCCCGGCACCCACGCTGGAAACGGCCTCGGTCAGTGATTTCCAGGGGGATGGCGGTGCCGACGGGTTTTCGATCACGAAAGAAAAGCCGCAGATCGTGCCAACCGCTCCGGACCCTTCCGAAGCCGAGCGGCTGCAGGCCGAGATCGAGGCCCTGAATGCCCAGATCGCCGATCTGAAAGCCAATCCGGTGACCGTCACCGATGAGGCGGCGCTCGCCGATCTGAAAGCACAAATGGCGGCGCTCGATGCGGATGCCAAAGCACGCGAGGCCGCCCTCTCCGACCTCGAACGCGAGAATATCCGGCTCCAGACCGAGCTTGAGACCAAGGCGCTCGTCGAGGGTGACGCAGGGGCCGAAGCGGCACGGGCCCGCGAAGAGGAACTGGCCCGCAAGCGCCAGGAAGCCGAGATGCTGAAAGAGGCGCAGATCCATTCCGACATGGTCGCGATGCGCTCTTCCATGGATATGGGCGGGGAGACGGGTGGCGCAGCCGCGACCGGTCCCGGAGGGGAAGGTGCCGCTGCCACGGGCGGTGAGGCCTTCCGGCGTGCGGGAGCCAAGTCGGCCGAGGTCCGCCAGGCGGAGGTGATCGCCAATCCCGCCTTTACCGTGATGCAGGGCACCCTGATCGAGGCCTCGTTGGAGTCCGCCGTCAGCACCGATCTTTCCGGCAATGTCGCGGCCATCGTCAGTCACGATGTCTGGTCCTTCGATATGTCCCGCGTTCTCATCCCGCGCGGCTCCCGACTCTTTGGCCGCTACGATTCCGAGGTCGATGCCGGTCAGCGCCGGGTGCTGATTGCCTGGGACCGGATCGTGACGACGGATGGCCAATCCGTGGAACTCGCGGCTTACGGCACGGACCGGATCGGGCGCTCCGGTCTACCCGGCAAGGTGCGCAACCACTTCCTGCAGCGCTTCGGCACTGCCGCCCTGATCTCGGTGATTGGGGCCGTGCCTGCAATCGCCGCCGCCCGATACGAGGGCGACGAAGTGGCATCCGATACCGCCGAGAATGTCGGCAATGACCTTGGCGAGGCGGTGAATGAGGTGATGGCCGATTACCTGCGGATCCCGCCGACGATCAGCGTCAATCAGGGGGCTGTCGTCATGGTCCGCGTCGACGCGGACATCGAGTTCTACTGATGAGCTACCTCGACACCTATCTCGGGCAGCTCGACACGGCGCTCTCTGACCCGGCCGTCATGGAACTCGCTATCAATGCCGATGGTACCATCTGGGTGGAGCGGTCGGGGCAAATCCACATGGGCCCGAGCGGGCTTGCGCCCCTGCCCGCGCGCTCCGTGCGCGATCTCGCAGCCCAGATCGCCAATTCAACCTCGAACACCTTCACAGAAGCAGCACCCCTTGTTTCGGCCACTGTGCCCTACCGCGACCTGATGCTGCGCTGTCAGGTGGTGGGCACGCCCGCCGTTTCGGGTGGCACCGTAATCGGCATCCGGGTGTTTCGGTCCCGGCAGGGGGATCATCGGCGCGCACTGCGATCCTTCAGCTTCCTGCGCGGGCAGGAGAAGTCCCTGGAAGAGGAGCGGCGGGCCATGGTCGCGGAAATCCGCGCCGAGTCCGAGGGGGCGGATGTCAATGCCTTCCTCGCGCGGCTCGTCAGCGAACGGCTGAACGTCATCGTCTCGGGCGGCACCTCGACGGGTAAGACCGAGCTTGGCCGCAAGCTTCTGGAGATGGTCGCCCCTGACGAGCGCATCGTCACCATCGAGGATTCCCTCGAACTCCTGCCCGGTCAGCCCAACACGGTGAGCCTGATCGCGCAGCGCGACGAGGCCTCGCCCCGCTCGGCTGACAAGCTCTTGCAGGCGACCCTGCGCCTTCGGCCCGACCGGATCATCCTCGGCGAATTGCGCGGGTCCGAGGCCGCGACCTTCCTTGATGCGATCAACACCGGCCATTCCGGTTCCTTCACCACGCTGCACGCCCATTCGGCGCGCAAAGCGATGGACCGGCTGGCGCTTCTCGTCATGGCGCAGGGCACAAAGCTCAGCTTCGCCGAGGTCATCCGTTACCTCGAGACCTCGATCGACGTGATCCTGCAGATGGGCCGCCAGGGCGAGTGCCGCGGGATCATGGAGATGTATTTCCCCGGCCTTGAGGCCTGACGGGCTGCGGTCTCCACACCTCCCTTTCCACTTTTGATCGGCCCACGGGCTGAAAGGTTGCATCCATGGATCAGGACATTGACGGCCAGCAGATGAACGGGCCTACACAGCGCGCCGCAGCCCTGGAGCCCGAGACGGGTGCGGCAGGTGAGGTCGCAGAGCGAAAGAAGGAATACTTCTCAGTCCGTTTGACGTTCTCCGGGACTTCGCAGGAGTTCGAAGATCCGCGTCTTGCCGGCGAGGCCTTCTTCCGGGCCGATCCGGCCGAGCGGCCTTCGGTGACCCATATCGACGGCAACTCCGCCCGGACCATGGCTCATACGGAAACCCACAGGACACACGAGGGGGGAGAGACACGGTATTTCAAATCGCTGCCGGACTCGCATGCCCCCGATGCGGAATTCCGGGCCGGGTTCCTGGCGGCAATAGAGGCTTCGATCTCCGAGCGTCTTGAGAGGGTCACACACGGCCGGGATGGCGCAAATGTCGTCGAGCGGCTGGATTCCAGGCTGAAAGACGACCTTGAGGCCTTCGCGCGCCGCGAACCCGAGAAGGCGGCAAGTCTTTGGTCCGATCGGACGGAGGAACCTGCACCGGGACCCATTTTGCAGGCGGCGGTGAAGGCCCGGGAAGGGATGGTGGAAGCGGACGCGCAGGTTGGTCAGGTCATCACGGCGGAGAAGCCGCAGGTCGTTGCGACCGGAGATTGGGTGACCACCGATCTGGATGTCGAGCTGCGCCCGGTGGCCGTGGCAACGGATCGAGGGTTGCATGCGGGCTTTAAGGCAAGGTTGCCGGAAGGTGAAACGGAGCTCAGCTTTTCTGAGCGGACCTTCGCGAACAGCCGGGACGCCCTGCGTCACGCCTGGGATTTTTACGAAGGCGGCGAAGAAGGGCTGGAGCTTGCCGTCAGCCGGGCCGACGCGGTGGATCGTGACGCTGGCGACGATACGAACCGGGTGCCATCGGGCCTTGTGCTCGAACATCGGGAACAGCCGGAGTTCGCACGCCCCGAAACCGCGATCTACGCGGGCGAAGAGGCCCAACTGGTCCTGACCCTTGGCAGTGAGACTGAGGCAAGCCGCGGTCTTGCCGAACGCCTGGTTGCCGACCCCGGTTTTCGGCAAGTGGTGGCCAAGCATATCCCCGATGCCGAGGCCACCCTTGGCACCGGCCGGTTTGTCGACGGCGAAGGCTCCGCAGGGTTTCTGCCCGATGAACTTCTGGCCGTCACCTCCTACGGTCGCGACGGCGGTTCTGATGTTCTGGCGAAGTTCCCGGATGAAGGGCCGCTGAGTGAGGCCCTGGCCAGGCATCTGGCCGAGAGCCCGGTTCTCGCGGCCCATGTCGAAGAAGATAGGTTGCGCAGCGACATCGCGGCTGATCCAGCGCAGGCGATTTCCGCTTGGGTGGCTCAGTTGAGCGCGCAAATCGACAGATTACCGTCGGAGCGACAAGACGACCTCCGAACCGAAATGCAGAGCATCGCCAAGGAAGCTGCAGCAGCCTTTGGCCTGGATCGGGAGCAGACTGGCCACGAGGTCTCTCCCCGCTCGACCCTCTACAGCACGGCGATCAGCCCGACGATCTTGACCGTTGGCGGCGAAGAGACGGGGCTTCAATCCGGCGGTGCCGAAAGCCTGCAGGGAAGCCTGACCCTCAACGCCCGCCTCGCAGGCATCGACGCCGAAAAGCTTGGCAAGCGTCTCGAAACTGGTGCCGCCAACGCCCGCGAAGAGGAAACTTGGGTGAAATCCGATCTCAGCGACGTCGCAAAGCGTTACGGCTATGACCTCGACAACCCGCAAGGTCGCAGCGCGGCCGCGGAACGCCTGGATCGCTTCTACGAACGCGCCGCGGAGATGATCCAGTCCGCCCGTGGCATCGATCTGTCACGCGCTCCTGACCCGATGGTCGAGGCCCTGGACAAGATGGCGAAACTCCATGCCCGGCAAGGTTCCGTCGCCTTCCGCGATGAGACCCAGGCACGGGATTTCGCGGAAGAGATGAAGGAGCGCTATGGCGGCTCCGTGCTGAAAGATATCGCCGCCGGACGCACTGACGCCTTGGCCAAGGATGTCCCCGACGCGAGCGCCCGCCAGGCCATGGCCGCAGCGGTCATATCTGCGGCAAAGGAACACCCGTCCCTCGGCCTCAGCGCCCATGAGGTCGACGCCGCTGAACGCCGCCTGGCAGCCGAGGCCGCGACCAAGCCGCCGGAACATACGCGCGCGCCTGTTCATGACCGGATACATGCCAAGGACCGGGAGTTCTGACCATGCAACGTCTCGCGCTATTGCTCCCGCTCGGTCTGTCGGCTGGTGCTCTGGTCGGCCTCATCGCCGGCGGCCTCGTTCTCAACCTGATCCTGGGCCGCGATCCGAACGCGACCGGGATATTCGTCCTGATTGAAGAGTTTCCAGGGTTTGCGCGGTTGTCGTCCGTGCCTTGGGTCTTGCCGTGGCAGATCGTCGGTGCCTCGATCGTCATCTTCACGATCGCCGCCGTCGCCCTGACCTTCCGCCAGCAGCTCACTGAATACGGGCAAGCCAAGTTCCAGGCCCGTCCCGAAATGAAGGCGAATGGCCTCCTGCAGCCCTTGGGCACCGGTATGGTCTTCGGCAAGCTCGGGGCGCCGTCAAAGCGCGCGCCTTACGTCAGCGCCACCTTCCAGAAGTTCCCGCATTGTCTTGTCGTGGCACCCACCCGCGCTGGCAAGGGCGTGGGCTATGTCATCCCGAACACGCTCCTCTTCAACGGCAGCATCGTCGTTCTCGACGTGAAAGGCGAGATTTTCGAGGCCACCTCGCGGCACCGGCAGGCCGAAGGCGATGCGGTCTATCGCTTCTCGCCGTTCGATTTTGAACATCCGACCCATCGCTACAATCCGCTCGAACGCGTCGCCCGCATTGAAAACTTAGAACACCGCTACACGGAGCTGGCCAAGATCTCGGACTACTTCCTGACGGTATCGGACAAGGGCACCGCTGGTGACTTCCTGACCGAGGGGCGCGAACTTTTCGTGGCCGCAGGCCTTCTGGCAATCGAGAGGGGCAAGCCGACCATCGGCGAGATCAGCCGCATCCTCTTCGGCCGAGGCGCCACGCAGGAGGTTTACGGCGAGCATGCCGAAGAGGTGAAGCACCCCAATGCTGCCCAGACCTTCCGAAAGTTCGCAGGCTATTCCGACCGGACCTTGTCCTCCCACGCCTCGGTCCTGGGCGGCGCTGGCATTACGCTCTGGAACAACCCGGCGGTAGACCGGGCAACCTCCGGCAACGACTTCTCCTTCATGGATCTGCGCAAGCACCCGATGTCGATCTATGTGGTCGTCAACGCCGATGACATCCGCACCCTGTCGCCCCTCGTGCGCCTCTTCTTTGGCGAGCTCATTGCCACCATGCGCTCCACACTGCCCGACCCGAAATCTGAGCCTTGGCCGGTCATGGTCATGCTCGACGAATTCGACCAGCTCGGGCCAATGCCCATCGTCGAACAAGCCCTGAAACAGCTCGCAGGTCACGGTGCGCGCGTCTCGATCATCACCCAGTCGATCCCCGGCCTCGACAACATCTATGGCGAGAACGTCCGCATGTCGCTCGAATCTGCCGCCGGGATGAAGCTCTACCTCGCGGCCAACGACAAGAAGACCGCCGGAGAGATTTCGGACGCCTTGGGCAAGACAACCAAGCTTTCGGTGTCAGACAGCGTGTCGCGGGATCGGGACTTCATGCAGCGGCGATCGGTCAGCCGACGGATGGAGGAGCGCCCGCTCCTGACCCCCGACGAAGTGCGGCGGCTGAACCCGGATCAGGCCATCCTCATCCCGGAACGGCAGAATCCGCTTTTGGTCCATCGGATCGTGTATTTCCAGGATCCGACCTTCAAGGCCCTTTTCGAAGCGCAGGCGGGACCCCTGCCCTATCCGCCGAAGGAGGCTGCCGCGGTTCAGGTTTTAACCGCGCGAATGGAAGCGCTGGAGCGGCGGCTGGCCGAAAAAATGGTGGTGGATTTCGTGCGAGCGGAAAAACCGGGATCGGCTTCGGCCATGGCCGAACCAAAACTGGCGGCGGAACTCATGGCGGCGGAAAAGCCAATCCTCGCGCAGAATGGCCAGTCTGGCGAAGGTGCTAACCTGCCGGATTTGTCAGGACCGGACGCAAATCTTGCAGCCTTCCGGCCAGACCAGATCGTTGCTGTGGCGCGCATGCGCAGGTTCACCAGGAAAATACAGGAAATGGGAGCATGAGATCTCTTCTGGTGAACCACGGGCACTTTCAACGACAGAGGCACCCCGGAAAGCGTTCCCGGAACTCTCGGATCGTAGCTCACCGGGGATAACGACGGGCTTTCCGGCGCACTGCCGGATCAGCTGTCTACAGCTCCTCACCTATCTCAA
>Ga0209570_1001654_pt1 | contig 11353 bp, 9 predicted proteins | sample EBPBio172007_DNA_FD_185861 | JGI IMG/M metagenome (GOLD analysis project Ga0209570, IMG submission 185861) | Wastewater treatment Type I Accumulibacter community from EBPR Bioreactor in Madison, WI, USA - Reactor 1_9/17/2007_ DNA (SPAdes)... | ecosystem: Engineered > Bioreactor > EBPR >... | reverse complement strand
CCCCGAGCCGCCGAAAACCGTTACCAGACGTGCGGACATGCCAAGCTCCCCAGCTCGAAATCGCGAACCCGAAAATCGTGAACCGGTCTAGTCAATTCGCGCGGCGCAATCAATCGTCCCCGGATCGATCCTTTGGACGGAAATTCATTTCCGGGCGCGACGGCTCGGAACGGCGACGAGAGCCGGAATCGCATGGATAGCCGCACCGCCTCCCCGGTCGTCATGGCTCTCACGCTCCTTGCGGCCGAGCATCATGATCGCGCCGCCCATCACCACAGACCCGAAGGTGATGATCGAGCCCGCCGTCAGCAGGGCGACGGCGATCACCCCGTCCGTGGAGAAGCCGACGAGACGGCGCAGGTGGCCGATGTCGAGCCAGATCGCGCCAGCCACGAACAGGATGCCGAGGAGAGCGCCGGCGACGCCGTTGATGATCAGCAGGGTGAAGAGCGGATCGCGCGGCTTGCGCCTTTCCTGTCGCGACGAGCGGGATTGAGGCATGAACCTTCTCCTCCTCCGGCGGCCGAAAAGCGCGTGCTTCCGGCAACACCGATACACTCCCTCAAATTATCCGTCCTGTGAACCCTCGTCTTTGCGTCGAGCCAGTTGACAAGCCCGGCGCGCATCGCCATTGAAGGCGCCCGTGCCCAGGTGGCGGAATTGGTAGACGCGCTGGTTTCAGGTACCAGTGGTGAAAGCCGTGGAGGTTCGAGTCCTCTCCTGGGCACCACTTGCTTCTACGCAAGTGTTCGCCAACGTCCGCAATGGACTGAAAAGCAAGCCAAAAACCCCTGAAGTTTGTCTGAAAATGCTCCGTTGGGCTTCGCTGGCGTTCGCTTGAAGCCGCGCAATTTGTTGGGCAATTTGTTGGGCACGCCGGCCCGAACGGCGCGTTGAACCCAACAGGTGAGCCGATGGCGCTGACAGACGTTGCGATTCGAGCCCTCAAGCCCCAAGCGGCAAAACAGAAGGTTTCCGACGGTGAAGGCCTGCAATTGTGGGTGCTGCCAACCGGAACCAAGGTCTGGCGCTACGCCTATCGCTACGATGGCACACAGAAGGTGCTGGCGTTGGGCCAATACCCTCTTGTTGGGCTTGCGGAGGCGCGCAAGCGGCGAGACGCGGCAAAAGCCCAACTCGCCTCCGGCGTCGATCCTGCTCGCCACAGGCAGCGCCAGAAGGCGAGCAAGGCGGAAAGCGAGGCCAACACGTTCTCGCTGATTGCTTCCGAGTTGCTGGCCAAGAAGCAGCGCGAGGGCAAGGCTTCCGCCACCATCGGCAAGCGCGAATGGCTTTACAGCCTCGCCAAGGATGCCTTGGGCAATCTCCCTATCTCAGACATCACCGCTCCCGAAATCCTTGCCGTGCTGCAAACCATCGAGAAACGCGGGCATCTAGAAACCGCGCGCCGGATGCGCTCAGCAATTGGCGAGGTCTTTCGCTTTGCCATCGCCACCGGGCGTGCAACCACAGACCCTACCTTTGCCCTTCGCGGCGCGCTGACAACGCCCAAGGTCAAGCACCGCTCCGCCATGACTGATCCCACGGCCTTCGGAGAGCTTCTGAGAGCCATCGAGGGCTTTCAGGGGCAACTGACCACCCAAGCCGCGCTCAAGCTCATGGCCTATCTCTTCCCGCGTCCCGGTGAGCTTCGCATGGCGGAATGGCGCGAGTTCGATCTGACCAATGCCGTTTGGACCATTCCCGCCTCGCGCATGAGGATGCGGCGCGAGCATCGCGTTCCGCTGCCAAGACAAGCACTGGCCGTTCTTTCCGCTATCCAGCCCCTGACCAACTATTCGGCTTTCGTCTTCCCAGCCGTAAGCAACCCCAGGCGCTCCATGTCCGAAAATACGTTGAATGCGGCTTTGCGCCGCCTTGGTTTCGGGCAGAACGAAATGACCTCCCACGGCTTCCGCGCCACCGCCAGCACGCTTCTCAACGAAAGCGGCAAGTTCTCAGCTGATGCCATCGAACGGGCCTTGGCGCATCAGGAATCGGATGCCGTGCGCCGGGCCTATGCGCGCGGCGAGCATTGGAAAGAGCGCGTGACGATGGCCGAATGGTGGGCCGACCATATCGACGCGCTCAGGGATGGAGCGAAGGTTCTCGCATTCACGAAAACTTAGTCTTGGCCTGCGGTTGGTCCGGTATGCGCCCGCTACTCAGCCGCTCACCAAGCATGAAGCAAACTCCGAAAGCCGACATTCTCGACAACGGATTCAATTAGCGCGTTTTGGGAAACCGGTCGGTCACATTCCAGGCGCTCAATGTTTTTGGCCGGGGGCTCCAGGATGGAGAGCACCATGGGACGAGCCCGCTTTGACCCCGGATATGACAACCGCAGACCCTGGAATGCCGGCCGCCTTGTTGGCGCGAAACGCCCTTTCAAGGTGAAGCAGATTTGGGCAATCCGGTTTCACCTCGATCACGAATAGCGGCTCAGGGATCGCGCGCTGCTCGATCTCGCTATCGACAGCAAGTTGCGTGGTTGCGACCTGGTGAAACTGAAGATCGGTGATGTCGTCAGCGGTGGCTCTGTGAAGGCACGCGCGATCATCGTCCAGCAGAAGACCGGCAAGCCTGTTCAGTTCGAGATCGTGGAACAGGCACGCTCGAGCCTTCTCGCCTGGCTCGAACGGCGAGGCGGAACACTCGATGATTTTGTCTTTCCCAGCTGCTGTGATCCATCCGGGCATCTCAGTACGAGGCAATATGCGAGGCTCTTGGATGAGTGGGTGATGGCGATCGGTTTACGCCCGCAGGACTACGGCACACATTCGCTGCGCCGGACGAAGGCATCCCTCATCTACAAGCAAACCGGCAATCTGCGCGCTGTCCAGATCCTGCTCGGGCATACCAAGATCGAAACAACGGTTCGCTATCTCGGCGTTGATATAGAGGATGCCCTTATGCTCGCGGAGGGTGTGGAGATCTGATACCAGAAAAAATTAGTAATCCTGCAACGATCAAATCAGCATACCCATCAAACGCCCCGGGGCAGCAGATTTCCTCCTTCTGATCAGAGACGGAGAGCCGTGCGCAGCGCGGTCACTGTCGATACGGCTCTGTCCTTCGTCGTTGATCGCAAACTCAATCCCATCGTTTCAGCCTCAGTTTGCACCAGATATGCAATGGCCTGCTCGGTCGACCATCCAGCTGTCAGGCTATTGGCGACGTGGAGGAGATACACATCGTATTCGTCGATGAAGGGCTGCGTCTTCCGGTCTGCTCCCTCCGGCAAAAGGCCAATCGGATCCCAAAGATCCCATCCAATTTCACGCAGGCGTGAAAGAGGGAGCGTTGCCTTGTCAGTCATGCTTCTCGCCCTTCGTTACGTTGGGCTAGCCACAAGAAATGCCTCTTCGGGACACCGAGGTCCCGAAGAGGGCTGCCCTTATGATGCCGCGCCTACGATCACGTGCACGCCCTCCGCCTCCGAACGGAATTCGACGGGCATATCCAGAAATCGCTGGATTGTGGCGACGTTGGTGCGCGTATGGTCGCTCAGCGGGCCGGTCGTGAAACGACCACCCGCGCCGAGCGCCATCGGCAGCAGGAGCTGGTCCGCGAGATGCGGTCCGATCGCATGAGCACCGGCGAGGTAGTCGCGCGCCTCCCTTGCAGCACTGGCCGCGACCGCTTCCGCCGAGACACCCTGCCGCCCGAAGCCCGTGAAGACCTCGGTGACAGTTTCGTGCTCGACCTCGATCAGCACGACATTTCCGGTGCTCGGCGCGCCATCGATCTGGCAGGGCACGCATTCCGCATCAGGCCATCCCAACCTCTCGCTGGCATGCATCGCCTCGCGCTTCGCGATCGCAAACGGGAGATTCGCAACCTGCGCCTCGATGCGACGACGAATGAGCGCTCCGCGCGCCTCCAAGGCAAGCGGTTCAAGTCTCGTAGCGGACTCGATCTCGACGATGATTTCCCCACCCCCGGCCGGGAAGAAGCCGGGGCGGGTCAGCCGGATGCTCACGCGGAAGCCGATCCTCGCGAGCAAGGGCAAGAAGGCGCGCGCAATGAACTCGAAGGGCGGTGCTGCAAGATTATGGGTTCCGCCTTGAATGACGAGGCGCGACGGCGCATCGGCCAACGCCAGAGGCAGAAGCAGGGTCTGCAGCACCAGCGACGTCGAACCAGCGGAGCCGATGTTGAACATATGTGTGCCCGCGACCACGCGGCCCGGCTCGAAGACGAGGCGTGTCGAGCCGATCTCGGCATAACGCGTTTCCGCCCCGCAGATCGCGGCCGCCGCCTTCACGGCCGTCAGATGCTGGCGCATTAGGCCAGGCTTTTCCCGGCCCGCGCGAATGTTCTCGATGGCGAAGGGCTTCCCCGACACCATCGACAATGTGAGCGAAGAGCGCAGGATCTGCCCACCCCCCTCGCCGAAGGAACCATCGATGATCATCATCGTCTTGGACTTTCGCGAGATTTCGGGTTTGCCGGGGCGACGCACGTCCCGGCTTTATCCCTTCACACAGACGATCTGCCTCAGGGTATGAACGATCTCGACGAGATCGGCCTGCGCGGCCATCACGGCGTCGATATCCTTGTAGGCCTTCGGCGTTTCGTCGATCACGTCGGCATCCTTGCGGCATTCCACGCCCGCTGTATCCGCGATGTGATCGGCGATCGTGAACCGGCGCTTGGCTTCCGTTCGCGACATCACGCGCCCCGCACCGTGCGAGCACGAGCAGAAGCTCTCAAGGTTACCCTTCCCGCGCACGATAAAGCTCTTCGCCCCCATCGAGCCGGGAATGATGCCCATCACGCCTTCCGCAGCGCGCACCGCGCCCTTCCGGGTGATGAACACATTCTTCCCGAAATGATGCTCGCGCGCGACGTAGTTGTGATGGCAGTTCACGGCCTCAAGATGGGCCTCGAACGGCTTCTCGATCACGCTGCGTGAAGCCTCGATGGCATGGCTCATCATCACTTGGCGGTTCATCATGGCGAAGCTCTGCGCCCATTCCACCGCCTCGACGTAATCGTCGAAGTTCGGCGTTCCTTCCGGGAAGTAGGCGAGATCCTCGTCCGGCAGGTTGACGAAGAACCGACGCATGTCGGCCTTCGCCCGCTCGATGAAGTAGGTGCCGATGGCATTGCCGATGCCGCGCGACCCGGAATGCAGCATGAACCAGACACGATCCTCCTGATCGAGGCAGACCTCGAGGAAGTGGTTGCCGGTTCCGAGCGTGCCGAGATGGTTCGCGGTGTTGGCGGAGGCGAGCTTGGGGTGCTTCTCGATGATCGACTTGAAGCCATCCTCGAGTCCCATCCAGCCTTCCTCGGTCGCCTTCGGCAGGTTGTGCCAAGCCCCGACATCGCGCTTGCCACGCCCCACCGAGCGCCCATGCGGCACCGCACGCTCGAGAGCCGAGCGCAGGGGCAGCAGGGTATCCGGCAGGTCGGAAGCAACGAGCGAGGTGCGCACCGCCATCATGCCGCAACCGATGTCCACGCCCACCGCCGCAGGGATGATCGCGCCGATCGTCGGGATCACCGAGCCGATCGTCGAGCCCTTGCCGTAATGGACATCCGGCATCACCGCCATCCACTTGTAGATGAACGGCATGGAGGCGGTGTTGAGGAGCTGGCGCTTCGACGGTTCATCCACCGGCACGCCGCGCGTCCACATCTTCACCGGCGCGGCCTTGGCCTCGCAGGCGGCATCGAAAGCCTCGGTCAAAAACTCGAATGACCGTTCCATGGTCCGTTCCTTCCATAAACACCTGCCAAGTCGCGGCAGGAAACCAGAATTCAGCGTCGTGCAGCCGTGGCGACGAGTGATGGTGAGACTGTCTCGCGAATGGCTTTCGCCGTTCGCGGGAGGAGTCGAACCTCAAGCCTTACGGCCCTACCGATGTAGTCCCACCGGCATTCGCCACGCCTTGCAACGACGATAGAAAGGCCGCGGCGACGAGGGTTTGCGAGACATTTGCCTGCGCTACTCCACTTCTTGCGAAGCGAGGATGGATTTGAACCATCGACCTCCTGGCAGAGACAGGCGCGCTACCCATGTAGTCTCGCGAGCATTCGCCGCGTGAAATGAAGTCGTGACGACAAAGGGTCGGCGAAACGTGCCTGCTCTACCTGACTGAGCTACAGGCCCCCAATGATGGACCTGACGGGATTCGAACCCGCGACCCGGATCGTTAACAGCGATGTAGTTCCGCCTGCATTCGTCACGTTATTCGTTTCAGTCCTTTCAATTTCAAAGCCATGGCGACGAGAGTGACGAGACGCGGCTCCGGATAACGATGAGTCCGGTGACGGTTTCCTGCCGCCAGCGCCTGGAGAGGTGGATGTAGTCCCGTCGGCATTCGCCATGGTGTTCGGCTGGTCCAGGGCGCGGGCATGTATCGCGCCCCGGACCTTGTTCATTCGGCAAGCGAGATCTTTTCGATCTCGTCGACCCAGTGGTCGGGCGACAGCTCCCCCCGGTGGAAGGCGCCGATCACATCGAACACCGCATCGGAGAAACCCCCGATATTGAGGATATCCGGCCGCTCCACCACCTGCGCGGTGCCATACGGCTGGATGTTGATGCAGACGAGCTTTGCCTCCGGGTTGCGCACCTTCAGCCTCTGCCAGTTCTGCATCATCGCCGTTCCGCGATGCCTGTGCGGATCCGCATCCACCCAGGACTCGTTGTCCGAGACGAACACGACGAGATCGACCTTCGCCTTCTCGGCCACCAGCTTTTCGAGCGGGGCCGAGCAGTTGGTTCCGCCTCCGCCGATCGAAGCGAGCTTCGCAGCGTTGGTCAGCACCGTATCGCGCGGGTTGAGGTCGAGTTCGACCACCGCCTGCTCGAACGGAATGATCCGCGCCGCGCGGTTCGTCCGCAGGAACGCAGCCGCCACCAGGCCCGCGACATCGATGCAGCGCACCGCTGTCGTGGCCCCGCGACGATGACCCGTGACCGGCGAGGACATCGACCCGGACACGTCCGGGCAGATGACGACCTTGCCGTTCACCGCCGGGACATTGCCGACCGCGACTTCCATCGCGTCCTGCAAGGCCTCGCGGATCGCCGACGGCGTGGTCGATGCCATCGCATGCGCCACCATCAGCTGGTACGGGAAGACCTTCGCCTTCCGGATCGCCGTCTCGTCGCGCAGACGTTCGGCCACGTGGCGGACGAAATCCTCATCCTCGAACGCCTTGTGGCGCGCAAAGGTGTTGAGGTTCATCCTCAGCATGTGCCAGCCCGCCTTGCGGCCGATGGCGACCCAGTGCTCCCGTGTGAGCGGGAGCGCCGTCAGCATCTGGAACGGCACATCCGGTACCTTGCGGGATGGATCCGCCTTGAAGGCCTCGAATTCCCGCACGATCTCCGGCAGAGCCAAGACATCATGCGGCTTCCCGATCAGGTAGCCATAGAGCGCCGCCCGCGCCGCAGAGCGCGGCTTGGGATGGACCATCCTGATCACATCGGCGAGGGAGGGATCGTTCCCGACCGCCGCCCGCATGATCTCGATATCCGAGGCATTCTCAAGCCATGCCTGAACGAAGCGCTTGGGCCGCGTGCCGAGGGACTTTCGCCCCGTGGCACCCGAGCGCAGGATCTGCACGACGTTGCGCAGCATCTTGCCGTTATCGACCACACGGTTGAACGCGAGGCTGAAATGCTCGGTCTGCATCATGGAGAGATAGGCCAGCAACAGCGCCGGCATATCCTTCATGAAGCCCTTCTCGCGGGCATAGATCGCCGTCTTCGCCATGAATTCCGGCTCGATTTCCGGCAGCAGATGCATGATTTCGTCCAGCTGCTCCCGCGCCTCCGCATAGAAGGTTCGGTTGAGCGTGCCCGTCGCCGCGAGCTGCGCCAGCTTGTGGCGCGGCGTGAGGCTGTAGGCCGGAGCGCCCTCGTGGTTCTTCACATCGGGGCGCGGGAGCAGCTTTCCAACGATCGATGCAAACACGGATTTGTTTGCCATTGCTCTCATCCTTCTTTTGACGAGAGACCTTTCTGCGAAGCTTGTGCCAAAGTTCGAAAAGGGCAGACGAAAAACATGATAATCTTTATAATTCATATATTTAACAGAATTTAAGGTGAGCGGCGTGCAACGCGGGCCAGATTGCGCTCTGCCAATTTATAATCTAATGATATCCAGATTTATTTTTTTGGATAAACTGAATGAGCAAGCAGCGCGTCGTCGTCGGCTTTCTCGGCACCACACTGGATGCGGGCAAGCACAACCGCTGGGAGCGCTGGCGCCCCACGGTCGCCGTCTGCCAGCACGAGGATATGGTCGTCGACCGGATCGAGATCATCCACGACAACCATTCCGAGACGCTCGCCCAGCGCATCACGGCGGATATCGAGCAGGTCTCCCCCGAGACCGAGGCGCGGCGCCATGTGATGAACCTCAAGAACCCCTGGGACTTCGGCGAGGTCTACGCGGCGATGCATGATTTCGCGCGCACCTACCCGTTCGATCCGGACAACGAGGAATATCTCGTCAACATCACCACCGGCACGCATGTGGCGCAGATCTGCTGGTTCCTGCTGATCGAGGCGCATTACATTCCCGCGCAGATCCTCCAGCTCACGCCTCCGCGCCGCTGGCAGGATGGCGGGCCGGGCAAATACGATATCATCGATATCAACCTTGCGCGCTACGATCATATTGCGACCCGCTTCAAGGCAGAGCAGGCGGAGGGATCATCCTTCCTGAAATCCGGCATCGCCACGCGTAACGCCGTATTCAACCGGATGATCGATCGGATCGAGCAGGTCGCGATCCGGTCGCGTGCTCCGTTGCTGCTGACGGGCCCGACCGGCGCGGGAAAATCGCAACTCGCACAGCGGATCTATGCGCTGAAGAAGGCGCGCCATCAGGTGCGCGGGGATTTCGTCGAGGTAAACTGCGCAACCCTCCGGGGCGATGGCGCGATGTCTACCCTCTTCGGCCATGCGAAAGGTGCGTTCACCGGCGCTTTGCAGGATCGCGCGGGCCTCTTGCGCAAGGCTGATGGCGGCATTCTCTTTCTCGACGAGATCGGCGAACTCGGCATCGACGAGCAGGCGATGATCCTGCGCGCCATCGAAGAGAAGCGCTTTCTGCCGATGGGCACTGACAAGGAGGTGGCGAGCGAATTCCAGCTGATCGCCGGCACGAACCGCGATCTCTCGCTAGATGTGGAAAAGGGCAAGTTTCGGGAGGATCTGCTCGCACGCCTGAACCTGTGGGCCTTCGAACTGCCCAGCCTTGCCGATCGCCGCGAGGATATCGAGCCCAATCTCGATTTCGAATTGCGGAACTACGCGGCGCGAGAAAACGAGATGATCACCTTCAATCGCGAGGCGCGCGCGCGCTATCTCGCCTTCGCGACCTCGCCCGAGGCAAGTTGGAACGCGAATTTCCGTGATCTCAGCGCATCGGTCACACGCATGGCGACTTTTGCGCCCTTGGGCCGTATCACCGAGGATGTGGTCATCGAGGAGATTGCGCGCCTCAAGCGCAGCTGGTCACGCACGGGGGCCAATGACGGGCAAGCCTTGCTAGCAACACTCCTGGACCAGGAGGAACTTCAGGCCTTCGACTTGTTTGATCAGATCCAACTCGCTTCCGTGATCCGCGTCTGCCGCGAACATTCGAGCCTCAGCGCAGCGGGCAGAACCCTGTTCGCCGCATCACGGGCGCGGAAGACCAGCGCCAATGACGCAGATCGCCTGAAAAAATACCTGGCTCGCTTCGGCCTCGACTGGCAGGCAGTGAGCCGGGCATAGCACTTTGGACGCCGGGCCACTTCAGCGTGGCTAGAATGCGCCCCCGTTTCGGACACTCGATCAGACTAAACTCGAGCCTGAAAGCAGCTGCTATTCTGAACTGGTCAGATGTTTAAATCCAAGATCAGTCGGCAGCGACTGGACCGGACATCGGGTTCGGTCGCCGCGCAATCCAGACGACGCCGACCAACATCGGGCAGAGAATCGCCGAGATATCGAATACGTCGGTCGATGCCAGCAGGTAGGCTTACCCCGTCGTCTATCGCATGACTGCGGCGATCACTTGGCCGTCGGTCAGTCCGAGCTGGCGTATTCCGGCCATCCCCAGTAATCCGGAGCAGAAATGACGAAGGCGTTGCCACCGATATCTATCGACGCCGCCGCTGAGCAACAAATTCGGCGATGCCACGCCAAAGGTTATCGGTAAAGGTCGGGCTCCGATTGGTCGCTATTGACCGTCCGGCTGTCCACCACGGCCGTGCCTTAATCGATGAGCTCGGACAGATTGCCACGCCGTTCGCAGATTTCGTAGTTCGCGGCTGCTAAGCCGCAGCTTCTCGGCAAGCCATCGATCACCAAAATCGAGTATCGCCGAAACGTCGCCATCGGCTTTTCGGTGCGCCGCAAGAAAATCATCGAACTCATGATCCGACGGTTCATGGTACGCGATCGGCAATCCCCGAAACTCCTTCGGCGAAAGCTCGAGCACGCCTCCTCCATAGAATCGCCCGTCGGTCTCGGCGAAGAGAAGTGTCATCGAGTTATAGAAAGAGAAACAAAGGCCGCGATGGGTGAAACCGCCCTTCATCCGCAATCCGTAAGCGGTGTCCGTGATGTAGACGTCGGCCTCGTTCAGACAAAGTCGCGGATATTCGTGCGACCGTTTGAAAACGAAAGCCGGAGCCTTCGGCACCAATGGCACGCGATACCAGAGATCGCGATTTCGGCATTTATATCGCGTGTTGTAGCCGCGCTCCTCACCAGTGCTTACATAATCCCGGAGCTTTTCGGGCAATTCGTCGATCGGAACCGACATGTAAACAAGGCGGCAGGGCTCGCGATTGGCTAGTTCCTCGAAATGGCTCGCTTCGAATATGGGCTGCCGCGCCGTGAGGCTGCCTTTCTTTAGAATAGGCAAGGTATGTTCAAGGATATCGAGCTCTTTTGCCTCGGCTTCGGTCAAAATGAAATAATCGTTGGCGGCCGTTACGATGCCTGGTGCGCTGGTGCAATGATCACCGATGACCGGCATTTTTGCGCGCAACTCGTTGGCGGTCGCGAGCGCGTCACCGGCGATGAGGAAGGAGCTCAGCTCGAGAGCCAGGTTTTCGGTCGAAGCAAGGTTGAGCCTAGTCTCCCTGCGTTCCAACAAGGATGTCATCGACCTGACTCGCTGAACGAACTGACCTTGACCTGCCACTGGTTTGTCATCCAGCGGCGATTAGAGTCTCGGCAGGTTTTACGCCTTGTGGCGCGGGTTGACCTGCCACTGAGATTTTCCTCCACGTGGAGTTAGAGTCCGGCCCTGATGAGGACGGCCTGATGAAGCGAGCACGATTTACGGAAGAGCAGATTATCGCGGTCTTGAAGGAGCATGAGGCCGGC
>Ga0209570_1001649_pt1 | contig 11391 bp, 10 predicted proteins | sample EBPBio172007_DNA_FD_185861 | JGI IMG/M metagenome (GOLD analysis project Ga0209570, IMG submission 185861) | Wastewater treatment Type I Accumulibacter community from EBPR Bioreactor in Madison, WI, USA - Reactor 1_9/17/2007_ DNA (SPAdes)... | ecosystem: Engineered > Bioreactor > EBPR >... | reverse complement strand
GCATACAATTGTAACACCTACGTTTTCTTTCCATACTTCGCTTCTTAGCGAATCGAAGAAACCATGAAGGGCGTGTTTGGTTGCACAATAGCCAGAGCGCATAGGTGTGCCTAGTTTACCCGATATACTACTCGTAACGGCAATATGCCCGCTTTTTTGTTTTAGCATAACAGGTAGCACTGCTTTAGTTAATGCCACCACACCAAAGAAGTTGATGTCCATAATTTTATGATACACCTCCATATCGCTTTCCATTACTGAGCTTCGTTGCGATATACCTGCATTATTAAACAATACATCTATGGTATCAAAATGCTTAAGTACTTCTTTTACTTTTGCCGGAAACTCTTCTGGTTTTTCCGAGTCTAAGGGTAGCACAAGTACATCGGCATCGGGCAGGTTAGTGTTTTTCTTTACTCTTTGCAGTTCATCTTCTCTTCGGGCCGAAATAACAAGCTTGGCACCTACTTTGGCAAATTCATAAACAGTGGCTTCGCCAATACCAGAGGAAGCACCCGTAATCCAGACAACCTTATTCAAAAATCTTTTCATTTTTATATAATTATTTCAAGCGTCTTAAACTTCTATTTAATCATTCTTGTTTAGATAAATTGGGGTTTTACTATGATAATTCACTATATCTTGGTAAAAGCCCTAAATATTTCAGAACTTTGCAAAATAGTTGAAGAAAATATGGAAAAACAAGATATAAGAAAGCTTTCTGCCGACCAACTCAAAACATGGCTTTCGACCAATGGGGAGCAGGGTTTTCGGGCAAAACAGATTTCAGAGTGGCTCTGGAAAAAATCAGCAAGGAGTTTTGATGAAATGACAAACCTTTCATTGAAAACAAGAGATTTGCTAAAAGAGCACTTCGAAATAAAAGCGGTATCTGTACTAAGAAAACAAGTATCTAACGATAAAACAATTAAGTCAGGTTTCAGGTTATTCGACGGAAATCTGGTTGAGGGAGTGTTGATTCCTGCCGACGACCGTATGACCGCCTGTGTGTCGTCGCAAGTGGGTTGTTCGCTTACTTGTAAGTTTTGTGCCACAGGCTACATGCCACGTAAACGAAACCTTGATGCCGCCGAGATTTATGACCAAGTAGTGTTAATAAAAGAACAAGCCGAGCAGCATTACCAAGCACCGCTTACTAATATAGTATATATGGGCATGGGCGAGCCATTGCTTAATTATGCAGGTATGTTGGAGTCTATTGAGAAAATTACTTCTCCTGATGGCCTAGGCTGGTCGCCAAAACGTATTACTGTAAGTACAGCAGGTATTGCCAAGATGATTCAGAAGTTGGGTGACGACGGAGTGAAGTTTAACCTGGCACTATCGCTTCATGCGGCAAACGATGTAAAACGCAATGAGATTATGCCTATAAACGAAACCAACTCGTTGAAAAACTTGGCTACTGCGCTTAATTATTTCTACAAAAAGACTGGTAACCGTATTACATTTGAATACATCGTTTTCAACGACTTCAACGACTCGTTGCAGGATGCAAAAGAGCTGTGGGAGTTTACCAAAAAAGTACCAGCCAAAGTAAATATAATAGAATATAACCCAATTGCTGAAGCCGATTTCATTAACACCTCAGAAGACAAACTTAGCAAGTTTGCCAAGTTTCTGGAGGATAAAGGTGTGATAGTAAATGTGCGGAGAAGCAGAGGGAAAGACATTGACGCTGCCTGTGGGCAATTGGCTATTAAAGAGCCTACGGTTGCTGCTTAAGGTTTGTTAGATTAGAGGTGCCCTTGCGAGGCACCTCTTTTTGTAGAGTAGGTATAGCTTTTAAACAAAGATGTATAGAATAAGGTAGCGCAAATATTTATCTGATGGCGTTGTTGAGCCAGATGGTTAAGGCTAGAATAAGCATCAGGTGTAACAAAATGGTGAGAGATGTTAGTATTTCTTTTTTTGACTCACGGTGAATCATATTAGAAAAAAACGATGCTGTTAATATGACCGTCCAGATGGCAATGCCAAACAGGCGAAGCTCAGGGAAAAGGATAGAAACCGCCCCAACGATTTCAACTACGCCTATTACCTGCATTATTTTTATCGGATACCCCCACGCTGCAAATTTTCTGATTTTAGCCGGTTCTGCAATCATTTTTACATAACCGTAATAAAAAGTAGGTGCAACAAAAAGCGCCACCAGAATCCATAGAAGAGTTGTTAGTAGTTCCATAATTAAGGTTATTTATTGTTTCCTTAACAAAGGTATAGCTACCTATTGACAACAGTATGTCAGCAATGTTTCAGTTTTTTTGAAAAAATAACCTACTTGTATTTACCGAATCTTGCTTTAAAGTTTAAACAGGTTCCTTATATGGTAAACAGCATCACTGATATTATTTATAATGCTTTTGATAAAGAAAAAAAGGCTCTCAAAAGGGCTGATTTTAGAAGTTGTTGATACTGATTTTAAGGTTTGAGCAGTAAGCCAGAGCCTTGCCGCCCAAATAAATTAATATGCCTACTAATAAATTTTTCCTAATTTTGGCGTTCTAATAATATGATTAGAATGAGTTAACTAAAACCAAAGATATAATTGTGATAAAATTAGAGGGCAAGTGGGCTAAATATAAAGAACTTATTTCTTATTTCTTAATCGCCTCCTCGGGCGTTATGATACAGCTTATAGTAAGTTCTATTACACAAAATCACTTTGGGTTTTCGTTTCAACTTTCAATCACTACGGGTTATACGATTGCGTTTATTATAGGCTTTTTTCTCACTAAATTTTTTGCTTTTAACCAGCGTCATTCAAAAAACTCTTTCAGAGAAGGGCTTAAGTTTTTACTGGTTTCTTTTATTTCAGGGCTTATTACCGTAAAAGGTGCTTATTACTGCAAGCTGGTTTTAGACCAATGGTCTTTTTTAGATGGAGAGCAGCTTATATTTGGCAAAAGTATCGATATATCTGAGTTGATTTCTCACTTTTTTGGTATGGGCATGAGTTTCGTCGTAAACTTCTTTTCGCACAAGCACTTTACTTTCAAGAGAACAGGTATTTATCATAACTTCAAACTGTTTTTTCAAAAGAACTAATAAAAAAGGCGAAGTATAACTTCGCCCCACAGATTTAAAATTCATCTTTCAGCTTATCGTAAAGCCTTTCAAATTTCTCATGAAGTCGCTTATAGCGTTCGGCTACTGAGTGGTCTGGCAAAAAAACTTTTCCTTTTACCACTTCATAATTAGCTTCTTGCATATTCAGGGCTTTCATGGCCACTAGGGCCGCACCCCAGGCCGAGCCTTCTACGGTTTCGCAGATAACCACTTTTTTCTGAAAAATATCAGCTACCAATTGTAACCAGAAATCACTCTTGGCAAAGCCTCCGCTGGCATATATTTCATCAATAGTCTGTTGTTCCATCAATATTTTGCCAATCGAATACATATTCAGAATCAAGCCCTCCATTACAGCCCTTACCATGTGGGCTTGGGTATGCGTAATGCTCAGTCCAAAGAAAACGCCTCTCGCTTCGGCATTCCACACGGGGGCACGTTCGCCTAATATATAAGGTAGAAACAAAAGATTCTCGCTACCTATTTCTAAGTTTTGCGCTTCTTCTATCAGTTTTGCAATAGAGTTTTTCGAACCCAAAATCTTTTCTTCCATCCATTGCAATACTATACCGCCATTGTTTGTCGCTCCACCGATAATGTACTGGTTTTCGAAAAGAAAAAAGTTGAAAGTACGCATCTTTGGGTCGGTGTAGGGTTGGGTTACGCACATTCTTACAGCCCCACTTGTACCCATAGTAAAGGCCATCTGGCCGGGTTTCATTGCTCCCGAGCCTAAATTAGCTAATGGGCCATCGCCAGCGCCAATCACATAGTTTACCAAAGGTAGTTTGATGTTGCTAGTATTTTGCTGTATATGCGTAGTAGAAACAAGCTGAGGTAACTGTTCTTCTCTTATTCCCAGCGTTTCGAGCACCAGTTTATCCCATTTTGCTTCTCTGAAGTTGAATAAGCCACTGCCCGAGGCCAAAGAGTAATCGATTGTGTATTCACCAAATAACCTGAACCATAGGTATTCTTTTATGCCCATAAACTTATAGGTTTTGCTGAAAACCTCCGGTTCATTTTCTTTGAGCCACAAGATTTTACTTAAAACCGAAAACGGGTGGATTGGAATACCCGTGCGATGATATATGTTTTGCCCTAAATCAGTAGATTTAAGCTTATTGGCTATATCAGTTGCTCTATTGTCAGCCCAAAGAATGAGGTTTGTAAGTGGCTTGCCAGATTCATCTACAGCTATCAAACCATGCATGGCTGACGAAAAAGATACAATACTTTTATCGGCAACTGATGGTGGCACGATTACATGTAAGGCTTTCTCGAATGCCTGATATATTTCTTCCGGGTTTTGCTCACTCCAGTTGGCTTGTGGGTGGGTCATACCATAGCCACTGCTGAACTGCCTTAAAACATTGCCCTGTTTATCGAAAGCAACTGCTTTGGTAGTAGTAGTACCTATATCGATACCTACAAAATAGTCATACAATACATCTGCCATGAAAATCCTAGTTCGCTTTTTCTACTGCGTGTCCGCCAAATTCGTTTCTCAATGCTGCTACTACTTTGCCCGAAAACGTATTCTCTTTTTGCGAGCGATAACGCATCAATAAAGATAAAGCAATTACAGGTGTAGGTACGCCCAAATCAAGTGCTGTTTCGAGAGTCCATTTACCTTCGCCTGATGAGTGCATAATTCCTTTTATGGCATCAAGATGTGGGTCTTTTCTGAAAGCGTTTTCAGTTAACTCCATCAACCAGCTTCTTACAACCGAGCCATTGTTAAAGAGCTTGGCTACAGCTTCAAAATTAATATCGTATTCAGAGCTTTCAAAAACTTCAAAACCTTCGGCAATGGCTTGCATCATGCCGTATTCAATACCATTATGCACCATTTTTACGAAGTGTCCGCTTCCCGAAGCACCTGTGTAGAGATAACCGTTTTCTAATGAAATATCTTTGAATACGCTTTCTACATAGCTAAATGTTTCTTTGTCGCCACCTATCATGGTGCAGGCCCCGTGCAATGCGCCGCTTGTACCGCCGCTTGTACCACAATCCAGATAATCGATTTGTTTAGATTTCAGGTAATTGTAACGTCTTACCGATTCTTTAAAATGAGAGTTACCACCGTCAATCACAATGTCGTTTGGTGATAGATAGTTTAATAATTCTTCAATTACGCTGTCTACTATTCCTCCTGCCGGAACCATCAACCAGATAACTCTTCTGCCTGTCAGTTTTTCGCACAATTCTTTCAATGTATTAGCAGGTGTGATTCCTCCTTCTTCGCCGATTTTTATCACCGATTCGGCGTTAACGTCTTGTGCTACTACCTCGTAGTTATGATTACGTAAATTAAGTGCCAGATTATAGCCCATTTTGCCGAGCCCAACAATTCCGATTTGCATACAAAAAGCCCCGATAGGGTAGGTTTTAATGAAAGAAATATTTTTAAAGAATAAAATTAGCTTGATAAGCGCCAATCATAGGTTTACTTCTGTTGTACCAAATCTACAAAAATTTATTTGTTTGAAAGAAGCAGAAAGCATAAACCGAAGTATTTGCAAGAAAATCAGCCAGATATTCATTAAATTGCCACGCAATAAAACCCAATACCTATGAAACAACGCCTTACGTCGCTTGATGTTTTTAGAGGCATGACCATCATGCTTATGACTATTGTAAATAATCCCGGCGATTGGGGCAATCTTTATTCACCACTTGAGCACGCCGAATGGCATGGCTGTACACCTACCGATTTGGTGTTTCCTTTCTTTTTGTTCGTAGTTGGTATTTCGGCGGTACTATCAATGCCTATCAAAAGATTTGATGCCTCTACTTTTGAGCGTATCATAACCCGAACGCTGCGGATTTTTCTGCTAGGTTTATTTCTGAATTTCTTTTCCAAGATACATATAGGTTCTTTAGACGGTGTCCCGTTGATGCTCATTCGTCTGGTTTTCACGGCTCTTATTACAATGGCTTTATTGGGCGACTATGATAAACGAAAACAGTTTTTTATAGCCATTGGCTTATTTGTTTTAATGCTTGCTATGGCCTTTGGGCTTAACGACTTCAAGAATGTTCGTATTCCGGGCGTATTGCAGCGTATTGCTGTTGTATATCTCATAATATCGGTATTGTATGCTACTACCAACACTACTACCCAGATTGTTATCGGCCTGGTGTGTTTGTTGGGCTATTGGGCACTTATGACCCTCATACCTGTGCCTGGCTTTGGAGAAGCCAATGTAGAAAAAGGTACTAATCTGGCTGCTTGGCTAGATAACTATTTATTACCCGGACACCTATGGGCTACTTCTAAAACCTGGGACCCCGAAGGCATCCTGAGTACAGTTCCTGCCATTGCAACGGGTATTGCGGGCTTACTCACCGGTACATTTTTGACTAATAAAACGGATAAAAATAAAAAACCTGTCTATTTGATTGGCGCAGGCGTGGCTGGAGTAGTTGTTGGCTTTTTGTGGGGCATGGTGTTTCCTATTAACAAAGCACTCTGGACAAGCACCTTTGTGTTATATACCGCAGGTTGGGCACTATTACTACTGGGAATATTGTATTTTCTGATAGATGTGATACGTTTCGATTTCTGGACTAAACCCTTTGTGATTTTTGGTGTAAACCCAATGGTTGTCTTTTTCTTTTCGGGCATTATTCCCCGAGCACTGAATATGATTCAAATTCCGGTAGGTGAGCCAGCAGATAGCATGGGTTTAACAGAGTGGCTCTATCAATATGGAATTGTTCCGTTTTTTGCTGAGCCTAAAAATGCGTCATTGGCGGGCGCTTTGGTTTATCTCTTGATATGGTTTGGTATTCTGTTTTATTTTTACCGAAGAAAATTAATTTTTAAAGTTTAATTTCGTTTATTCGTAGCATTATTTTCACCATGAATCTCTTAAATAGATTTAAACTATCAACCTCTTATTTACAATGAAAAAAATATTGATTCTTGCGTTAGCTATTTGTGCCATAGATGCCTCGGCACAAAAAGGAAAATGGGTAAAAATATTCGATGGCAAAACCACAAAAGGATGGCATAACTGGCACTCTACAGAAGTAAAAGGCTGGCACGTAATGAGTGGCGTATTGATGACGCACGGCGGTAGTGGAGACCTTGTGTCGGACAAAGAGTATGAAGACTTTGAACTTGAATTTGATTTTAAAGCAGCTCCAAAAGGTAATAGTGGAGTAATTTATAAAGTGATAGAAACGCCTGAGCAAAAAGCCAGCTATATGTCGGGGCCTGAGTATCAGATTATCGACGACCAGAATTACCCTGCAAAGCTAAAAGACACGCAGAAAACAGCGGCTAACTATGATTTGCAACCGCCTAAAGATTTTACGATTGTGAAACCAGCCGGGCAATGGAACAAAGGCAAGATTATTGTAAAAGATGGCCATGTAGAGCATTGGCTGAATGGCGAAAAAGTAGTAGAATACGAATACGGTAGTACTGATTGGATTGCTATGGTAGCAAAAAGTAAATTCCCTGAGTGGGAGTATGCCAAACCTCATGCAAAAGGCAAAATTGCCTTACAAGACCACGGTGATAGTGTTTCATTCAGAAACATGAGAATCAGAGAGTTGTAATATTTTCGTGTTCATAAATGAAAAGGGGTTTAAAGTGGGTTTATCCACTTTAAGCCTCTTTTCATTTATACGCTGAAACGTACTTCTTACATTTTCCACTTAATACCACAGCCAATTGCTTTAGCCGATGGTATTTCCACAGGTTTGTTAGCTAATAGGGCATCAATGGCAATAACCGCAAAGCCTTTTGGCGCATAAGTTTTGTTTAAATCCATAATACAGCCTTCGTAAGCTTGTGCCGTGTATTTCGTGTTGAGTTTTTCAAAATGAGGCAGCTCTTCAATACAAGGCTTGCACCAGGTAGCCCAGAAGTTAACTACCAATACTGTGTTGTTCGATGCTTTAGTTATCTTTTCTAATGCCGGATACTTAATTGCCTACACGTTTTGTGCCGATACCCAATAAGTTGAGCAACCTTTTTTGTTTTTTTATCTGTCTTATTACAGAAGTCTATTTACTTTTTAAACCAAACAATAAGCGCATAAAATTGAACGGGCGAATAAGAAAATGATAGATAAATAAGCTAAAAGCAAATGTACCTAGCGATAGGATAAGTAGCTTTAGCCATACATTCAAATCCCAGTCGGCAATATGAAAGCCAATAGCTACTGTAATAGTCTGATGCAAAATATAAAACGGATAAACGGCTTCGGTGCTATAAGTTAAAAAGCTGTTTTTGAAATTGAGATAATGCTTTGCAAAGCCGCAAATAGCCAGAATGGTTGTCCAGAGGCTAATTATGGTCAGGAAACCATTGATTAATGACATAAAAGGTAAATCTTCAGGAATACTTCCCACAAGGGCATCAAACGAAATACGGGATATACAGATAAACGTTCCAACAACGGCCAATGGAACTCTGTATTTCTCCATCACATCCCATACTTTCTGATTTGTGCCTATCAGATAACCATAAACAAATATGGTGAACGATAGAGTAAAGTTGTACCAATCAGAAATGAGGTTGTTTTCAACAGGCCATTTTGCTTTGAGCGTCCAATAAATTATCATCGGAATCACACTCAATAGTAAGAGTCCCCAGAGATTTGAGAATTGCTTTTTCACGGCTGCTACTATCTTTTTCGCATTGTCTGATTTCAGCCATAAAAACAGGGGCGTAGCCAGCAAAGAGAAAATCCATAGATAAGCCACGAACCACAAGTGATGCCAGGAAAAATCTCCTTTTGGATAAGGTATAAACTGAAGTACATTGTGATAAAAGTCAAGATATGAGCCGTTGAACTGCCCTCTTTGCAGGCGCTCAAAATAGATTTGAGGTGGCACAATGATAAACATACCAAAAACAAGTGGCAGTAATAATCTTTTGGTACGCTCGCCTATAAACTGCCAACCCGTGCGAGATTTCATGGCGAAACTTACACCTACACCCGAAATAAAGAATAGGAGAGGTAAGCGCCACAAGTGTAGCCATTCCATCGGGTACTCCATTGTGTGATTAATTACATTGTTTTTTACATGCCAGCCCCAACTCACAAAGAACATACCACTATGGAAAAAAATGAGAATACAGAAAGCCAAGACCCGAATCCAGTCTATATAATACTGGCGTTTTGAGGTGGCAATCTGTGCAACTGGTGTTTTAGTAATAGTTTCCATTATTTTGTGCATTATTGTTTAAATGATGCAACAAAAGTAGATGAACCAATGCCAACAGAAGCCTTTGCCGATAAGCATGGCGTTCGAGCCGATAAGAAAGAACGTCAGAATTGCCGTTTATTTGAGCATTCTGAACTGTGAAGGCGTTTGGCCAACGATTTTTTTGAAAGAAGTATTAAAGGCCGACTTTGAATTGTAGCCCACCATTTCGGCGATTTCTTCGATTTTGATATGTGAGTTTTGGGAGATAATAATAATCGTTGTGCTTCTTTGATTCGGTAAGTGGCGGTATAATCAAAGAAACTTTGCTCTAATTTTTCGTTCAGAATCTGAGAAAGGTGGTGTGGCGAAACAGCCAGCACTTTGGCAAGTGTAGGCAATGAAAACGAAGCATTCAGAAAAGGCTTTTCGGTTTCCATCAGCTCGGTCAGTTTACTAAGCGTATTATCTTGAATATCGCTTGTGAGCGATGATTTTTCGTATTTCTTTGTAGTCTTTACCTGTTGCTCATCATGAAAGAATTTTGAGCGACTAATAACCGAAAATGAAATGGCATAGATAATGAGTGTAATATGCCCTGCCAGAATATGGTCGCCTAAATCATGAATAAAAGTGCGTTTTACAACAAGAAAAATAATAACAATAGAAGCCAGTGAAACGGCTTGATTGCGAGCCCAGCTTAACTTGGTATTCTGATTAGAACTGAGTTTTAAGCCTTCTTTTTTAAAGGCTTTGAAAACAATATAGAAACCCGCAAGCGTATATATAACCATGTGTGCAAACATTAAATCGTTTACATGGTGTTTAAAGAAATAGTACCACTCTTTTTCAGTATAATCACAAGGTACTCGAGCCATTTCGGGGTGAAAGGCATAAAGGTAAGAGTTATAATGAGGTATGTCGGATAAGGGATAAAACAAAACCGACATATAGATAAGATATGCAAAAAATGGAATAAAGTGCAATAGCTGCGTTTTGGTGAAGCGTTCGGTGATATAGGTTTGGATATATAAAAATGAAAGCGGGGCAACTGTAAAATTGAGAGGCTCGGCCATATCTACCAGATACAGCGTCTGAAAGGTATAATTGGTATAACCCAATAAAACCTCGGTAATGGCAAAAGCCATTGAAAACAAAAACAAGCCTAAATACCGATGTGCTACCTTATTGCCTTTTTGGGTTGTAAAAAAGAAAAACCCCAAAAAGAAGCCCTGTACTACTCCTAGCAGTATAACAATAGCGAATAAATCAATTTTTAATGGCAGCGAAGGCAACATTCCGACAGATTTTTAGAGCAAATTACGAATAAAAAAAATACCTCGGCAAATCTTATAAAATTTACCGAGGTAGAATGTAATAAAGACAGACGTCTTCTATTTTTCTAAGGGATGTTCGGCCAGTAGCTTTGATGCATTATAAATATCTTTCTGATTTTTCAAGGCCGCCCTTACTGCTTTTACTTTATTGGCTTGTATGGCAGGGGCTTTATTGCCAAAAGAGTTACGCACATAAGTTAATACTGCGGCTACTTCTTTATCGTTCAATAAGCCTTCAAACGGAGTCATAGGTACTTGTCCAGGATATTTTTTGCCGTTTACTTCTATTGGTCCCAGTAATCCTTTCAATACAATTTTGATAGCACGCTCTTCATTACCTACTACCCAAGGTGTACCAGCTAGCGGAGGGAAACCCGAGGCTGTCAGCCCTTTTCCATCTGCCTGATGACAAGTTGTGCAATATCCTTCTTTGGCATAAATAGCTTTGCCGATATTAAACAATTCAAGGTCTGTGCCTTTCAACGCTGACTTTTCGGCTACTTCTTTTACTTTTTTCACAGGCATATCACTCAGGTGCGCTACTGCTGTTTCGTAAGCATGAATCATCCAGTCGTCTAGTGGTTTCTTTTTGGCTTCTGCCAGAATCGGCAATCATTTTTCTTTACCAATCCATGAGGCCGCCACAATGGCATCTAAACGTACTCTGCTGTTTTCGTCACGTACGGCTTGCATCAATAATGCGGCTTGGTCGGGCACCTGATGGCCTGTAAAGCGCAATACTTCAACGGCTGCTGCTCTTACGTGGTAATCTTTGGCTTTCAGCATTTGGCGAAGT
>Ga0209570_1001648_pt1 | contig 11394 bp, 9 predicted proteins | sample EBPBio172007_DNA_FD_185861 | JGI IMG/M metagenome (GOLD analysis project Ga0209570, IMG submission 185861) | Wastewater treatment Type I Accumulibacter community from EBPR Bioreactor in Madison, WI, USA - Reactor 1_9/17/2007_ DNA (SPAdes)... | ecosystem: Engineered > Bioreactor > EBPR >... | reverse complement strand
TTGGTGATGCCGATATCGGCCCCTTCCCCGGCGACGAGAGCGCCGTCGATAAAAGAGCCGGCTTCCACACCCTGGGGGAGAAAAGGGGCGAGAAAGCCGGCAAGGCGTGCATCCATCGTCGCGCTCATCGGCTCTTCTCCTGAAAGAAGGGCGATGAGGAGAAATCCGGATGCGCGGTTATCGCGTTGAAATCCGTGCCGGCGCCAAGCTGCGCATAGGCTTCTTCCCAGAGCGCGACCGCCTGGGTTGCCATCGGCAGATCGAGGCCGAGCTCCTCGACGAGGCGCGCCGCGAGGCCGACGTCCTTGCGCATCAGGCCGATGGAAAATCCCGAATTGAAGGCACCGTTCAGCACCCAGTTCGGCAGATTGACTTCCGACACCGCCGAGCGGCCCGAGCCGGCATTGACACCGGCCAGCACCGCAGCCGGTTCGAGCCCCGCGCCACGGATGATCGCCAGCGCCTCGGCGGCGGTCAGCAGATGGGAGGCGCAGAGCAGATTGTTGATGAGCTTGGCGACATGCCCCGCGCCGACCGGGCCGACATGCACGCGTTTCGCGCTCAGGGCGGCCAGAACGGGTTCAGCCCGGGCGAGATCGGCCGCTTCGCCGCCGATCACCATTGTCATCGTGCCCGCATGGGCGCCCTTCGGCCCGCCGCTGACGGGAGCATCGAGGAAGGCCAGGCTCTTTTCCTTCGCCAGCGCAGCCATCCGGCGGGTCGTTTCGGGATAGGAGGTCGTCGTATCGACGATCAGCGTACCCGGCCGCGCATGGGCGAGAACGCCGTCCGGCCCGGCCATCACGGCCTCGACGATCTCGGCGTTCGGCAGAGAAAGGATCAGGACATCGGTCGAGGCGCAAAGCCCGGCGATGCTCTCCGCCACATCCACACCCTCGGCAGCGAGGCGCGCGCGTGTTTCGGCGGCGGCATCGAAACCGGCGACGCGGTGACCGGTGCCGATGAGGCGCAGCGCCATGCCCCGCCCCATATTGCCCAGTCCGATTACGCCGATTGCCGTCATCACGCCCCCGTTCCAGCGGATGAGCGCTGGAGGTAAGGCCATGCTAACCAGCGGTTTTTGCCGCAGACATAACCGGCGCGATGCATTATCGTTGACTCCAGAGCAACGATCTACGAAATTCCGCCATGTCCCTCGATGATCACCGCCTGCGCTATCTCCACGAGACGATCCGCCACGGGTCGGTGCGGGGCGCGGCGGACTTTCTCGGGGTCAATCCGTCCGTCGTCAGCCGACAGATTGCCCAGCTTGAGAAGGAACTCGGCATGCCGCTGCTGGAGCGGCTCGGGCGTGGCATCCGGGCCACCGAGGCGGGCGAACTGCTCTCGAACCGCTATCGCCAGTGGACGGCGGACCGCGAGGACACCATTGCCGAACTGCGCGAGATTCAGGACCTCAACCGCGGCCATGTCTCTGTCATTCTTGGCGAGGGCTTCATCAGCGACCTGATGTCCGGTTCGCTCCGGCGCTACTGGGAGCGCTATCCGCGCCTCACCATGTCGCTCGAATTCGGCGGCTCGACCGATATCACGCATGCGGTCGCGAACGACCTCTGCCACATCGGCCTTGCCTACAACATCAAGCCCGATCCGCGCGTGCGCATATGGCGGGCGATGCGGCACCCCGTGGACCTCATCGTCCGACCCGATCATCCGCTCGCGCCCCAACGCGGCAAGATCACCCTCAGGGATATCTCGGCCTATCCGGTCGCCCTGCTCTACGCGAATTCCGGCGTCCGCCAGCGTGTCACCATCGCGGAAGCCGCCGAGAACATCGAACTGACGCCGCGTCTCACCGCCACCTCGATCAGCATCCTGCGGCATTTCGTGGTCGCGAATGTCGGGGTCACGCTCCTTCCGGCCTTCTCGGTCGGGCCGGACCTCGCTGACGGGACGCTGCTGGCGCTGCCGGTCGAAAACGCGTTGCTGCAATCGACCGAGGCGCAGATCGTCACCCGGATCGGGCGGCGGCTGCCGGAGGCGGCGAGCCAGCTCCTGCGCTTCCTGACCGCGCAGATGTCCGCCTTCTCGGAACGCCCCGAGGGCGGGATTACTGCCCGGTTCTGATTTCGCGCCAGAGGTCCCGCGCCCGGAAGGCGAGCGTCATGAACGGCAGGAACCACGGCCGGCCATCATAGAACGGAACCGCCGTAAACGGCACATCGTCGAACGCCGTCCTGCCTTCGGGCTGGCCGAGAATCTTCTGTGCGAGGCGATGGCCGAGGTAGGGCATCAGCGCGACGCCGGAGCCGTTGCACCCCAGCGCATACCAGAGCCCGTCGCGCTGTCCGATCCCCGGCAAATCGGAACGCGTCATGGCGACATTGCCGGTCCAGACATGGGAGACAGCGGCATCGGCAAGGCTCGGGAACAGCGCCACCAGTTCGCGCTTGAGCCGCGCCCCGGCATTGTCGAGATCGATCGGATGCAGCGCCGCGCGGCCGCCGAGCACGATACGCTTATGGTCGGGTGACGGGCGGTAATAGAGATGTTTCTCGCGCGTCTCGACCATCATGCGCATCGAGGGGATCAGCTCGCGCACCCGGTTCTCGCCGAGTTCCTCGGTCGCGATCAGATAGCTCGGGATCGGCACGAGACGGCGCGCCAGCGGCACGAAGGGGCGCCCCGAATAGCCGTTGGTGGTCACGACCAGTTCGGCCGCCTTCACCGTGCCGCGCCGGGTCGCGACGTCGAAGCCATCGGCCTCGTCGCGCGACCAGCCTTCGACCGCGCAATAGCCGGCGACGACCGCGCCGGCCTGCCGCGCGGCCGCGAGCAGCCCCTGCTGGAACAGCGCCGGATGCAGGCCGGCATGGCTGTGGAAGATCAAGCCGCCCTGATAGGAATCCGTCGAAATTTCCCGGCGCATGTCACCTTTCTGCACGACATCGACCGGAAGGCCGACATTCCGGCGCAGGAGATCGGCCTCGCGGCCCATGGTGTCATAATCCGCCACGGTCCAGGCGCCGCGCAGGCGGCCGACCGGCCTCAGCCCGGCGTCCATGCCCGTCTCGGCGATGAGCGCCTTGGCATAGTCGAGCGAGGCGATGCCTTCGAGGATCATCGCCTTGGCAAGCGCTTCTCCATAGCGCTCGATCAGCCCGGAATAGGACAGCCGGTGGCCGTGCCCGATCATCCCGCCAGAGCGGCTCGACGCGCCGAAGCCCGGCGGCCCCGCCTCGCAGACCAGAACGCTACGCCCGCCCCGCGCGAGGGTCAGCGCGGCGGAAAGCCCGGCATAGCCGGCCCCGACGACAAGGACATCGACCTTCGCCGGCAACGCGACGTCGGACCGCGGCTCGCGCGGCGCGGCATCCCACCAATAGGGATCGTGGTTCGGAATGGAATGGGCCAAGGCGGAGGTTCCCGTGCAGAGGAGTCCGGCGACAAAAAGTCCGGTGCCTTCATGCGGCGATCCGATTTGTGACAAGCGGCCGCTTGTTGCGCAAGGAGGTTGCAGAAATTTTTTCTGCATCTGTCTTGCGCCGGAGAAGTTTTCCGCGCGACGATGGCGGGAGGAGGATTTCTTGTGCAGGAGGATGCTTGACGGAGATCCTGATCATCGGCGGCGGCATCATCGGCTGCGCCAGCGCCTATCATCTGGCGCGCGGCGGCGAACGCGTTCGGCTGATCGAGAGCCGTACCCTCGCCGCGATGGCCTCCGGCTGGACGCTCGGCGGTGTTCGCCAGTCCGGCCGCGATCCGGCGGAGCTTCCCCTCGCCCGCGCGGCGGTGGCGCGATGGCCGGGGCTCTCCGAGGAACTTGGCGCCGATACGGGCTACCATCAGGACGGCAACCTCCGCCTCGCCCGAACCCCTGAAGAGGTCGGAACGATCCGCGCGATGATCGCCGCGCAGCGATCCCTCGGCCTCACGCTCGATTTCCTGCCCGATCCGGCGGCGATCCGGACCATCGCACCGGCCGTGGAATCGGGCGCCCTCGCCGCCTCCTTCTGTCCGACGGACGGTTATGCCGATCCGGTGGCCGCCACGACAGCCTTCGCGAACGCCGCGCGCCGGCATGGCGCACAGATAGACGAAGGCCTACAGGCTCTGGAACTGGTCGAGCGCGGCGGCCGCGTCGTTGGCGCGGAAACCAGCGCGGGCTTCATCGCGGCGGACCGGGTGATCGTCGCCGCCGGCACGCATAGTGCGGGGCTGCTCGCGCCGCTCCACCTCGACCTGCCGTTGAACGTCATGCAGGTTCAGGTCGCGCTGAGCGCGCCGTCCGAACGCGTGTTCCGGCAGGTTTTCGGCGTCGCCAATGCCGATTGTGCCGGGCGCCAGCAACCTGACGGGCGCTTCCGCTACACCTCCGGTATCGGCCCCTACCCCGGTGATCCCGAGCGCTGGACGGTCTCCTCGCTCGCGCCGGAGGTTGCGGCGATGGAAGCACTGCGCCAGCGCATCGGCACGTTCCTGCCCGCGCTCGCGGCCGCGCCCATCGAGCGAAGTTGGGGCGGGCTGATCGACATGACACCGGACGGACTGCCGGTGATCGCCGCGCTTCCGCGCCTGCCCGGTCTCGTCATTGCGGCCGGATTTTCGGGGCATGGGTTCGGCATCGCGCCGGCGGTCGGCGAGGCCGTCGCCGCACTGGCGGCCGGCACGCCATCCCGGTTCGACCTTGACGCCTTCCGCTTCGACCGCTTCCCGCAAGGCGCCCGGTCAGCGCCGATGACATTGCACGGCTAGTCATGCTCGATCTCACGGACAAGGTTTTCCTCATTACCGGCGCGAACCGGGGCATCGGCCTCAAATGCGCCGAGGTGCTCTATCGGCGCGGCGCGCGGCTGAGCCTCGGTGTGCGCGACAAGCGCAGCCTCGACAGCTTCCTCGAAGGCCGCGACCCGCAACGTATCCTGATCGGCCGTTATAACGCCGAGGACTGGGCGAGCCACGAGGCCTGGGTTGGCGAGACGCTCGCGCGTTTCGGCCGGATCGACGGGCTGATCAACAATGCCGGCATCAGCGTCGGCGTCACCCTGCGCGATGCCGACGAGGCGAGCCTCGACAAGATCTGGGCGGTGAACTGCAAGGCGCCGCTCAACATGATCCGCCTCACCCTGCCCCATCTCGAAGCCTGCGGCGCCGGCCGCGTCGTCAATGTCGCCTCGATGTCGGGCAAGCGGGTGCGCAACAACAACGTCGCCTACAACATGACCAAGTTCGCGGTGGTCGCGCTCTCGCACGCGACGCGACGGATGGGCTGGGACAAGGGCCTGCGCGTCACGGCGCTGTGCCCTTCCTTCGTCCGCACCGATCTGACGCGGGATGTCACCACGGTCGCCGCCGAGAACATGACCGACCCGCAAGACCTCGCGGAATTGGTCGCGACGGTCATTTCCCTGCCGAACACTGCCAGTGTCGCCGAGTTGCTCGTCAACTGCCGGCTCGAGGATATGGTATAGACAATATGCAGAATACCGGGTTGCGCTCCGGCGCGAATTCGGCCCAATATCGACCAAAGCACAACAAGGGGGTCTTTCCATGAAGCGAAAACTTTCTCTCGGACTGGCTGTTGCGGCCTGCCTCGTCGCGGGTTCTGCGATGGCGCAGAAGAAAACGCTCGTCATCGGCATGGGCTCCGCGGATGCCGGCAAGCTCGATCCGCACCTCGCCTCGACGACGCCGGACAAGGGCCTGCTGAACTACATCTTCAACGGCCTCGTCCGCATCAAGCCGGGTCAGGCGAGCCCGGATTTCATCGAGCCGGATCTCGCCGAAAGCTGGACCAGCAACAAGGACGGCACCGAGTGGACGTTCAAGATCCGCTCCGGCGTCGAATGCCACCACGGCTACGGCCCGTTCACGGCGGCGGATGCGGCCTATTCCATCCAGCGCGCCTCGAACAAGGCGACCTCGAACTATTCGGGCGATTTCCGCGCTCTCGACAAGGTCGAGGCGGTTGATGCCACCACCTTGAAGATCAAGCTCAAGAACCCGGTCGCGGGCTTCCTCGGCTATGTCGCCAACATCAACGGCGGCAACATGGTCTGCAAGAAGGCCGCCGAGGAAATGGGCGACGGCTTCGGCAAGAAGCCGGTTGGAACCGGGCCGTTCGAATTCGCGGAATACCAGCCGCAGCAGTTCGTGAAGCTCAAGGCCCACAAGAAGTATTTCCGTGGCGCGCCGCAGCTCGAAGAGATCGTCTACCGCTACATTCCGGCGGATTCGAGCCGTGATCTCGCCTTCCAGTCGGGCGAACTGGACATGATCTACGGCAAGCAGGACCAGACCTGGGTCGACCGCACCTCCAAGCTGCCGGGCGTCGTCGTCAAGGCGATGGAGCCGGGCGAAATGTCGGCGCTCTACCTCAACGTCACTTCCAAGCCGCTCGACGACATCCGCGTCCGGCAGGCGATCGCCTACGCCATCGATCGCAAGGCGATCGTGGCGTTCAAGGGCAAGGGCACGTCGCGCGAGGCGGTTTCGGTCGTCCCGTCGGGCTATCTCGGCACCGACGAGAAGGCGCCGCTCTACCCCTATGACGTCGCCAAGGCGAAGGCGCTCCTTGCCGAAGCCGGCTACAAGGACGGCGTGACGGTGAAGACCATCCACACCACGCTGACCGGCATGCAGACGCTGATCGAGGCGGTGCAGGCGCAGCTCAAAAAGGCGGGCATCAACCTCGAGATCGAACTCGTCGAGCACGCGACCTTCCATGCGCAGATCCGCAAGGGTCTCTCGCCGATCGTTCACTATCAGGCGGCGCGCTTCCCGGTGGCGGATGTCTATCTGACGCAGTTTTACGATTCGAACTCGATCGTCGGAAAGCCGACCGCCATCACCAACTTCTCCTTCTGCGACATCGCCGACAGCGAGATCCGCGCCGCGCGCGTGGAACAGGACGCAGCCAAGCAGAAGATGCTGTGGAAGACGGCACAGGAGAAGCTGGTCAAGAACGTCTGCGGCATCCCGATCTACGAGCAGCTCCAGCTCTGGGCATGGAAGGCGAACCTCGATCTCGGCTACGATCTCGTCGGTTCGCTGAACCTCTCCCCGCCGATCACCGAGAAGACCCACTTCAAGAAGTGATCCCGAGGGGCAAGAATGCCCTGTGGTTCAAATAGACCAGAGCATGCCGCGCAAAGCCGGCACCCGCGTTTTGCGCGGCATGCTCCCGGGCTGAACCGCCGGGTGAGGTCTCCCCTCACCCGGAAGTCTGCGAGGTGACATGACCGCGTTTCTCGTCCGGCGTCTCGGCTTTGCCCTCGTGACGCTGTTTGCCGTGCTGACTCTGGTTTTCGTGCTGGTGCGCATCGTGCCGGGCGATCCGGCACAGGTGATCCTCGGCGATCAGGCCAGCCAGGAAGCCATCATGGCGCTGCGCGAGAAACTGGGCCTCAACCGGCCTATCCATGCGCAATACCTGACCTTCATCTCCGGCGCACTCGTCGGTGACTGGGGCACCTCGATGGTGACCGGCCGCCCGGTGATTCAGGAGGTCCTCAACGTCCTGCCCTGGACGATCGAACTCACGCTGATCTCGCTGGTGCTGGGGATTGTGATCGGCGTGCCGCTCGGCATCGCGGCGGCCGTCAAGCGCAACCGCTTCACCGATTACGCGGCGCGCATCGCCTCGCTGCTCGGGCTTTCCTTCCCGCCGTTCGTGTCCGCGCTGCTGCTGTTGCTCGGCTTTGCGATCATCCTGCCCTGGTTTCCGGTCATCAGCGCCAAGAGCGGCAGCTTTTCGGCGTGGTTCCAGTCGATCACCCTGCCGGCGATCAACCTCGGGCTGATTACTGCCGCCTACATCACCCGCGTCACCCGCTCGGCGATGCTGGAGGTGCTGCAGGAGGATTACGTTCGCACGGCGCGCGCCAAGGGCGTGCCGATCAACGCCGTCATCATCCGCCATGCGCTCCGGAATGCGCTGATCCCGGTCATCACCATCGTCGGGCTCTATCTCGGCATCCTGATCGGCAACTCGGTGCTGACCGAGATCGTGTTCTCGCGCCCCGGCCTCGGCAAGCTGATCGTCGGCGCGCTCAACCAGCGGGACTACACCATGCTGCAAGGCATGATGGTGATCTACACGCTGGTTGTCGTTGTCGTGAACCTTGCGACCGACATTGCCTATGGCGTCGCCGATCCGAGGGTGAAACTCAAATGAGCATGACCGATACCGCCCCGGCGCCCTCCCGCCTCCGCTATCTCTGGACCGCGACCCTGCGCGCATTCAACACCAACAAGACCTCGTGGGTCGGGCTGGTGATCTTCGTCGCGGTCGTGCTGCTGGCGATCTTCGCGCCGATCGTGACGCCGCTCGATCCTCTGGAACAGAACATCCTCGAAAAGCTCAAGCCGCCGTCCGCCGAATTCGTGCTGGGAACGGACGGGTTCGGGCGCGATATCGCCTCGCGCCTCGCCTATGGCGCGCGCATCTCGCTCATCATCGGCATCGCCTCGACGGTGCTGGCGATGGTGATCGGCTCGGCGATCGGCATGCTCGCCGGCTGGAAGGGCGGACGCACTGACATCGTCATCATGCAGGCGATGGATGTGCTGCTCGCCTTCCCCTCGCTGATCCTTGGCCTCATCATCGTCGCGATGCTCGGCCCCTCGATGACCAACATCATCATTGCCATCGCGATGACCTCGATCCCGCCGTTCGCGCGCATCGCCCGCGCGCCGACCATCGCGATGAAGGAGCGCGAATTCGTTGATGCCTGCCGCGCGCTGGGTTTCTCGGATATGCGGATCGTCGCCGGGCACATCCTGCCGAATATCCTGCCGGAAATCCTCGTGATGGGCTCGCTCTGGCTCGCCAATGCCATCCGCACCGAGGCCTCGCTCGCCTTCATCGGGCTTTCCGTGAAACCGCCCACCCCCACATGGGGCGGCATGATCCGCGAGGGGTTCGAGAACATTCTCGACAGCGCCTGGCTTGTGATCGCACCGAGCACGGCGATCCTGGTGGTGATCTTCGCGCTCAATCTGCTCGGCGACGGCCTGCGCGACGCAATCGACCCCAAACTGAAGGGCGAAGCATGAGCGAAGCCCCTCCGCTCCCCACCGGACCGGTCCTTTCGGTCCGCAACCTCACCACCTCCTTCCGGGTGGATGGCGTCTGGCGCTCGGTCGTCGAGGATCTGTCGTTCGATATCGGCCCGCGCGAAACCGTGGCAATCGTCGGCGAATCCGGTTCCGGCAAGAGTGTCACCGCGCTTTCGACGATGCGCCTGCTGCCGCCCGCCAACAGCCGGACGGCGGGCGAAATCCTGTTCGGCGGCAAAAACCTGCTGACGCTGCCCGAAGAGGAGATGCGGACGCTGCGTGGCAACCGCCTCGCGATGATCTTCCAGGAGCCGATGACGAGCCTCAACCCTGTGCTCACCATCGGCTTCCAGATCGCGGAAGCGCTGATGTATCATCGCGGGCTCGACCGCGCGGCGGCCGAAGCGGAAGCGCTGCGCATCCTCGAACGCGTGCGCATCCCGGCCGCGGCCTCGCGCCTCAACGATTATCCGCACCGGCTCTCCGGCGGCATGCGCCAGCGCGTGATGATCGCGATGAGCCTCGCCTGCCGGCCGCAGCTCCTCATTGCGGACGAGCCGACAACCGCGCTCGACGTCACGATCCAGGCCGAGATCCTCGAACTCATCAAGATGCTGCAGGATGAGGAAGGCATGTCGGTCGCCTTCATCACGCACGACATGGGTGTGGTGGCCGAGATCGCGGACCGCGTCGTGGTGATGCTCAAGGGCCGGAAGGTCGAGGATGGGCCGACCTCGCAGGTCTTCAAGGCGCCGCGCGAGCACTACACACGCGCCCTCCTCGCCGCCGTGCCGAAGCTCGGAACGATGAAGGGCACCGACCAGCCCGCCCCCTTCGCCATCGTCGATCAGGCCAGTGGCGATGTCGTCGAGCCGCCGCCGCGCGACCGCCGCGTCGATCCGGAAATCAAACCGGTGCTGGAGGTCTCCAATCTCGTCACGCGGTTCGATGTCCGCTCCGGTGTGTTCGGCCGCGTCTCGGCGCGGGTTCACGCGGTGGAGAACGTCTCCTTCGCGTTGCGGCCCGGCGAGACGCTGGCGCTCGTCGGCGAATCCGGCTGCGGAAAATCCACCACCGGGCGCTCGATCCTCCGGCTTGTCGAGCCGGTCGAGGGCACCGTGCTGTTCGAGGGGCAGGATGTCCGCGCGCTCGACAAGGCGGGGCTGCGCGCTGCGCGCCAGCGGATGCAGATGGTGTTTCAAGACCCGTTCGCGAGCCTCAACCCGCGCAAGACGGTCGGCGACGCCATCGCCGAACCAATCATCGTGCACGGCCTTGCCGACCGGACCGGCGCGAAGCACCGCGTCGCCGAACTCCTCACGCGGGTCGGGCTCTCGCCGGACATGGCCGGGCGTTACCCGCACGAATTCTCGGGCGGACAGCGCCAGCGGCTCTGCATCGCCCGCGCGCTGGCGCTCAAGCCCAAGCTGATCGTCGCCGACGAGGCCGTCTCGGCGCTCGACGTCTCGATCAAGGCGCAGGTCATCAACCTGATGATGGAATTGCAGGAGGAAATGGGCCTCGCCTACCTCTTCATCTCGCACGATATCGCCGTCGTCGAGCGCGTCAGCCACCGTGTCGCGGTGATGTTCCTCGGCGAGATCGTCGAGATCGGCCCGCGCGACGCGGTGATTTCCAACCCCGCGCATTCCTATACGCGCAAGCTGATGGCGGCCGTGCCGATCCCCGATCCGGACCGGCGCAAGGCGCGGCGCGGTCTCTCGACCACGGAGCTGCCGAGCCCGATGCGGAAAGCCGATTTCGTGCCCCCGCCGCGCCAGTGGCGCGACCTCGGCAACGGCCATTTCGTGATGGTGGAGCACGCGCACGATGCCTGACGATCCCGGGCCGTCGCAGCCCCGGTTTCTCGATCCGAAATCCGTCGCCGGCAAGGCGCCGGTTGTCTCGGAATCCATCGACCTGCTGGTCGTCGGCGCCGGCAAGGCCGGGCTCCGCGCCGCGATCGAGGCGGCCAGCGCCGGGATCCAAACCGTTCTCGTCGACGAGAACCCGGTCTCCCATGAAACCATGGGCGAGGAGGTTCCACGCCATTTCGGGCAGGCGATGTCCGGCGCGACACGCAACCGCAACGCGATGATCGAGGCCTTCGTCGCCTCCGAACCGCTGTTCGAGGCGGCGTTCGAGGCCGGCGTCGATATCCGCCTCGGCACGGCCTGCTGGGGGCTCTATGCGAGGGGCGCTGCCCTGCGCCATCTGCCGGGCCTCGTCGCCGGGTTGGTGGATGCGACCGCTGCCATGCTCGTCGCGCCGCGCCGGGTGATCGTCGCGACCGGGCGACGGGACATGGGACTCGGCTTCCCCGGCTGGCATCTGCCCGGCGTGATGGGGGCGAGTGCCGCGCGCCTGCTCGTC
>Ga0209570_1001647_pt1 | contig 11397 bp, 16 predicted proteins | sample EBPBio172007_DNA_FD_185861 | JGI IMG/M metagenome (GOLD analysis project Ga0209570, IMG submission 185861) | Wastewater treatment Type I Accumulibacter community from EBPR Bioreactor in Madison, WI, USA - Reactor 1_9/17/2007_ DNA (SPAdes)... | ecosystem: Engineered > Bioreactor > EBPR >... | reverse complement strand
CCGCAAAACGCTCAATCTCTCGTCCAAACGGCATGTGGCATGACAATGTTCACTACACGTTCGACATTAGCGTTGTTTAGCGGGAAATCAGCGCCATGCCCTCTTGTCGGTCAGATCAGATGCTCCGGCTTGAGCGCGCAAGGCCATCGCACCTCGAAGCAAGGCAAAACCATGCTCGGCAAGGTCGGTTTCGATTGTCGCACCGAGAGGCGGCGCACTTGCTGGCAGCACTCCTTCCTCGCGCATCAACGACCATGCGGCGCCACGATAGAGCAGGCGCCCAAGGATACCGTCGACGGTCGCGGTAGTCAGAAATGCAGTTAGTTCGTCAATCGTCTCCAAGATCTTCCGCCTCCTGATATATGGCTGCAATGAAGTCCTGGTGGTCCTCAACGTGGATGTTCACGACGTAATGGTTCCGGTTGGTTCCGGTGGCATCGAGATCGTCTTTTAGCGAAGCGTGTGGGCCGTTGCCAGACACGGTGAAAAGCATGTGGTCGATACGATCGGTGCGAAGGGACTTCAGGCCCACCTCGTCACGCAAGCTGCGGCCCAATGCGTTATCTTCCGCGTCATTGCTTTCCAGCAGACGGTTAGCGACGAAGAGCAGGGAATCCGGCGTGCAGCGGCCGTTGTCGCGGTTGAGTACTTTGCGGGCGCTCGTGACCGTGGCCTTACTGAGCACCTTGTTGCTTTTGGCTTCGCCTTTCAAGAGCCATAGTTTTTCGCCAGCCGCATCATATCCCGCGCCGATGAAATCGTCGCCGCGCATCGCCATGTTGCGACCGTCCTTGTAGCGGAGCCGGCGAACGGGAACGCGCAGGCCGATTTCTTCTTCGACCAGTTCGGTCGCGAGATTCTCACCAAGATCGCCGGAACGTCCCTTGGATGTCTGGGGCATTGCCTCGCCGAGGATTTTCGCGGCGACCTCGTAGCCGAGCCGTTCCACGTCTTCGGCTATGCGTTCCAGTCGGTCGTAATGTGAGCGAATCTTCTCGGCGAGGTCATCGCGAATTGCGTCGCGCCCGCCGTCCTTCTCGACATAGGTCCAATAGTGCTTTCGCTTGTCCTTGTTCTTGGCGGCGTCGCACCATTTAGCAAATAGGCTGACCATTGCCGCAGTTTCCTCGCCTACCTTACGGGTATGCTCACAACTTACCAAGGAAAAGGAGAGAATTGCAGATTTCCTTCAACTATCACTTGATTGTCCACGGCTTCCGAAATTCACAGATGCCCCAATTGGCGATTGAAACATCCCCGTGATGGGATTCCTGCTTCTGACTTTTTAACTGACAGCTTTCGGGAAGTCGAAATAATGACTGGAACGACCTAGTTGGGGCGCGAAGCGGACGAGCCGACCATGCAAAGTTCAAAATGAATTCACTATTCAGGCGGGCCAGAACAACCAGACAGATGCCCCTGTGGCGAGCAGCCAGATCGTCACAACGATGGCTAGACCTGCCTTGCTGACTATTCGTTCTTCGCGTTGTGCCGCACTGGTCCGAAACTCGATCATCAGCGAAGGAGGAACCAACCTGGCAGCCAAGATGATCCCGAACGGAACGATGAGCAGATCGTCCAAGTAACCGAGCACGGGTACGAAATCTGGAATCAGGTCGATCGGAGAGAGCGCATAGGCCGCAACCGCTGCCGCAGTAATCTTCGCCAGGACTGGCGTCCTTGGATCACGCGCGGCGATCCAAAGGGCAAGGACATCGCGCTTGATGTGGCGCGCCCACCCTTTCGCTGTCTGAAGCCAAGCTCTCATGCCCCGGAAGGTATCACATCGCAGGCCAATGGTACTAAACTTGGGTCCACGAGGGTAGGGGGGCGAGACGGCCGTTGAGCTTATGTCAACAATGTAGTAACGTGCCTACGTCAATGGAGTGGTATGATGCCGACCACAATGAGCAGCCGCGAGTTTAATCAGGATGCGAGCCGGGCCAAACGCGCGGCGAAATTCGGGCCGGTGTTCATCACAGACCGCGGCCAGCCGCAGCACGTGCTGCTGAGCATTGAGGAATATCAGCGTTTGGTTGGTGGGCGACGCATCGTCGATGTGCTCGCCATGCCAGTACCTGAAACGATTGAATTTGATCCGCCCAAGGCTGTCATTGCGACGCGCCCGGCCGATTTTGACTGATGTTTCTGCTCGACACGAATGTCATCTCGGAACTGCGCAAAGCGCGTGCGGCTGATCCGAGGGTTGTCGCCTGGGCGAACAGCGTTGAGGCCAGCTTGCTTTTCATCTCGGCGATCACGGTGCTCGAACTCGAGCAAGGCGTTTTGCTGGTTGAACGTCGGGATGCCAGGCAAGGCATGGCACTGCGCGCCTGGCTTGATGGTCAGGTGATGCCGGAGTTTTCTTCGCGGACCTTGCCAATCGACGCCGATGTCGCGCGTCGCTGCGCGGGCTTGCATGTCCCGGATCCGAGATCCGAACGCGATGCTCTGATCGCAGCCACAGCGCTTGTTCACGGCCTGACAGTCGTCACCCGCAATGTCGTGGGCTTTGACAAGACGGGCGTTCGGCTCATCAATCCATGGGCTTGATCGGCGCACTAGACAAAAATCCTAAATATATCAATAGGTTAGTTCCATAATGTTCATTATGCGAATCTTGTGCTTGCGCAGGTAGGCTCTTTTTTGGAACGCGAAATACGCCTTTTGACCCCACTGAGGGTGTTGACCATTGTAAACTCAAGCGCTGACCAATCGAAAATCGGATTGGTAGGCGTTTGAGTTATCTGTCTCTTCAGATTGAGGGTTCTCAAATTGAAGGGATGGTGGCCCGTCATGCGGCCGTCTCCATTTCAATCAGATTTCGCGATCGGAGACCTTCAGGCGCTGTGCTTGCCGATTGCGGGCAATGCCCTGCTTTACCCTGTCGAAGATATCGGTCGGGAGAAACCCCCAGGCGAAGGTATCTGGCTTGTTGCGTGCAATGGGCTTCAGATCATAGCCTGGCCATATGAAGCGATTGAGCTCTGTCGTGACAACCCAGGAAGGCTGATCATCCAGCCCGAGGTGACGCTTCAACTTAGCGGGGATTTCAACGGAATATTCGTCATCCGCTGGCTTCGAGTGGGTGATCGGCACGACGTAGACAAGTGGATCGCCATCCTCATCCGTGGTTGCGACCACGATGGCGCATGGCCTTGTTTTGCGTCCTTCGGTTTTCCCCGCCATTCGCTGCGATGCCCAGAGATAGGAATACGCAATTAGCAGGCCCGGCTCGGGCTTCGGCAGCGGCATGGGATCAGGTCAGATCGTCAAGCGAATATTGGCTATCGGCAGGAACCTCGGATTTGCTGATCAGGTCCATTTCCGCGGCACTGAGATCCGCCGCCACCATGGCATGCCGCTGGCTCTGCTTGAGCTCGTGGAACGCTTTGGCAGAGACGATATAGACGGTTTCGCGCCCATATTTGGTGACCCGGACTGCCTCCCCTGCGAGGGCGCGATCATGGTAGCTGCCGAAGTTTTTCTGCACATCAGATGCAGCGGCTGACACTGGCATGGCTTGCCTCCAAACATCAAATCTTCCGTAACATACCAAAAATACGGAATTCAAGCAAGGGATGGACAAAACTCGGTGAGGGGCCGCCTGACAATCAGATGCGAGCCCATTATCGGCATCTCCCGCGTCTCAGTAATGTGATGTCTGACGTAATACGCGCGGATACATAAGCGCCCACTGCCGAGCGGTTGTAAGTGAATTTGTATCGCGTCCGGACAAGGAAAGTCAGCCATTCGCTCCGGCAAATTCCCTAAATCGCTCATCTCTTTATCATGCAATATATTGTTTGTTATGTATTGACAAGATACCTGTTTGTTGTTCAAACCAGAGGGACAGCGTGGGGTTCGGATTGGGGATCGATGCCCCGGGTTTTGCGAAGGACTGTCGAGGGTTGGGTATGGCGCGTCGTGGGAGGAGCCGGGAGGGGGATGGTGCTGTGAAGCGCTCGCTCCGGGTGGAGCTTTCGGCGGCAGATGCCGAAGTTCTGGATGTGGCTTCGGAGGTGTTTGGCGTCGGTAAATCCGAGCTGGTGCGGCGCCTGATCCGGGCATCGGTAGATCTCGGCCCTGCCCTTTCGGCTGAAGATTCGGGGCGGATCGAGGCCCTGACGGGTCAGGTCCGGATTGTCGGCCGCAACCTGATGCAGGTGCTGCGTGCCATTCACCGGGGAGAGGCCGTGGGGATTGCCGAGAGTGAGCCGGTGTGGCTGGGCTTGCAAGAGATGATCGCGACGCTGGATGTGGAGCTTACCCAGTTGGTCTCGTCGCCTGGTCAGGCTCTGCGCGAGCGTGCTGGCCTTATGGCGCGTGGTGCCACGCATGAAGCAGCGGCGCCCTGATGTTGGGAATGTCGACGTCTGGCGGGTTTGATCCCTCGCCCTGGATTACGGCGAATGCGGCTCTGGCAGCGCGGCTGGGCGTAGTGCGCCGGCATGGCCTGGGCCTGTCTCCCCTCGGTCTTGCCGGCATTGGGTCTGTCAGGGGTGAAGCGGGCTTCTCAGGACGAACGATCACGGGCGATCAGGACGAGGAGCGCAGGCGACGTCTGAAGTCGATTGCTGCCCGTCCGGGCCGTGGCTCAGGGACTGGCGGTGCTTTGACAGGCGCTCGTCTCGGTGCTGATCCCCGCTTTGGAGCCGCGGATCAACGAGCCCCTTTTGCTGCGACCTCGACTGCTGCGCTTCTGGCGAGAGGGTATCAGCCGGCGGTCATCAAGGTCATCTCCTATGCGCATGGTGCCACACGCGCGACGGCCTCGGCCCAGTATGTCGAGCGGGATGAGGTCGAGCTGGAGACTCATGACGGGTTGCGCCTCGCTGACAGGCAAGCGGTCGCCGAGGAGATCAAGGCCTGGTCCGTAGGGTTCGAGAAGCGTTCCCCCAGTCAGGATGTCGTTGCCGTCCGGATGCAGCTCAGCGGATTGCGGGATCGGGACGAGGACAGGGAGCTTCTGACAGCGGCTGTCGGTGCGGCCTTCGAGGGCCATCGCCATGCGGTTCGGATCGAAGTCCAGAACGACGGGATTCTTGAGGCGCGGGTTGTTGCCGTCATGGCGAGAAGCATCACACCTGAGGAGAAGGCAGCTACGCGCCGTGCTGTGGAAGAGGGTGAGAAGCGCCCTGCTCTACCCTCACGGATAAGGGTGAGCGAAGCCCGGATGGGCAGCACTGAGGATGCCCCCCTTCGTAAAGTTCTTGATGTCCGTTCCGAGGCTACCATGAGGGCGCGGATTGTCGCCGCGACGGGCTATCCCGCGCATGGCATCAGCCTCGAGCCGGGCATGCCGGGGCATGGCCGTGAGGCGCTGGGGCAACGCTTGACGACGCTGGTCTCAAAGGGCCCTGCCCTTGATCATCAGGGCCAGTCGATCCGCTCTGCCGAGGATGTCCGGAATATCACGCGCGACTGGGGGCGGCATCTCCGGTCGCAGACGCCGCGCGACACCATGCACATGGTCGTCTCGGCCAAGGCCGGCACGGATGTGAAGGACTTTACTGGCGCGGTACGCACCTTCCTCCATCACCAGTTCTCCGATCACAAGTTCATGTTCGGAGTGCACACCGACAAGGCCGAGGCGGGGCATATCCATGCCCATGCGATTGTCGCGGTCAGGAGTGAAACCGGTGCGAAGCTCCATCCTGGTCCCGCCGATCTTGCTCAATGGCGGGTGAACTATGCCGAGCATGCCCGTGAGCACGGCCTCCAGGTTGTTGCAACGCGTGCGGCGGAACAGACCTCCTCCCGCTCCTATGGCCCGAAGGACAAGTCGATCATCGATGTTGCCGAGGTCCCCCGCCCGGAGCGAAAAGAACAGGACTGGGCCTATTCCACTGATCCCCGCAATGCAGCGCTGATCGCCAATGCACGTCAGCGGATGGAAACCGCGCGCGCCAATCCCATTCGCATTCCCATGACGGAACGCGAGCGCGCGGGTGTCAGAGAGAGTCTCGACCATTGGCAGGGCGTGGTGAAAGCTGATCCGGCTCATGCGACGGCGAGCGCCACGGTCGAGCGTCTTGCTATGGCGAAAGAAGCAGGCGACGCCATCAGTGCCCTCAGGGACGTCCTGTCTGCCAAAGCAACCAACCAAGCCAGCCACCAATCGCCCCCAGAAAAGGCCCCTGCCCCTGAGATGACGGACAACACCCAAAAGTCAGCCGATGCCATGCTCCAGGATTTGCGCCTAATGAACCAGCGGATCGCGGAGGTCTCCGCGATGCTCCCAGAGGGCTCGCGGGAGAAGTTCATGCAACGTGCCGCCGGCTACCTCGAAGAGATCGCTGGCCGTGTCGACCAGCAGCGCGCGCAGGAAGCAAAAGCTCCTGTGCGGCAGGCGATGCAGGAGCGTGCTGCCGCGGCCGAGCGGAGGGTTGAGGGCGTGCCGCTCGACGAACAAGTCTCAATGGCAGCCATCGATCAAAGGCGCGCGCTGGTGCGGGAGGCGGAGAGACAGGCGTTAACAGAGAACAAGGCGCGGGACGTCACCGAGGCTGCGCGATCAATCATGACAGAACCGACCCGATCTGTTCCGCCCGCCACTGCTCCCGACGACCGCGTTGCTGAAATCCACCGTAAGCAGGCTGAAATGCTGGAGAAGCTCGGCAAAGAACGCGCGCAGGCGCAGGAACGTGGGCGCGATCACGAAGCCAGTGATTGAGGGATGCCAGCCAGTGTTCGTCTTGGCTTGCAGCTACCGCCCCGCCGTCTTCGTCAGGTTGGCGCGGAAGCGCTCGCGCCGGTAGCGGCGGGTCACCTCGGTGGAAGCATGGCCGAGCTGGCGTTGGGCATGGGCCTCGTTGATCTCGACCGAGGAAGCAAGGCCGGTTCGGAGCAAATGTCCGGCGAATAGGGTGGCGTGGTCTTTCTCAGGCAAGTCTGACCTCTTGCTTACAGTTTTGCCGGCAACCACATCACCAGACCGGGGAAGGTAAGCAGCAGGATGATGAGCAAAAGGGGCGCCGCCAGGAACGGTAGGACGCCCAGATACATATCCCGCAGTGAAATTTCGGGCGCCTGCGCGCGGATGACAAAGAGGTTCATCCCCACCGGCGGGTGGATGAGGCCGATTTCCACTACGATGACCAGCAACACGCCGAACCAGATCGGATCGTATCCATTCGCGATCACCAGCGGCAGGAAGACCGGAACGGTCACCAGCACCATGCCGATCCCCTCCAGGAAACAGCCGAGGAAGATGTAGAAGATGATCAGCAGCAACATTACCGCGAGGGGCGGCATGCCGGTTGCCTTGATCCAGAGAACGGCGTTCTGGGCAATCGCGGTCTGGACAACGAAATAGGAAAAAATCGTCGAGCCAATGATGATCAGCACGATGTTGGCGGTGATGCGGGCCGTCTCGGTGAAGCCGCTGAGAATGGCGGCTCTCGTGAGGCTCCGGCGCCAGAGTCCGAGCAGCAGCGCGCCGAAGGCGCCGACCGCCGCGGCCTCGGTCGGCGAGAACCAGCCGAAATAGATGCCGCCGAAGGTGACGAGGAATAAGGCGGCGACATCCGACACCCCCGCCAGCATGCGCAAGGTCCCGCCCCGGCTCTCGGTCGGGATGGCCGGCGCGACCTCCGGGCGCAGGCGCGCCCAGATGAAGACAGTCAGGATGTAGAGTGCCGTCAGGACAAGCCCCGGCACCAGGGCCGCCGCGAAGAGCTTTATCACCGGCTGCTGGGCGATGATGGCGTAGATCATCAGGATCAGCGATGGCGGAATGAGGATGCCGAGTGTTCCCCCTGCCGCTACCGCGCCGGCAGCAAGCGCGGGCGAATACCCCCCGCGCAACATCTCGGGAATGGAAATGCGGCCCATGGTGGCGGCGGTCGCGACCGATGATCCGCAGACCGCGCCGAACGCGGCGGAGGCACCGATGGCCGCCATCGCTAGCGAGCCGCGCGTGCCGGCGAAGAGCGCGTTGCTCGCGCGGAACAGATCGCCCGAAAGCCCGGCCATGGTGGCGAGCGCGCCCATCAGCGTGAAGAGCGGCAGCACTGAGAGCGTATAGGCGGAGGCCAGCTCCAGCGGCACCGAGCCGAAAACCACCTGAGCCTTCGCCCAGCCCTCGATCGCGGCGTAGCCGACAAAGCCGACAAGCCCCAGAGCGACCCCGACCGGGATGCGCGCGAGAATAAGCAGGACGAGAACCCCCATCCCTGCGAGACCGATGAATGTTGCGCTCAAGGCTCGTCTCCTGATGGCGCAAGGATGCCGGCACGCACCCGGAGCGATCGGACAATCTTACCGACCAGCACAAATACCGACACAATGAGCGACACTTCGATCACGCCGAGCAAGGCGAAGATCGGCACCGGAATATCCGGCTTGATATCCCAGAACCGCCACGCGTCGACGATCGGCTGCACCATTGTCATGGCAAGCAGCAGCACGAAGACAAGCATGGAGATATCGCCAAGAAGCTTTAGCGAGAACAGTGCGCGCGGGCTGATCATATGGTCGAACACATCCACCTTGATCTGCTCATCGCGCGCCAGACAATCGGCCAGAGCGAGCAGAGCCACGAGCACGAGGGCCGTTTCCACGATAGCCACCGAGCCATGTAGCGGCCATTTCAAGATCGCGCGAAGCACGACATCCGCAATGGTCCAGAACACCATGATCGCCAGCGCCACGGCGGCAAGTAGTGTCAGGGAACGCGTAAGAAAGGTGCCGAAAGACATGCTGCGCGGTGTCACGGCGCGCCCTTCGCCACCCGCGCCTTCAGCTGAGCTTGAAATTCGCGTACCGTCGCCGCCTTTTCACCCGTTGAGTTGACCAGTGTATCGGCCAATGGCCCGGCGAGGGCTTCGAAGGCTTCTGCCTCGGCTTTCGTGGGGACGATGATCTCGACACCATTGCTTTCGAGGTATTTGCGTCCTGTCGCCTCGGCTTCGTCGAACATGGCGCCAACCCGGCGGGCTGCCTCCACCCCGGTAGTCTCGTCGATCAGGCGGCGTAAATCTTCAGGAAGGGAATCATACTTGGCCTTGTTCATCACGACCGCGAAACTTGCGGCGGAAGCGTTCAGCACGGTGACGGATTTCAGGCTCTTCGCGAGCTGGAATGCCTGAGCAGCCTCGAAGTTGAACATCATGCCGTCAAGAGTGCCCTTGTCCAGCGCGTCCGCAAGCTCTGACGGCGGCATCGCGACGGGCGAACCGCCCCACGCGCTGACCATAGCTGAAGTGATATACCCGTTATGACGCAGACGCAGCCCGTTGAGATCCTTTGGTGACCGCGCCGTATTCTTGTGCATGTACAGGCCGATTGTCGGCGACGCGAGCATGTACAGAATGCGGGTGCCCTCGTGCTCCTTTTCGAGCAGAGGTGACAAGCTGGTGAGGATAACCGACGCATCCGTGATATTGAGCGCCTGGCTTTCGCCATTGACCTTCCTGTTGAAGGCATAGGGGAGATGCGAAACTTCCGTTGCCGGGAATCGTCCCGGCAAGGCGCCATGGATGAAAAAGGCAATATCCGCGACACCCGTTCGCGCCAGATCGAATTGGCGGGGAAGCGGTCCCATCTGGCTTGATGGGAAAAGGGTGAGCTTGAGCCGCCCGCCCGACTTCTGACCCAGATCCTCCGCCCAGCGCGTCAATTCTCTATGAATCGTATGCGCCGGGGGAACATAGTGCGAGACCTTGAGTTCAATGGTCTGCGCAAACCCATCCTGGAAACCTGTCAGAGTCAGCAGGGCAACGCCGAGCAAACAAGGCGTTATCTTGTAGTTTAGGATCAATGACATTGTCTCTTCCCTCGAGTATTTTCATTTTTTTCGTTGTCATTCTTGTATTTTCTGTTCTTGTCCGCGCCAATCCACTGGCTGACAGCGCGTCGTTCAACCGCCTTCACTCCGATGTTTTCAGGCCGCTTCGGTGACGATCGGGTTGCGCAGGATGCCAATTCCCTCGATCTCGACCTCGCAGAGATCTCCGGGCTTCATCCACAGCGGTGGCTTTCGAGCCGCGCCCACCCCGGATGGCGTGCCGGTGACGATCACATCGCCAGGCTGAAGGGTCATCGTCTGGCTGAGGATCGAGATTTGCGTCGCGATATCGAACACCATTTCGTCGATCAAGGCGGTCTGGACTGATCCACCCCCACTGAATTGGTCCACCTTGAAGTATGTCTTATGGCAACGAGGAGGATCCTGTTCATGCCGAGAAAGCGTCACAAACCCGAAGAGATCGTCACGAAGCTGCGGCAGGTCGATGTCCTGGTCTCCCAAGGCAAATCTGTCGCCGATGCCGTGCGCGACATCGGTGTGACCGAGGTCACGTATTATCGCTGGCGACAGGAGTTCGGCGGGCTGAAGAGTGATCAGGTCAAGCGGATGAAGGACCTTGAGGCGGAAAATGCCCGGCTTCGGCGCGCCGTCTCCGATCTCACGCTCGACAAGATGATCCTTGCGGAGGCGGCAAGGGGAAACTTCTAAGCCCTGCGCGGCGTCGGGCCTGCATCGATCATGTTCGATCCGAACTGAAGCTGTCCGAGCGGCGGGTCTGCCGCGTGCTCGGACAGCATCGCTCAACGCAGCGCCGACGTCCCAAGGGGCCGGATGATGAGCAAGCGCTCATCGACGATATGACCGTACTTGTCCGACGATACGGCAGGTATGGCTACAGGAAGATCGCCGAGCTTCTGCGCTCGACCGCCGGCTGGGTCATCAACGACAAACGGGTCGAGCGCATCTGGCGGCGCGAGGGCTTCAAGGTTCCGGCAAAGCAGCCGAAGAAGGGTCGGCTCTGGCTGGCCGATGGCTCCTGTATCAGGCTGCGCGCTGAATATCCCAATCACGTCTGGAGCTATGACTTCGTCGAGGATCGCACCCATGAGGGGAAGAAATACCGGATGCTGAACATCATCGACGAGTTCACCCACGAATGCCTGGCGATCCGGATCGACCGGCGGCTGAAATCGATCGACGTGATCGATGTCCTGTCCGATCTGTTCATCCTGCGCGGCGTGCCCGGGCATATCCGTTCCGACAACGGCCCGGAGTTCGTCGCGAAGGCGGTTCAGAAGTGGATCACGGCGGTTGGGGCGAAGACGGCCTACATCACGCCGGGTAGTCCGTGGGAGAATGGCTTCATTGAGTCGTTCAATGCCCGGCTCCGCGACGAGTTGCTCGATGGCGAAATCTTCTACTCGCTCGCTGAGGCGAAGATCGTCATCGAGAGCTGGCGGCGGCACTACAACACCGTGCGCCCGCATGGATCGCTCGGATACCAGCCGCCGGCTCCGGAGGTCTTCGTCCCTGCCATGGCCGCACGGGCGGCTGCGCAATCCCATCCAGCTTCGCCGCCCGCGCTGGCGTCGAGGCCGTCAATGCACTAACATTCCATCCGGACCACTCAGTGGGGGCCGATCACG
>Ga0209570_1001646_pt1 | contig 11410 bp, 4 predicted proteins | sample EBPBio172007_DNA_FD_185861 | JGI IMG/M metagenome (GOLD analysis project Ga0209570, IMG submission 185861) | Wastewater treatment Type I Accumulibacter community from EBPR Bioreactor in Madison, WI, USA - Reactor 1_9/17/2007_ DNA (SPAdes)... | ecosystem: Engineered > Bioreactor > EBPR >... | reverse complement strand
GATGCCGAGGCCGCCGCCCTGCAATGTCGCGGCACCCCAGGCGCGGATGCCCTTTGCGTCAGTCGGGTCCATCGAGAGCGGATCCTTGCCCTTGATCACCTCTTTCGTCTGCATCGAGAGCATGCCCATGCTGGTCATCGCGATCATGGCAATCGCGGCATGTCCCATACGGCTGCCGTCCCAGCCGCGCGCGGTCAGGAAGGCGTAGTCTTTGAGCAGGAGCGAGGTGGGAAAGCTCTTGAACATCGCGAAAGATCGCGTGGCCTCGCCGGCGACGGTGCCGGGCTTGGTGCCGCGGGTCCAGAACAGCTTCGCTTCCGGGTCGCTCTCGATCACCAGATGATCCATCGCGCGGTTGATGGTCTGTTGCCAGAGATCGCCCAGCCGGCGCGCGTCGGGATGGTCAATGCGGCGGATGTCGAGCGCGGTCAGGAATTTTCCGCCCGGCGTCGGTTCGGTCGGGGTTGCCGCGCGGATCACGTCCCAGCCGCCGCGGTCGATGCCGTTGCGCTCGAGCATGTCACGGAAGGCGACCGGCAGCTCGTCGAAGCCCGTTTTCACCTTGTTGGCCATGTTGGCCATCATCTCCATGCCGACGGTTGCGCGCAGCACGCCGGACCAGCGCCGCAGGCCGGAGGCGCTGATAACCGTGCTCGCCACCCGCGCCATAGTGCCTGTGCGCGTTACGTCGGCTGCATAGCGATCGGTGCGATGCAGCAGCATCGCCGCGCTGTCCGCGACAATGCCGAGCTGGGCAGCGTGCAACTCGAAACTGCCGTCCTTCATCCCCTCGGCCGCGCGGGCGATCATCTGCGTTCCCGGCAGATCGTAGAACCGCCCGTAGGTGATCATGCGCATCGGATCGGAGAACGACGAGATGATCGCCGAGCCCATGCGCGCCGCCGTCAGCGCCGCGCGGATCTCCCCCATGCGCTGGGCCATCACGATATTGACCGGCACGCTGTTCGCGCCCGTCACCTCGTCCCAGAGCTGCTCGAAGTCCCGCGCTCTCTCGCGCAAGGTGCTGGTCGTTTTCTCGTTGACCTTGAAGGCGGCCTTCTCGCCCGCCGCGTCGGTTCCCTGCTTTGTGAGGCGGATCCGCTCCTGGTCGAACAGCGACAACATGAAGCGCTTCATCGCATCCGGGTTCGGCCCGAGGATGCGCAGCTGGGCGATGTCGTCGGCCATCGAGTGGATATGGCTCATCATCGTCTCGAGCACGGCGGCGCCGGAGCCGAACTCGCGATTGTATTCGAGCCAGCTCTCCGCATTGCGGAACACCAGGACGCGCGCTTCGGCCCGCCGGCTCGCCAGCGCCTTCTGGCCCTTGAAGGCCGCGCTCGGCCCCTCGGCTGCGCCGCTGGTGCCAATGGTGTCATAAACCTCCTCGAGGAGGGCGCGGCGGCGCGCCGGGCTGAGCCGCCGGCCCGTCTCGAAATCGAGCATTTCTTCGTGGTTGAGGAGCCGATCGGTGAAATCAACCCAGCGCTCGCGCGTGGCCGATCGCACCTTCTCGGCGTCGTGTGCCGGGTTGGGCAGGCCCCAGCCCTTGCGCTCGGGTAGCGCGCCGCCGGCGTCGACGAACTCCTTACGGAGGAACTCGGCCGCCGCGCGCCAGCCCGTCGCGGCGGCCCGCGCGGCCTCGGAAACCTTCGCGCCCGGGTCGAGCACCGCGATCAGCGTATCGAGCTCAAGCGCCTTGTCGATCTTCCAGCCGAACATCTTGCCGCGCAGGTTCGCGATGGTATCTCGCATGATGCCATGCGCCTGACCTCGGATGCCCTGCGCCAGGTGGAACAGCGAGAGCTGCCCCGGCAGGATCTCGTATTTGTCGCCGGTGAGATAGGCCGCCAGCGTGTCGTAGAGCGGCGACTTGTCCGGCGTCCGGAGATGCACCGGAGCCTGATTGCCGGCGATGCTGGCGGGCCGGGCCTGGCGTTCCCCAACAATCTGCCGCGCCCGCTCGACATTGCGCAGCACGTCGAGCTGCGCCTCGATGTAGCGAAGCGCGAGATCGGCCTTGCGCTGCGCGATCAGGGCGGCATCGTCGGCCGCCTCCCGCGCGGCCGAGCGCAGCGCTTCGGCACGGCCAAGCGTGGCGGCCTTCTCCCGCTCGAGCCGCTGGATGGTTTCAATCAACGGCGTGCCGATCTTGCCGTCGACAATGCCCTCGCGGATCTTGGCGGTGAAGCAGCCGAGCACCGACATCGGCTAGCCCCCGTTCTTCTTGATGCAGTCGTTCAGCTCATTGACCGCGCCGCGTTCCCGCGCCAGCTCGTCGAGTTTCTCCTGTGCCGTCATGAGCCGCGAAGTGCCGTCCGGCGCCTCGAACTCGAATGTGCGCGCTGGGTCGTCGATCGCGTTCATTATGGCATTGACACGGGAGTTGATTTCTGCATCAGCGCGTGAGAAGGTGGCTTCGGAGGGTGTTTCCATGTGGCCCGAAGATTTCTCACTATTCGACTGGGACCAACGGCTCGCGGTTGTTTCCGCCGACGGCATGGAGGCGTTTGTCTTGTCGCCGGTGCGCGGCTGGCTGCCGGTCAAGGTTGTTGATGTGGAATGGGACGGACGCCCTATTGAAGCAGACGACATGGTCGAGCTGTTCGGCAAGGCGCTCTCGGCTTTCGGGGCGCCGCCCAACACCTCCCGCCACTCCGGCGACAAGGCCGCGTGAACCTCTGACCAGAAGGCCCGTTCCTCGGCCCGATATCGGGCGGCAGCTTCCTTGTCGCCGGCGAGAACCGCGGCGTCGCGCTTCTCGAGAATTGCATGACCTGCGCTCTTCCTCTCGAGGAACGAGCGCTCCCACAACTGTACCTCACCGATCATGCCATCTTCCGACAACACCATGATCTTGCGGTCGGCGTAGCCGGAGGCGTTGGCCTTCCACCCCTCGTCAATGACACGGAACTTGCTTCGCAACTGCTCGAGCACTTTCTCGGCCTCGGCGGGGGCTTCGATCGAAACGCCGGCGCGCACGACATCGGTAACATCGCGGATGCTCTCATACCCCTTGCGGCGGATCTTGTTCTCGATGCCGCGCTCGCCGTCCCGCGCCTTGATGCCGGGATCCTTGACCTTTCCAACACCGGCTTCGTTGAGAACGTCGACGAGTTCACGCTGAAATGCGGGCGCCCGAGCGAACATCTCCTCGAGTGTATCGAACGGTTGCGCCGCCTTGGCCTCCTCGAGGGAAATACTGGCGGCGTTTGCCTGCGCGCGCGATCCGCCAGCCGCTGCCTCCGTCCGCGCTTTCGCGCGCTCGAGGCCGGAGATCGGCGCATCACTCAAGGGTTCATCGGCGAAGCGCGCCGCGCGCAGCAGTCCGGGCGCCTCGATGCTCTCGCCGAACAGGTCGCCAGCCTGCTTGTTGAGCGCATCCGCGATCGCCGTGCGAATGCGGTTCGCAACCGTCTCGGCGCCTGCCGCAACCGTGAAACCGTCATCAAGGAAGAACAGCCGCACGGCCGCGCGATCGGCCTCCGGCATCATCCCACGCTCAATGTCCGCCTGGTCGACCAGCGCCGAGAGTTTCTTGCCGGTGCGGCGGGCATGTTCGATGGTCTGGAAGGCGCGGATCATCGGCGTGATCACGTCATGCTCGGGCGCGATCCGCCCCTCCTCGATCGCGGCGCGCAGGGCGGAAGCCTCGGGCGCGGTCTCGACCATGGCGTCGACAATGCTTTTGGACGTGTCGCCGAGATCCTCGGTCACTTTCCTGACGAGATCCGCATCCCGCCAGCCGCGCGCGACCAGCGCGGCGCGGATCCGCTCGCGTCCCGCTGGCACCAGCACGCCTTCCGGGTCGAACGCCGCGGCCTCTCCCCGGTCGACCGCCAGCGCCTTGAACCGTTGGACGAAGGGTGCATTCTTCAGGTCCGAGGCCGCGCCGCCCTTCCAAAGGGTCATGAGGCCGTCATCCATCCGGCCGGCGTCGATCTTCGCGCGCTCGGCCGGCGAGAGGCTCGCGGTCTGCGCGACATTGGCGTCGCGCGTGAAGGCAATCTGTTGCTCGGGCGTGAAGTCGTTCTGGCGCACGCGGACAAGTACGGGCTCCTTGAACGCGCCCGTATCGAAGCCCAGCTCCTCGAGGTAATCGCGATAGGCCTTCGCGCGGTCGGGGAAGCGCTCATAGGCTCGGGCGATCGCCAGCACGCGGCCGTTGCCGCTTTCGACGAGGCCATCGCGCGAGAGCACGGGCGCGCCCTCCTGCGGGCCGGGCGCGACGCCAAGCCGTTCGGGGTCGAGCCGTGCCGCAGTCTCGTCGATCCATCGCTGCGAGGCGGCGGTCTCGCGGTTACGCGGCTGGAGCACCTGCGGGAAATCCGGGTTCGGCGCGCCGTCGAGCGTATGACTGGCGCGGATCTGCGAGAGATCCGCGAGGCCATACTGCACCTCGATCTTCGAGCCGTCCGGCATGGCCATCGAGCGAGGGCGCGAAAGGTCAATGCCCGTGCCGCGCGTCGCCGCTTCGGTTTCGATTGGCGCGCCCGCCTCGAGCGCGGCGCGCACCCGCTCCAGCGTGTCCGGCCCGCGCACGGGGTCGCCGGTCATCCGGTCGAGCGCAGCGTCGCGCTCGACCACGCGGGCGGCCGCCGAAATGTCATCGGGCGCAACGTTGACCGTCGCGTCCGCCAAAGGGGAAGGCAGGGGATCATGGCCCCTCAAACGACGCAGCGCGGCCGCGCCGGCGTGCAGCAAGCCTGCAAACCCCGCCTGACCGATGCCGGCCTCAACGATGTTGCCGAGGCTGTTGCTCTCCAGCCCAAGTTCGGCGCGTTGACGGGCAATGAAGGGCTCCTGCACGGCCTGTGTGGCGGCACCGGTCAAGGCTTCCTTGCCCAGCCATCTGGCGACCGCACCGATGCCAGCGCCAGCGGCGGGGCGGGCGGGCCCGAGCGGCAACATCGCGAGGTTGACCGGATCCACGACCTGGCGCGCGACGCCGCCCAGGAAGGCGACGGTATTGCCGGTAAGGCCATAGGTCGCGTCGGAAACCTCGCTGGCCTGGCGCTCGATCTCGGCCGCCTTTTTCTGCGCGCGGGCGCGCACGTCGCGGTAATCCTCGAGCAGCTTGCCCTGTTGCTCCGGCAGCTGGTCGATCATCCGCCCCAGCGCCGCCGCGCGGCCGTCCAGCCCGAGGCCGTCGAAGTCGATCCCCTGCCGCCGCGCGCGGGCGGCGGGATCTTCGCCGGCGAGGTCGCGTAGCCGGTCATGCAGCTCGGTATAGGCCTCGAGCATTACGTCGCGCGTACCGAATGTGGTGTCGAGCGCGGTGCGCTTCCATGCACTGTTCCAGGCTTCGCCCAACGTCGCCGGCGGGCGCACGCGCGGCAGCGCCTCGCTGGCGCGGATCTCGTCGTCGATCGCCGCCTGGATGCTCGTCATGGGAGCTGTACCCCGTCCAGTCGGTCAACGGGAGGGCGCGGCAATGCAATCCCGGCAGGTGGCGGAACCATCGTGCCGCGGGAGTGCCGGTCCATCTCCCGTGCAAAGCGTGTTCCCGCAGCCGTCGCCTCGTCCTGATCGACGCGGTTCTGTTTCACCAGGGCCGGCAGATCAAACACCAGCGCCTTGCCGTCCTTGTCGCGCAGCGGGCGTGCATCCGCTCCCATCACGAGCCGATACATGCGGTGATCGCCGAGCCGGTCATCTGCCGGCAGAAGCTGCGCATTGGCGCCGACGAACCGCGCCGGCAGCTTCTCGTTGTTGTAGCCCCAGGCACCGCCGATGCTGTCGAGCGTCTTGTCGAGCAGGCGCGAAGACAGGAGTTCCTGCACATGCCATTCGGGGATGCCGGGCGGGATCGGCACCTTCTGCCCGTGGATCTTGGTGACTGGGCCCAATACTCGCGAGAAGGCCTTCTCCAGCGCCCCCTTGTCGGTCGCGTCGTAGAGCGTCGCCGCCTTGCCCCGCTCGGCCGCATAGACCGCGAGCGCCCCCTCGATCAGTTGCTCGCGCACGCTGTTCGGGTAGGGCATCGCCGGGAACATGGTTTTCATCACCGAGCGGATCTCGTCGGCCTTCGGCTCCAATTCCTTGAGCTTCAGGAAGCTGCCACCGCGCAGGATGTCGCGCGCGACGCCGGGGCTTGCACCCATGAAAAGGCCGGCGGTCTGTGCAAACTTGTCGGATCCCGCAATCTCGCTGATGAAGGCGTTGAAGGCCCCTTTACTCGCCGCACCATGCACCGAACGCATCAGGTCGAAGCGCTCGTTTTCGCCCAGATCTTCCCAGCGCGCCTTGAAGGCCTCCTTTTCGCCGGCCTTGAAGAATTGCTGGGTATGGGCATAGCGCCGGAACGCGCCGTCACTCACAACCGAACGCCCCGCGACCATCTGCGCGAAATCACCGGAGCCGATCGCGCGCGGGTCGAGCGCCGTCACGCCGGCGCCCTGCTTTTCCGCGAGGTCGATCTGCGCCTCGCGCGAGCCGCGCGTCACCTCGGAAGCGACGGCCTCGAAAACCTTGAGCCGGCGCGCGACGGCAGGCAGGTAGTTCTGGGCCAGCGCCGAGCGCATGGCGGCAACGCCGGCCTCCAGCTCGGGCGCGGTCTTGCCGTAAGCCTCGCGCACGATCGGGCCGATGGCCTCGCCCTCCTCGATGCGCCGGAGGTGCTGGAAGGCCGTCGCGTCGCCGCGCGCGGCCGCCAGCTGCAAGGGGGCCTTGACGGCCGCAAGCATCTGCGGATTGACGATCAGGCCGCGTTCCATCGCGCCGGCGAGCTCCTCGCCCTGCTGGCCGAATTTCCGGGTCATGTCCGAGTAGAGCGCGTTCTCCTGCGCGCGCTGGCGCTCGAACACATTGCCGACAACATCCGAGGCGCGAAACGCATCCGTGCCGGAGAGACCCGGCTTCGAGACGTCGACGCCCATGCGCCGGTAGATGTCGCGGACGTAATCTCCGGTCGCCTTCTTGCCGTCATTCAGGCCAGACGGCAGGAATTCGAGGAACTGGGTCGCCGAATAGCCTTCGCCGTATTTTGCGGTCGCCGCTTCGTGCGCCTTGCGCACCGCGCCGCCGGGCCCGGCATGATAGGCGGCGATCGCCGGCGCGAGATTGCCGTTGAAGGCCGTGATGTTGTCGCGGAAATACTGGATGCCCATGGCGCGCGTCTGGGCCGGGTTCTCCTTCAGGAACTGCTGGACCTGCCAGTCGCTGTCACCGTCCCAGTTGCCGATGCCCATCTTCTTGACGAGCATGCGCGCGGTATCGGGCATGATCTGGGCGACGCCGGCGGCGCCCTTGGGCGAAAGCGCGTTGGGGTTACCGCCGCTTTCCTGCGGGATGAAAGCCTTGTCGAAGATCGCCTCGACGTGTTCCGGCCGGATCAGCATGCCGGCCTTGAACGCGGCCGTCGCCGGCGAGAAGATCGCCTCGCGCTCGAGCGCGCGGCGCTGCACCTCGCCTGCGGCCTGTTTCGCATGCGCCGCGAGCTGCTCGCGCTGCACGGGGTCGAGCCCTGCATATTGCTGCGGATCCTTCAGCGCCTCGAGCGCGGCCGCAGGATTGGCGCCGATCCGACGGTAGGCGAGGGCCATGTCACCGGTTTTCACCAGCGACTGGCGGTAGGCCTCGGCGCTCTTGGCTGTCATCATGCCGTCGCGAACGCCGGCATTCAGCGTGGCATCGAGCTCGCCGATCACCGTGGCGCGGTCGGTGTCCGAGCCGGCTTCGGCATAGCGCTTGGCGAGGCCGTCGTATTGCTTGTCGACATTCGCAACATAGGCGTCCGCCTGCCGCATGACAGATCGGGAGCGCACCGAGCCGGCGTAGGAAATATGCTGACGCTGCAGTTTCAGCCCCAGCTCGGCCGCGTCTTCCTGCGGCAGGCCATCCAGCGCCCGGCCGCGCAGCTCGGTTGCGCGCTCCTCGAAGCGTTTTGTTGCTGTTGCCGGGTCGGGGTCGTTCTGAAACTCCTGCGCGAGATTGGAGACGTCGGTCAGATACTGGGTCTCGCGCTCGGCCTTCGTCGTCGCGCGGTTGATCTTCACCATCTGCTGACCGAAGGCGTTCACCTCGGCGCCGAGCCCGCCGATCGCCTGGGCGAAGCGTGCCGTCGCCTGTCCGGTGATTTCGCCCTGAGAAGGGTTCGGCAGGGCCTGCTGGCCGAGACCTGCGGCGGGAAGATGAGAGATATAGACCGGTGCGCCGTTGGCCATCAGACCCCCCAGCCGTTGTAACCATTGATGCGACGGGCGGCTGCGAAGGCGTTCTCGGGTTGCTGGTTGAACACGCCGAACGAGCCGAAAGCGGAGCCGTTGGTCCGCTGCATGTTCTGGCGCTGCAGCCCCAGCCATTGCGTCGCCGTCGAGAGCAGCTGGGTGCCGACGCCCAGGGCGAAGCCCTTGCGCGCATCATCGAGCCGGCTTTCAAGATCGGAGATCTGCTGGAACATATCGGCGCGGGCGCTCTGCCCCTTGGCAGCGAGCAGCATCTTGTCGGTCTCGCCCTGTGCGGCGGTGAGCGCCTGCACGATCGCAGGCGAGCCGCTGGCGGGATCGAGGTTGCCGCCCGCGTAGAAATTGGTTTGCGCGCCATGCACCGCGTCGATCTGGTCGTCGAGACGATTGATCTCGAAGCCGGCCTCTTTCATCACCATGTCGGCATTCTGGCGGAGCGCGGCCTGCTTCAGGCGCGTCGCGCGCTTCAATGCCTTGTTCTGCTGACCGAGCCCGAAAATCGAGAGCGCGCCTTGCGCGCCGGTCATCCCCATAAAGGCAAGCGAGAACGGGTCCATCAGCTATCCTTGATGTCGAGCTCCGGCGTCCAGCCGAGAAGCGTGAACGGGAAGGCATCAGCGCAGACGAGCTCGATGGAAAACTCGATATCGCTGGCGGGATCAATGGTGATCGGCTTCAGGCCTGTGGTGAGCGGAAGCGGGGCGCCCGGCGTATTTCCGCCCGAAAAATGGACGGGGGACAGGGCGCCGTAGCCGCTCCACAGGGCGCCGCCCTGGCTTTCCAGCATGTGCAGCACAACGCGGTTCGAGGACTTGAACAGGCCCTTGGTCACGCCTTTCTGGGTCGCTCCCTCGAAAGGCAGCGATTTGATCCGCGCTTCGATCGGCAGGCCGACAAGAACATCGGTCTTCGGTGTCGGCAGGGTGATCGCGCCGGCGGCGACCACGGCATCCGCCATGTGGCGTCCGTCCGCGAACACGCGCACGCTCTCCCCCTCGAGATGGCCCAGATTGCTGATCGTCGTCGCCGGGTCTCCGGCATATTTCAGGGCACAGTCGAGAAACCAAGCCCCCTTCGCGGTCGGGACCGGATCGTCCGATGCATCGAAATATGGCTGCATGACCTCGATATAGCGCCGGGTGACACCGTTGATCGTGCGGCGGATACCGAGCCAGAGTTCTGTCTGCGCATCGTCGCCGGACTGGACGCAGGCAATCTGCTCGACGAAGCCATTCTCGAAAATGCGCTGGTGGTGGCCCAGCACGTCCTCATCGGGCTTGAAGGTAACGCCGGCGAGCGTGCCGTCGCCCCGCCGCACCCAAAGCACCTCGTGCGGATCCGCCTGCCAGGCCAGTTGGTAAGCGCCGGCCCGGAGCACGTGCCGGGCATAGTTCATGAAGTTCTGGAACTCGACCTTCTCAGTTACAGCGTCGAACTTGGCGAAGTGCAGCTTTCGCCGGGAACGGCCGATATAGACCGCGCCGCCGTCGACCATCACGGGCTGCGACGGCGCCGAGCCCTTGTTCGCCTGCGGGATAGCGCGCGCGTTGGTCGCGGTCAGGCGCTCGTACATCGACGGGCCGCGCACCACCCATTCGCTCGAGCGCGAGCCAAACACGATGACGCCCGTCGGCAAGCTCCACTGGATATCGACGAGCTTGCCGTCGGGCGAGTTGATCGCACCGGAGACTGCCGCATCTTCCTCGTCGAGCTGGTCGAAGGAATAGATATCCGACGCCTTGGTCATCCACCATTCGTCTTCACGGGTCCAGAGCAGGCTCTGGTCGACGATCGAGACCGATCGAGGCCAGCCGCGTTCATCGGACCACGCCGCTTCGAACCAGCGATAGGTCGGGATGGTGACGATACTGGCCGGCAATCGCTGCATCACTTCTGCCGTGGCGCTCGTCGGCGACAAAACGCCGGTAATCTTTACGTATCCCCCTGACGCACTGACATAGCGCCAGGTGACGTTGCCGCCCGAGGAGAAAACGTCTCCCTCGTCGTGGGTCGGCGGGTTCGGGCCGGTGTCACCGGTTCCGGCGTTGAGTGCAACGACCTCGTAGATCCTGCCTTTGTTTCGGCGACGATGGGTCAGACCGATCGGCGTTTCCAATGCCTTCCATACGGGGTGCTGAGAAAAGTCCTTCTCGTCGAGGCGCCACGTCGATCCGACGTGGCCCGGCTTGAAGGCATCGAAATTGGCCGTCAGTGTGATCGAGCCGGTTTCCGATGATGCCTGTATGGTTTTCGACTGATCGGTGTTCTGGATCCGCACCGGCCCGTTCTCGGATGGATAGTCGACCAGCTCCCAGGAGACGTCGCTGTTGCGCGTGAGCCGCTTCGGCTTGCCGCCGGTCGCGAGAAAGAGCACCGATTTGGATTGCGCGAGCGACAGCTTTTCCAGCTCGGCATCGGTGAATGGCGCGTCGAGCTCGAACAGCGTGGCGCCGTCGTAAACCGGGCCGCCGTCTTTGAAAACGCGCATCTTGTTGTCGTTGAACACGAGCAGGTAGCTGTCGCCGACGGCGGCCTCGAAGGAGACAAACCTGGCCGGCCTGGCCTCGTTGCGATAGGGCGTCACGAACTTGGTGCCCGGCGTCCGCGTACGCGCGCCCTCCGCGAGTACGGTGAAATTGATGACGTCGCGATCGGAGGCCTGCTGTTTCGAGAGGTCGGATCGCGCGTAGAGAAGCGGGGAAACTTCGCCGGATGCGCCGGAGGGCTTGTCGATCCGCTGCCTCATCCGAGCCTCACTGAAAGAAACCGGCCCGTACGGCCCTGGCGGGACGGAGCAGCCTCTCGCGCATCCTTGCGCCGGGCCCGGAGCAGGATCCGCTCGGCGTTGGCGCGCATGGCGTCCGCCGTGCCATCATCGCGACCGATCAGCGGCGCGATCTTGGCTGCAAGGCGGAATTCGAACACGGCGAGGAATGTCGCATCCCATTTCATCGGCTCGCCGACTAGAGCGACATAGCCGATGCGAGGGGAAGCGAACTCGGAATAGAGAAAACCCACCGCGCTCGCTTCCCCGTCCTCGGCGCCGGTTGCCCCGCCTTCCACGGCCCAATCGTCCTGGCTCGCCCCCACGACGACAAGAACGCGAAGGCAATCCCCCGGCAGAGGACATGCCTTGGAGAACGCTCCTTCCGGCTTGGACGGATCTTCCGAGAGCGTTTCCCACTTGCGGGCAAAGTTCCAGTCGTGCTCGCGGAGGAGCTCGT
>Ga0209570_1001638_pt1 | contig 11452 bp, 9 predicted proteins | sample EBPBio172007_DNA_FD_185861 | JGI IMG/M metagenome (GOLD analysis project Ga0209570, IMG submission 185861) | Wastewater treatment Type I Accumulibacter community from EBPR Bioreactor in Madison, WI, USA - Reactor 1_9/17/2007_ DNA (SPAdes)... | ecosystem: Engineered > Bioreactor > EBPR >... | reverse complement strand
TGAATTCCCGTCATAAAAAGTTCATAATCAGGGTGTTGTGCTTTCAGCATAGGAGCTTTGGAAAGCTTGTGCTCCCAATCTTTGTAGTCCATTTTATCGTAATAGGCTTCCATTGAATCGGCGCTAAAGCCGTTATCCCAAGGGAAAGTCAGATATTTTTCGTCGCCTTTGAAAAAATATTCCACATGACACTGAGCACAAACAAGTGATCTCATCTCTTGTCTTGTTGCCTTGGTGATATCTTTACCTCTTCTTTGGAATGCCTCAACAAGTGCAGGTCTGGTGATCCTGAGGTTCATGCTTTTTGGATCATGACAGTCCTGGCAACCAATCGGGTTAACAATCTCAGCGCCCTTGTCTTTCCATTTTCCTTTGTAAAACTCTGCGGCACCAACTTTTGCCATAACTCTCGGCACATCTGTACTCTTACAACTCCAACATGTTGCAGGCTGCGGACTGTCTTTAACTCCCCCTGTTCTCAGGGTATTTCTGATATCCCGGATTGCATGCCCATGTCCTCTGCCCTGTTTGTAATCTTTGGCAAAAGCATATCCCGCCCACATTATTACCAATTCAGGGTATTTTTCAAGGTAATCGATATCTTTTGATCCGCCGTGTTTACTGGCGAAATTAGTATCGAGCGTTTTCATATAGGTTTCATATTCGCGCGGGTAATTTTCGCCCCACACTTCATTTCTCGGCTCCCAATCTGCGATCGGTTTAACAGCCTGAAGTGTAAAGCTCTCAGCCCTTCTCTCAACAACAGTTGATGCAAAAAGACCAAGTAAAAAGACAACTAATACAGTGGCGAGAAAAAAGACCCAGCCAAGCCATGGTTTTTCTTTTAATAATGTAGAAACAGGTTTCATTTATTCCTCAGATACTATTTTGAAGTGTTTGTTTTTAACCAATCCGGTACAACCGGTGTAAGTCCGGGTACCTTGGCATCCGGTGTTGAAGAGAGTGAATTCACTCTTCCATGGGGCACATCACGGTGGCAGTCCCAACAGTAAACGCCCTCGATATCTATCGATCTGTTGCCTGTCTCATAACCTCTGTTTGAGATTGGATGGATTGTATTGTCGTGGCATCTGATACAGTTAGCCTGAACAGCCTCTTTCCCGGCATCTTTTATTTTGATGACCTGCGGTTCGAGTCTGAAAGTGAACATGTAGGAATGCCTCATCCCATCCTGGGCTTTAAAGAAATATTTCGAAAAAACATTGTCCTGCGGAACATGGCAATCGTTGCATACCGTGAACCTTCCGTGGCTGCCTCTCTCCCAAGTGGCATAATAAGAGTTCATCACATGACAATTGATACAGGCTTCAGGCTTGTCGGATGCATACGATATTGCGTTCGATACATAGAGAACATGAAATCCGAGACCAAAAAATATACCAAGTGCAATGATGACGGGAAAACGCCAATTTTGGGGTGGAACTAAAATATTGAGTAACTTTTTTATTACTCTCATTCCATTCTTTCTTATTGTTGTTGATAATCAGAATTTACAATCTGCTTATAATAAAACTACAAAAAACTTAAATTGTATGCAAGAATAATCTTTCGAAAGATACAAATTATTTTAGAATTGTAAAATATATTTAGGGATTTTTTTTAGGGGGAAGGAATTAGATTGTAGTTGGATAATAACAATTTATACCTTCTCGGGTATAAATAACCAATCCAAACGCAATATTATACCCTTTCAGGTATATTTTTATAATAAACTTTTTGCTTCGGAAGGATATGATTTAATAACTTGAGCAAAAAAATGAAGTTTTTTGCAAAAATAAAATCCAATAAAAATTATTTGGTTATCATATGTGTGAATCATTTAAGACTTCAATTCAACTGCTCGAAGTCCATAAACTAAACTTTTCATAAAGAAATATTTTTATCCCCATTTCAGTCTGACTTTTTCTGAGTTTGGCCTTTTTTTTGCGATCGGTTAAATCCTCGTTTAACGATGCAAAAAATTGCGCTGTAACAATAAGACTGAATATATTGTAAGGTGGGTGCGCAACCGGGGCATACCCTTCTTTAAACAATTTCATAAACAAGTGAAGTTTGGACAAATCACCATCACCACAAATTACTGCTATTTTCCCTCTGAAACCATAAATAGCGCCCGAATTGTTTTCCAAATTATTGATTTCCGGCAGATACTGTTTGGACAAGCTATTGTCTTCCGGGTGACCAAGGATAATTAAATAATCGACCTTATCCATTATCGACTTATCCTCTTCAAATGATGTTACAGTCATACACGAACTTTCGAAAAAATCCATTTTGGAGATATGACCGGTTAATCGCGATGCTAAATCCAGGTATCTTGATGTGGTAACTACTAATATTTTTTTACTTGACATAAATTTTTGCAACTAAAATTTAGAATTAATCAACCGTTAAAATAGTAATTGTTTAAACTTAATCATGACCCATACAATAAAACATAAAAAACCCCGGGAGCACCGGGGTCTTTGAATTTCAATATTACAAATCAGAGGATGCGTAAATTATTTCCCGTCCCGGTAGATTCTGTGGATTGTTGTTGTTATAATTCCTTCCAATGTATCTTCGATATAATTACTGTCGGTTTTTTGAAGTAGATACATTAAACCATCTTTATATTCGATTGTAACTTTAGTGTTAAAACCTTCACCACCACCTTCGGTTAAAGTCCATCTGTCTCTGGTATCATAAGCCACGGAAACACCCGCCTCATGCCATGTTATTTGCCATGGTCTGCCGTACTCGTCATATTTCCCCTCAAATCTGTTCATTATTTCGCCTGTCTTTTTTGCTTCAACCATGTATCCTCCCTCCAAATAAATTTTACCCGCTTTTTGGAGCACTCCCTTTTTATATGTGTAGGCAATATTGTCAGCTTTGGTGATTTTACCGTTTTTGTCTCTGGTAAAGGTACGGAGCGTCTTTTTGTCACCCTTTATTTTAACAAGATTCCCCTTTTTATCGTATTCAAAAAAGAGCGATGACGGTTTTGAGTCTGCCTTTTTTACTCTATCGTTTACTGTTATCGAAGTTAATCTGCCCTCTTTATCGTATTCGCACAAAGTACTGTCTAAAAGTGTTTCAGTTTTATCACTTTGGGTCATTGATGAAACATGCAGTTCAGCCATAATACCAAACTCTTTTATTGCTTTAGCATAATAGGGCATCAGTTTTTCGCGTATCACGGGATCAAGTCTGAAATCAGTGATTTTGGTGTTGTTATAAGTGCGGACTGATTCAAAATCCAACTGTGGAAACGGTTCAGTAAGGATAAAATCCTGTGCGGTGAGACTTGTTGCGATTAAAACAAAAAATGCTGCTGCTGAAAAAAGAAATCTTTTCATAAGTGTCCTTTATAATTGGTTAAATAAATCGGTTAAAACTCGCAAAAATATTTTCTTGCTATACTAAATTAAAGATATTTATTTACAAATTAAAAACTAAAAACCAATGATAACAAAATCATGTTACCATCGGCCTGGTAATATTTTGATAATGTAAGTTGGACCCTCTATATCCTCCAGATAAAAGCAATTATAAATGTTAGAACCAACCCCATAACAATTGGTAAAAAGGTTGAGACAAGGGTCCACTTAACTGAACCTGTCTCTTTGTAGATCGTATATATAGTTGTTGAACAGGGGTTATGCAACAGGGAAAAAAGCATAATATTGATACCGGTGAGCAGGGTCCATCCTCCATGCTGCAGTATTGTTGCTGTTTGAACATCATCAAGCTCAAACATTACCCCTGCACCCGAACCTGCTCCGGCGATTCTTGCTGACATTACAGTTAACATCAATATTGTAGGAATAACTATCTCGTTTGCAGGAATTGCTATTACATACGCAAGAAATATAACGCCGTTTAAGCCAAAAATGACTGCAACGGGATCAACAGATTTAATAAAATGTTCTGCAAGCGACGCATCCCCAACTGTGATGTTGGATATCAGCCAGATTACAAGTCCCGCGGGAACTGCAAATACTATCGCCCGCCACAACACAAAAAGTGTTCTGTCGATTAAGGAGGTATAGAGCGTCTGTAAAATTCTTGGTGGTCTATATGGGGGTAACTCAAGACTAAAAGTCGAAATCTCACCTTTTAAAACGGTGCGTGATAATCCCCATGAAACAACAAGACTGAGGAAAATCCCCAGTATCGCAATAAAAACAACTGCTCCTGCGGAAGCTATTCCGGCAATCCACGCCGGCGCTGCTGCTCCAATAAAGATTGTAGCCACAAGAATTTGTGTGGGCCATCTGCCGTTACAAAGTGAAAAATTATTTGTGATTATTGCAATTAATCTTTCCCTGGGGGAGTCGATAATCCTCGTTGCGACCACTCCGGCAGCGTTGCAACCAAAGCCCATACTCATTGTGAGAGCTTGTTTCCCGTGGGCACCGGCTTTGCGAAAAATACCATCCAGATTAAAAGCCACTCGTGGGAGATAACCAAAATCCTCAAGTAAAGTGAACAAAGGAAAAAATATCATCATTGGTGGGAGCATCACACTGATTACCCATGCCCCGGCAAGATAGGCACCGTCAACCAATGCTCCTGAAAGCCACCATGGTGCTCCGATGGTCTCCATTGCCTCTTTTAGCCACGGATGACCCCAATCAACAAGTAAAGTGGCAAGCCATCCAGAGGGATAGTTGGCACCAATAATCGTAATCCAGAAGATAACGGCAAGCATCAAAAACATCAACGGGAAACCAAATATGCGACTTGTGACCAATTTGTCAATTTTATTGTCAAGCTTAAACGCAACTTTGGAATCACCAATTTTTACAGCATTTTTGGCTATATCTGCAGCTTCGGAATAAATCGATTCAACAAGATTGTCGTGAAAACTTTCACCCTGTTCAATCCGGATATTCCTTGCTGCCTCTAAAATTTCATTTTTCATATTCCTGAGAACTCGTTTTGTTGGATTGCATCAATAATTCTCTGATCCCCTTCCAAAAGGCGAAGGGCAACCCAGCGTGCATTTGGAAGATTGGGATAAGCTTTTTTGATTTTTTTTGTTAAATCTTCTATCGATGAATTAATTTCATTTGTGAAAGAAGCCACCTTTCTGGGTTTGCAGACATATTCACCGGTGGCAACCATGTGAATATAAGAGAGCAAATCGGGAATTCCTTCGCCCTGTCTTGCCGAAGTTGGAACAACGGGAATACCAAGATCTTTCGACAGACTTCTGATATCCACCTCAATCCCGTTCCTTTTTGCTTCATCCATCAAATTTATGCAAAGCACAGCCTTGTTGGTGATTTCCAGAACCTGCAGTACAAGATTTAGATTCCTTTCGATTCTTGTTGCATCTGCCACAATTACTGTAACATCGGGTTTACCAAAAAGAAGGAAATCACGGGCAATTTCTTCATCAGTGCTTGTGGAAAGCAGAGAATAGGTACCCGGCAGATCCACAATCTTATACTTGCTTCCGCTGTATTCAAATGCTCCCTCAGCCCTTGCCACGGTCTTACCGGGCCAGTTTCCTGTATGTTGTCTGAGACCTGTAAGTGCGTTAAAAACAGTACTTTTCCCTGTGTTCGGATTCCCTGCAAGTGCAGCCACAAAATCGAATTTTGAAAGATCAAGCCCCATTCTTTTTAATGTAGCATTTTTATTTGCGGGACAAATTTCACATGCTCCACCACTCATTTTATCCTGCCTTTCTCACATTTTTTACAAAGATCAGTTTTGCCTGTTCAATCCGCAGGGCGGCAACCGCACCACGAACCCGATATGCAATTGGATCACCCCCTGCACTTGACATTTCAAACCTCACTCTGCTCCCCGGTACAAAACCCAAATCCATCAATCTTCTTCTCTGCTGACCACGCAACAATTTTGAGATTTTGTGGATATCACACTCATAACCTTTATCTAATTTGTCAAGAGTGGAGAGTTCAAGAGGATCCGCCATTGAGGCATCTATCTCTTCAACTGTAATGTTTGAGCTCAAAAGACGCGTAAATACCAGCTCTTCACCGTCAGCTATAAATGCCGTTTTATGATTTTTATTTTCAACTATCCGTATCGTCATCCCCGGATAAACTTTTTCTGCAATAATCTGATTATAAACATCCACAGGTTCATCCTCGATGTGTGTAATCCTGGCATAGGAGTTTTCTTTTGCATCCTTCAACAATATCCCTTTTCTTGGCGGGACATTCCCGTTTTTATCAGGGATGGGATCACCGTCGGGATCATAAAGTGGATTGCCAAGTCGGGATGCCAGATGATCAGCCTCTTCTTCACTGATAAGATGCTCCCGTGCCTCCGCCTCTGCATGCCACATATCCTGAGCAACACCTGTTTTGTCAGCAAGGTAACTCTCCCACAAACGATGAATTCGAATTATCTTCAAGGCATAACTTCTCCCTTCGTGGGTCATATAGATATTTTCACCCACAACAGAGATTAATTTGGAGTTCTCAAGCGATTCCTCAATGGTTAAAGCAGCCCTTCTTGATACTCCCAATGCTCCCGCAAGACTGTCAATTGTGGATGCTCCATTTTTACTCTCGTAATCATACAGATGTTTGAGTGCATTTTCGAGTCGCTCCTTTTCAAGAAAGGCTTTCTGCTTTTTTGATCTAAAAATGTTCATTTTACCGCCTCAATAAAAAATAGATTGGATGAAATTTTTTCACTGATGTTAAAAGAGTCATTACCTACCTGAATAATTGTTGAATTGTCGTAAGAGAGTCTTGAGACTACCATCACCATTCTATTTAACGATAATCCAATCTCAGTAAAATAATTCATAAGTTCTTTGCTTGAATCGATGACTTTCACTAAACGATAGTTTTTCCCAACCTCACAAAGTTGAAGTGAGACACAATCGGGAAGTTCAGGTAAATTCCCATACTTGTCAGGGATAGGTTCACCATGTGGATCAACTTTTGGGTGCCCAAGATATTCATCAAGCTTCTCGATCAAAAAATCAGAAGTTGAATGCTCCAAAATCTCTGCCTCTGCGTGAACTTCACTCCAGCTGAGTCCCAATACATCCATTAGAAACAGCTCCCAAATCCTGTGACGCCTTATTACATGAAGAGCTGTCTTCTTCCCCTCGTCTGTCAGCGACATTCCACGATATTTTTCATAATTCAGGAATCCTTGTTCTGACAGTCGCTGCACCATTTCGCTGGTTGCAGCTTTAGAAACTTCGAGTTTATTTGCTACATCCGTTGTGCTGACACTTTTGTCGGGATCCGACTCAAGTTGATAAATTGCTTTGATGTAGTCTTCTTTTGATATTGTTGGCATATAATTAAGAATTGTTGTTCTTTAAACTTAGGTATTCCTAACTTAATAATCAAGGATAATTTAATTCCATATTTAAAAAACTCGCCTGGGCGAGTGATATGTTCGTAGAAATAATGTGAATCCCTAACCCTAAAAAACTCGCCTGGGCGATTGATATGTTTGTAGAAGGCACATTCGTAGAAAAATCTCTAAATTTGAGGCATGAAACTGAAATTTTTTGTGATAATTTTTGTTGTGATGATTTCTTCCGGAGCGGAAGCCCAATTTATTCAACTAACCAAGGTTGGAGCAGGGGTTGGATTGGGGGTTTTAAAGGGGAATACTGCAGAAGAATTTGGATACTCCCTTCAAGGGTCGGTAGATTTTAAGTTGTGGTTCTCTGAAAAATATTATTTCCGAACTGCAGCATTTTATACACGAAAATTTACAATACTTCTCCCTGAAGACAGATTTGGAAGAAATTATCCTTTCCTGCAAGGTTTTTCCCTTAAATTTATGGGGGAACAACTTATCACTCCCCATATTTCAATCGAAGCAGGTGGTGGACTCGCAATAATCAACGATCGATCTTTCCCTGAGGTTGACAGCTGGTCACTTGGCAGTGGCATCTCGTTCCATACAGTATTTTATTTCTACGATAAAACAGTTGAATCCAAAGGACTTTCACTTCATACGGGAGTTGAATGGAATGTTGGATTTTTTAACACAATCCCCGAAATGAACGGAATTCAGGCACAACTCCACTATAACTTTAATTAATAACCACCTTCCCAAAAAGTATTCCTTTTGGAGTATATGCTCTCATCAGGTAAGTCCCTGCCGCCCATGCCGATGAATTTACAGTTAAACTTTTCACTCCCTCATCCAAAAATGATTCCTTCGATGTAAATACCCTCTCCCCTGTGATCGAAAAGATTTCCACCCGGGAAATGGTGGTTTTTTCATCCTTTACCGACACTGTAAAATCTATTCCTGCGGGATTTGGGAAAATTGAGAGTGATAACTGTCCTTTCTCAGGTTCAACTATATCCTCATCCTTAATAGAGGTAGTTGATTCAACAAATTTCCTTTGCGAGAAGCTAAAACTGCTCGTTCTAACATTTGAAGCTGAGATTCTCAAATTATTGATCGCTATCACCTGACGGGGAGCAATTGAACTTGTAGCTCTATAAACGGATGAATCACAAAGGGTTGATTCAGAAGCATCAAAAATAAAAAGCGGGAAATTTGATGAAGTTACAGAACTGTCACTTGATCGAAAATTATAAACTGAGGTGGCATTTCCATACATCCCAAATCTTAGTCTGCCCTTAAACATTGCCCACAGTGCTGAGCACATCCGGTTTTCATAAAGGTCTGAATCATCAAACAAGGTTGATTGATATACCAGATTTGCATCCGGGTTTAATCCCGTAGCAAAAGTCATTTTCCCCCGGTATGCGGCATAAATATCCGATGTGAGGTTATCTGAAAACCCGGAAGTAAACAGTTTACCCGTCTCCCCAAACGCAAAAACCCTCCAACCCGGTTGTTGAAGTTTAGACAGCAAAATTCCGCCACAAATCGAACCTGGATTCAGGACAGGTTTTAATCCCGTCAGATCATCCCCCACAACAAAAAGAGTGGTTGAGCCATTGAGAGTTGAGGTAAATGAAGTGTCGCTCTCTGAATTTTGTGTATAATTTAAAATTTCAGCCGAATAGGATAGAGATGAAAGAGTAGTTATCAGTGCATTCGCCTGACTCATGTATGACTGATGTGTTAAAACAACAATCCTGCTGGAATTTGAATTCTGCAGAAATGTTGAAAGTTGGTTTGTCCATACATTTGCCTTAAAACCAATTCCTGCTAAAGTAACATCCGTTACAGGTATGGTTGGAGATAAAATTGAAAACGGTTTGGCAGATTGCGGAATCGATTTAATCCTTTTGTTAAAAAAATCATATTCCCATCCTGCGACGAGCTGATGGGCAAGCAAATTCTCTATATGATATGCAGTTTGGGTGGAAGTAATATTGGTAATTGAATCAACACGGTAAATTGCGACCGCACCACTTCCCATCACAGTTCCTGTGCCATCAGGAGAAATACAGATGGCTGTCCGGTCATCTATTCCAACTATTGTTGCATCGTTTATCCCGTCACTTTGGAGCTTAACAAAAAGTGGCACCATCCTCCCCTGTCTTGCCCTTTCGATAACATGAGTATCAAAAAGGACATCCGGAATAAGCTTAAGGAAGTCGCTTTCAACATGTGATTGACTAATAAATGGATTGGGCAACGCATCATCGGGATAATATGTACCATATTTCGCCGAAAGATCGTGCTCCCCAAGCACCATTGCTCCCGCTGATGTACCAGAAACTACCCCTCCCCTGTTAAAAACAACTTTGATTGCCTCTTCAGTCAAAGTCCCTTTCCAATAGTTTATATAATTGTATTGGTTTCCCCCTTTTATGAAAATACCATCCGCCGCCACTATCGAATCATACATCGCCTGCGAATCAGCGAGGGTTCTTGAGTTTATTCTAAGGTTGTAAGCTGATGAGGCACCGAGGGATCTAAAATAGTCGGGTATCCAGGTTGTCTCATCATTCACTGAGAGAACCACAATTTTTCCCGAGTCAGCTTTTTCCACAATCCAACTGTACGGTGCACGGTTCCAGTCGTTGGTTCCTTCTGATCCACCCCCAACGGCACAAATATAGCCTTGAGGGAACAAATCCCAAACAATCGCCAAAACAAAAATCAAAAAAGATAAAAATTTCATTAAACTCTTTTCCGGGAACATCCGGTCTCCATATTTTTAAAAACTCCCGGGTAATATATGGATTTTCGGGGTAATTTCGGAACTTCGGAACCTCAGAACTCAAGAACTTCAGTGACTTGAGATATCCATCTGTGTAAATCTGTGTAAAATCTCCCAAAGGGATGCCTTCGGCATGCGTCCCCTTTTCCCACGATGCGTCCCCTACCCACCTTTATATGTACACAGATTCAGGTATTATCCATGTCCTTTTTATTTTTTAACTTTGTAGTTACAAAAATTTAAAATTCCCTATCGGAGATAAATGAATCACATCAGAAACTTCTGTATTATTGCCCACATTGACCATGGCAAAAGCACCATAGCCGACAGACTGCTTGAAACCACCGGCACGGTGAGCGATCGTGAAGCCAAAGCTCAAATCCTCGACAGTATGGACCTGGAAAGAGAACGCGGTATCACCATTAAATCGCACGCAATACAGATGGAATATAAGGCTGACGACGGTTTTAATTATGTCTTAAATCTGATTGATACTCCCGGGCATGTCGATTTTACTTATGAAGTCTCCAGATCCCTCGCTGCATGTGAAGGGGCACTCCTGATAGTTGATGCTTCACAGGGTGTTGAAGCCCAAACAATCTCAAACCTCTATCTTGCAATCGGTTCAGGACTTGAAATAATCCCAGTTCTGAATAAAATTGATCTTCCGGGTGCCGAACCCGAGAGGATTGCCCAACAGGTCATTGACCTTCTCGGCTGCAAAAAAGAAGACTTAATTTATGCAAGTGCCAAAGCGAAAATTGGCATCAAAGAAATTCTTGAAGCCGTGGTTGCAAAAATCCCTCCGCCAAAAGGGGATGCTGAGAAACCACTTCAGGCGTTGATTTTTGACTCCGTTTTTGATCCCTATCGTGGCGCCATCGCTTATGTAAGAGTGATGAATGGTGTCATCAAAGAAAAAGAGAAAATGCGCTTTTTCGCGCATGATAAAGAATATATCGCTGAAGAAGTGGGGACTTTAAGACTTGGCAAAATCCGAACAGGCCAGATAACTGCCGGTAGTGTTGGCTACATCATAGGCGGTATAAAAGATGTGAAAGATACCAAAGTGGGTGACACTATCACACACGCAAAAGGTGGAGCCGAATTTGGACTTCCTGGCTACCAGGAGATAAAACCGATGGTATATAGTGGACTTTATCCCACCAATACAGAAGATTTTGAAGACCTTAGAGATGCTCTCGACAAATATATTTTAAATGATGCGTCACTGATTTATGAACCCGAAACTTCCGTTGCCCTCGGATTTGGATTCAGATGTGGCTTTTTGGGACTTCTTCACATGGAGATTGTTCAGGAAAGACTTTTCAGAGAGTTTGA
>Ga0209570_1001636_pt1 | contig 11462 bp, 7 predicted proteins | sample EBPBio172007_DNA_FD_185861 | JGI IMG/M metagenome (GOLD analysis project Ga0209570, IMG submission 185861) | Wastewater treatment Type I Accumulibacter community from EBPR Bioreactor in Madison, WI, USA - Reactor 1_9/17/2007_ DNA (SPAdes)... | ecosystem: Engineered > Bioreactor > EBPR >... | reverse complement strand
GCGAAAATTGTAGTGATTAAACAGTATTCTTTCTTTTCCTCCGGCTCTTTTGTCTTCCCAAACAAGGAAAAATCCTTCACCTTCGTTTACTACAGTGTGAATCTCCTGTGGTGAGACAGATGCACTGACGATCTGTTTTGGAGAATCAGGATCGGGATTCCATTGGGCATTTGCCACCGAGGGCAATAAAACCGCCGCTGTTATCAAAATTTTTGTTAGTAATTTCATTGTAAGTTAATCTCCTACGCTACGATGTTAAAGTCTTCGTTAAATCTGACGCTCACGAGTTTCGAGACGCCTTCTTCCTGCATGGTTACACCATACATCGTATCCGCAGCTTCCATGGTTCTTTTGTTGTGAGTAACTACAATAAATTGTGTGTTTTCGCTAAATTCTCTCACGATCTTTGTGAATCTGTCGATATTCGCATCATCAAGAGGAGCATCAATCTCGTCAAGTATGCAGAATGGCGATGGTTTCACCAGGTATATAGCAAAAAGCAATGCAATTGCAGTTAAAGTTTTCTCACCACCCGAAAGCAGTTCAATCGATGTTGGTCGTTTCCCTCTTGGTTTAGCAATAATTTCAATTCTGGCTTCCAAAGGGTCAACCCCCTCTTCAAGCCTTAAATCTGCTTCATCCTCTTGTCTGAACAAACTTCTAAATATTTTCTGAAAATTCTCCCTGATCGCCTCAAATGTCTCGTTAAAGAGATTTTGGGCAGTAGTATTAATTTCTTCAATGGTTTTCATCAAATCTTTTTCCGACTGAATCAGATCACTCCTCTGCCCTGCGAAAAAATCGAATCTCTTTTTCTCTTCATCATACTCTTCAAATGCGAGAAGATTCACAGGACCTATCTGATGAAGCTGGTGCTCAAGTTCCCTTACTTCAACCCGCCACCCTTCAAGACTTGCAATTTGATCTTCAGGTGGTTCAACGGGCTCAATTTCAATTTCGTATTTTTCGTTTACCCGTCTTTTAAGATTTCTGATATTAATTGTATATTCGTTGAATTTCAAATCCGACTTATGAAGTGCCTCACCGATCTTGTCACGATTTTTCCGCAGTTCGGTTTTTTCTTTCTCAAGGTTATCGAGCTCTTCTCTCTCTTTAAGATAAACAGCTTCTATTTCTCTCTCTTTTACCCTGAGATTTTCCCTCTCCTGTTTTTGTTCTTCAAGATCAAATTCACTGTCTTCGATTGTTCCCGTCAGTATTTCGATTTCGCCGGTTGCGCTTTCAATATCTTTCCGCCTTCTCTCAACAGAGTTTTGGAGTGTGATTATCGATTGTTTCACCCTCTCGATAGAATTCAGGATATTTTTTGTCTCGCCTTTGATTCTCTCAAGTTCAAGACCCTTTTTATTGTATTCCGCAGAGGCAGATGAAAATTCTTTTTCAACTTCTTGAGCGGCGGTTTCAAATTCCTTCTGGCGTGCTGAGGTCTCCGCTCTGTGACGCTCATCCTCTTCAATTTCTGAAGTGAGTCTTGTGATATCAATATCAAGCTGGTCTGCCTGACTCACCAAATGCGACTGCTCTTTAACCAGAGTCGCCCTCTCTTCATCCCCCTTCTTAATTTCAAATTCGAGCTGAGCCATCTGTTTTTCAAGCTGCATCAGATCGTTTTGATAAATTCTGATCGCATCACCCATATCTTTAAGATCAATCAGGTGAAGATCATATTCGGTTGTGTAAATTTTCTGTTTCCATGCCGCTAATTGTTCTTCGAGAGGTTTTATCCCGTTTTTCAACTGTTCAAGTTGTGTCTTTTTGCCAAAAAGTGTATCCTCATCTTTTAACCTTGAACCTGCCTCAATCGAACCGTTATCCCCTATCGTATCACCGTCAAGAGTGATGAATTTGTAGCCGGAATAAGAACCTGAAAGTCTGATTGAACTGTCGAGATCGCTTACTACAACAACATTTGCGAGCAATGATTCATAAAATTCGACATATTCACCCGGTACATTAAGCAGTTTCCCTGCAAAATTTACAAATCCGGGTTCCTTCTCCATTTTCAAACGAACTCTTTTTTTGGCAAACCGTTCCATCTTTTGCATGAAACTGCTGTTTTTGCCGTTTTTATTCCTGCTCAGCACAAAAGATGCCTTACCACTGTTTGAATTGAGCAAAAGTTCTATTGCAGCTTTCACTTCTTCAACCGAAGAAACTATGAAGCTGTTAAAATTTAATTTGAGTGCGGCTTCAATTGCAAATCTGAATTCTTCAAGTGGTTCCCCAAAATCGGAAACGAGTTTTTTCTCTCCGCCAAACCAGCCGTCACTCTCCATCAATTTTTTTGATGCGAGTGAAAATCCTTCAAGATTGTTTATCAGGTCATTCAGGAAGTCAATTCTTGTTTTCAAATCGTTGAGTGACGATTTTATCTCAAATTCTTTTTCACGAAGTCCATCAAGTTCCTTTTCGAGACTCTCTTTCCGTTCTGTTGTCTCGTTAAATACCCGCTCTGCATTTGAAAGGTTGGTTGATGTTTCTTCCAAATCAACAGAAACTTCACTCACAAAGGCCCGGTTCTTTATGTCATTTTGGACTAACAGCTCAAGTCGTGCTGTTACTCTTTCAATTTCTTTTTGAATCCTGGCTCTGCTCTTTTCGAGATTTGAAAGCTCATTTTTTCTTTCTGCCGATCCCTGAACCTTGGTAAGTACAGATTGAGAAAAAACTTTTATTTTATCTCTTGCCTCTGCAAGATTTCCCCTTTTCTCTTCAAGCACTCCGTTAAGCAGGTTCTTTTCCTCAAGTGCTTTTGCTTCTTCAACAATTTTGTCATCGTGATCAAGATGAAGCTCATCAAGCTGCCCTTCGGCATCCTCAATCTGGGCAGTAAACTCTGCGAGTTCCGCCTCAAACCTTTTAATGTTATTCTGAAGCGACCTTCTCGATTCCTGAGCTACTGAGACAGTTCTTTCGTTTTTATAGATAAGCTCTGTTTGAGCACCAATCTTTTTCCTGATCTCTTTTAACTCATTTTCGGTTATGTAGGTCTTTTCCCTGATGCCGGCATAAACCTCATCAAGACGGCTAAGTGATATCTCAACTTCATTTTTCTGAATTGTTGCATCAAAATGTTGCTGTTGCCAAACCCCCTGTTCATTTATCATCAGATAAAGATCAAAAGCGGCTGACTTCAAATCAATCTCTTGAAGCCTGTCAGCAAGTTCCTGATATTTTTGTGCTCTTTTTGCCTGCCGCTCAAGAGAAATTACTTTTTTTTCAATTTCAGAAATTAGATCGTTTGCCCTGGCAAGATCGGCTTTTACATCCTCAAGTTTTTTGAGTGTCAGTTTTCTTCTGATCTTATATTTATTTACCCCGGCTGCCTCTTCAAACATTGTTCTGCGTTCATCAGCTTTGTTACTGAGAATTGACTCCACCATCTTTAACTCGATAACGGAATATGCATTTGCACCCATTCCTGTATCCATGAAAAGACTGGTGATGTCTTTGAGGCGAGCAATATTTTTGTTCATCAAATATTCACTCTCGCCGGATCTGAATATCCTTCTTGTGATTATAACCTCAGTATAATCAACCGGTAAAACACCTTTATCGTTCTCGATGGTTAACGACACTTCAGACATTCCGAGTGGTTTCCTCGAAGAGGTTCCGTTAAATATCACATTTTCCATCTTGTCAGAACGGAGTACACTCGATTTTTGCTCCCCTATACACCACCTCAATGCATCAACTATATTGGTTTTACCACAGCCGTTTGGTCCCACAATTGCGGTGATCCCTCTGTTAAAATGGATCACGGTTTTTTGCGCAAACGACTTAAAACCTAATATTTCAAGCTTTGAGAGATACAATGGTTACCCCGCCCGGCTTTCGAGGTAAACCTGAATTATTTGTTCTACAGTAAAGTTTGTCAACTGATAATAAAACAGCCATGATGCCACAACCACCAGCACAACAAATATTGAGAAAAAATAGACCTTAAATGCCGGAACATCATATACCACATACATACCCTTAAGCAAACGGTGTATGTTCCAAACAAAAAAGAGCAACAGTATGATGTAAACTATCATGTTCGCCACTTCCGAATTTAGAACTCTGTAAAGCAGTATTGCCCCGGGTAAAGCCGTAATGAACGGGAGGGAAGCCCAAATAACCACGAGATAACTCTTTTGAATCGTCACTCTGTTGATCACAAAAAGTGAACCAAACTTTACCAGGAGTGTGAAAAAGATGGCAAGAACAAAATAAAACAGCGTTAATACCAGAAGTGACTCCATTGGATTCCAGCTAAGGTAACTTGCAACTGACAATAAATTGTCAAACCCAAAACTTAGAAGAATTCTTTCTTGAAGTGAATCATATCTCCAATAAAACAGCAGACTCGATGTCAACAGTGCCATCACAGCACAAATCAGCAACCCGATGTAAGTGGTTATGAAAGGTGAAATCTGATTGTAGTCCCGCACATCCTGATAAAAATTGTAGGGTCTGAGCATCGCTCTTAGTGCGTCTTCTTTGAATTTTTTACCGGTATTTAATAACATGGCGGTTAACAGTGCCAAAGCGAGACCAAAGATAATAAATATCATTGGTGCGTCATCCTCGTTAAAACCGAGAGAAATGGTAACTTTTTCTCTGTTGTTTAAAAGGGCGTCAACCACTTTGTAAGAAAGCCTCCCTGCACCTCTGTCCTCCGGAATCAACCCCAGATATACCATCTGATCGTTAAGTGCCCCGGAAATAATCGACTGATAATTGCTTCTGTAATCAAACATCGTTGAAAGGAAAAACGACATGTTTTGATTAACCGAGGCATACATCAATATATCCTCGAAAAACTTGGCTTGTGATTCTGCCGAGTGTTTATTTCCTGTCCTCGATTTTTCAGGATCAATGATATAACCGGCACTTGCCACCATCAACCTTCCGGCACCAAATGATTGAGCAGCCTGTTGATAAACTCTTAAAATCTCACTTGTTGGTCTGTTTATAAACTCAATTCCGTATGCATCCAACCCCTCGATCTGATTTTTAGGAAGGATCGCAAATGAAGCATAAACCATTTTCCCGGTATTTTTTTTGACCGCAACAGAAAGCGATTTTAACAGCTCAACCGATTTGTCACGATTCCCGAGATAACCTGTTCCCAGTCCAAATCCTGCGATTGTTGAGAAATTTTTATACCCCTTCAAATATAATTGTGCAAAACTTCTCAGATTTTCACTCAACAAAGGGTCATCGGAAAATGAGGCAGGTAGATTTGAAATAGGCATTTCTATAAATGCCAACAAACCTTCACGGGCACAAAGATATAGCAGGTATGGGTGAGGAATATTTTTTTCAAATCTTACAGCGTTGAAACCGGCTCCCTTAATTAATCTGATGTCTCTCGCCATCTCTTCATTTGTAAACATGGCACCCGATTTGGAGAGGGACGGGATATATGTAACTCCCTTAAGAGCAAATTTCCCGTTGTTCAGATTAAATGAATTATCACCCGATTTAAAAAGGAAAAACCCGGCAGGATATGCTATCTCATCAATTAGTATATCACCGGAATAAAGCGCAAAACTTATTTCATAAAGATATGGAGCTGCCGGAGTCCAAAGCCTCGGATCAGAAATAGTAAGTGTAAGTGCGGATTCTTGATCTTTTCCCGCTGAAATTGCAAATTTTTCGGTGACGGCACCGATTCGCTCTCCTTCACCCTCTTTTGTTTTAACAGAAACCACCAACTCAAATTTGTTGCCAATGCTGTCGTTAATCGCTCTGCCATAGTTCCTGTTGCTTATGGAAGAGTTAATATTAAGTTCAACCTTGTTTCCGTTGGGAGTAACCTGATAATTTGATGAATAATCACCGATAAAAATATTTGGCAGTTCCTGTATAAAAACTTCCCTGAATATCCCTTTGTTGCTGTAGGGATACAGAAAACTGAACTTGAACGGGAATGTCTCTTTATTGTCGAGATTACCGTTAACTTTAACGGTTATTATATTTTTACCCGTTTTTTTGAGAACGTCTTTGGGTAAAAGGAAGGAGAATGGGAAAGTTCCGCCAAGATGACGATATATCATCCTGCCATTAAGCGATACCTCCGCTTTATTTGACACACCAAGGAAAGTCAGACGATAGTTTTTATCGCTTTTGGGTTCAAAAGGCAGGGTCCGTTCAAATATCAGTTCTGATTCAGATTCAAACGATGAAGGAATTTCTACCTGCTTTGATGTATTAGCCGGGTCATCTGCAAATCTTACACCCCACTTCCCTGTCATGGGTATGATGGTGCGTGTAGTTGAATGCTCCAGATAACCAAGAGAGCCTTCACTATAGGAATAACCGCCAAGTTCAGTAAAATTGGCTTGACCAAATATTCCCCACACCATACAAATAAATGTCAGCGAGATAACAGATAACGATCTTCTCAATGCTATACATCCCAATATCAAAAAATAAAAAATTAAGACCTGAAATATACATCATTGAAGAGGGTGAAATCAAGGTAAATCGTGCGTGGAGTTTGTGAGTCACAGAGTCACGAAGTAGCGGAGTAGCGGAGTAACAAAGTAGCAAGTAGCGGAGTAACAAAGTAGCAAGTAGCGGAGTAACAAAGTAGCAAGTAGCGGAAGATTTGAATCCTGATCCTCCCCTCGCCTTTTAGGAGAGGGGCCGGGGGTGAGGTCTGCGAAGCGGTCAAATCTCCAAACCACAACCTTCACAAAAAAAACTTTTGCAAAAGAGATCAGGAACTTGTATATTTGCAGACTAAATTTGAATTAACTCAACCAAAAAGATTTTAAGTTAAGCATGGCAAATCACAAATCTGCTGAAAAAAGAATCAGACAAAGCGCAAGAAAACGCGATATTAACAAAGCTTCCCTCTCGAAGATGAAAACTTTGGTCAAAAAGGTTCTTAGCACAACAACATTGGAAGAAGCAACAACAAGCTACAAAGAAGCTGTTGCACACCTCGACAGGATCAGCGTAAAAGGCAGAATCCACAAAAATAATGCGTCACGCAAAAAATCGAGACTGACACTTCATATTAATAGCTTAACCAAAGCTTAATGCCGCTGAACTTCTGCGGTTCTCCGTGGAAGTTCTTTTGGCAATCCCCTCAATCAGCCGGAAATCCCCTTGGTTTTATTAAAATCTTCCATTAATTACGCTTAATTGTAAGTATTGTCAGATCGTCATCAGGTATTCCAAACTTCTCAACTTCCATCAAAATATTTTGATTCAATTTACCACTCTCTTCAACTGCATTTTCTTCAATAATCCGTTTGAGTCTTTCCATCGAAAAAAGTTCTTTACTTTTTGAAAAGGTCTCCGGCACCCCATCGGTTACCATAACCACAAAATCACCACTCTCCAGACTGAACTCCCCTTCCAGAAACTTGAAATCTTTTTTCATTCCAACCGGTATTTGACGAATCGTTAACTCTTCTATCTTTTTTGTCCCTTTTCTATAAATCAGTAAAGGTAAATGCCCGGCAACAATAAACTCCATCTTACCCGGATGGATGCTGATTGATGAAGCGGTCAGAAACATCTTTTTATCCTTGAGATCAAAAATCATTGAGTTCAAATTTGAGTAACACTCGCTTAATGAATCTCCGTGAGTAAGGTTGCTCCTTAAAGCACTTTTAAACATCCCCATTAACAGACCCGCACTCACTCCGTGTCCGGATACATCAGCTACAGTGAGCACCATCTTCCCATCCTTGAGTTTAAACATGTCCGCCATATCTCCACCCACCTCACCAACCGGTTTTGAGATACCGGAAATATCAAACTCTTCATTTTTGTAAACTATCTCAGGCACCAAAATCGTGTGCATCTTCCTCGCAAGATCGATCTCGGTTTTATATTTGAAGTGTTTTAACCCCTCTCCACTTATAAACTTTACAAAAAGTATATACCCAAGTATCACTAAAAGCATTATCCCCACAGCGTGAAATCTCAGGTAAGTCACAAGTTCCGGGTTGTCTTTTATCAATTCAAGATTACCGTATGGACTAAAAGCCAACACAAACTGCAAAATAATCCCCACTGCAAGAAATTTAAGATCTCTCGTAAAGGTATGAGCATATATCGCACCAACCAAACCGGAAAGTAAACTGTTTCTGATTATTTCTCCATAACTCATTGCACCCGGGGCAAGCAAACTGCTCACAAATCCCAATGTGGAAAAAAGGAAATAGATTCCTGCAAGGAAGACCAGATATGACCGCCAGGGCAAACTTCTGAAAAACAGCTTGTCCTTTTTTGATTTTGAACCAAACTTTAGAAAATTCATAAACTTTATTAAATATTGATATTACAAATTTAATTGAAAATTTCACTCTACATTTCATTTTACATCATTTTTTTACCATTCATCACTTTATTTACAATTGCCACTTGACTTTAAATTGGAATTTTTGTATATCTGTATCGAATCTTTTTGATATTATTTTGATATCATCTTTAACCAATGGAGTCAACAATGACCAAAGAAAAAACAATAACCTCTTCAAACGGATTAGGTTATCTGTTCTTAATACTCTTCCTGCTTCTGTTTGCAGTTGCAGTGATCATTTTCAGAGCGAATAATCCCTCTGATGATTATATGGATGCTGTTTACATCGTCTTCTCAATTGTTGTTATTCTTGTAGCATTTTTGATGATGGCGGGATTTTATACAATTGAACCCAATTTTGCGGTGGTGATTCTCCTCTTTGGAAAATATATTGGTACCGACCGCTCAGAAGGGTTTCACTGGGCAAATCCATTTTACTCAAAAAAGAAACTTTCACTCAGAACAAACAACTTCGACAGTCAGAAACTGAAAGTGAATGATAAAAAAGGAAATCCGATTGAGATATCAGTGGTGGTTGTTTGGCGCGTTAACGAAACTGCCGAAGCTCTTTTTGCAGTTGAGGATTATAAAACCTACACAATTGTTCAATCAGAATCTGCTATAAGACACATCGCCACTCTTTACCCCTATGATGTTACCGACGATGAACCGATAAGTCTTCGTTCCTCAATTGATGAGGTTTCACTTGCTCTTGCCAAAGAGATTCAGGAAAGAATCGCCGGAGCCGGTATCATCATCGAAGAAACAAGAATCAACCATCTTGCATATGCACCTGAAATTGCACATGCCATGTTGCAACGCCAGCAGGCTGAAGCTGTAATTGCTGCAAGAACAAAGATTGTTGATGGTGCGGTTGGTATGGTTGAAATGGCATTAAAACGCCTTAGTGAAGAAAATGTAATCCAACTTGATGAAGAAAGAAAGGCTGCAATGGTGGGTAATCTGATGGTGGTGCTCTGTTCCGACCGCTCTGCTCAACCGATCATTAATTCCGGTTCACTCTATTAATATGGCTGAAAAAAAATCTATTATCCTTCGGATCGATCCAAAACTCTACAATGCCCTTAACGAATGGGCAAAGGATGAATTGCGCTCGGTAAATGCTCAAATCGAGTACATTCTTCGTGAACAGGTACACAAAAGAACAAAAAAACCGAAGGATAAGGAATGAAGTTTTCGAAGGGTTTAAATCCACCCGGTCATAAACTTTTATAGATGAAAATTCCGTTGGGGGCAATTTGCCCCCAATTTTGTTTTAAAAGTTGGAATTGGAAGGTTTAATCTTCAGCGGTTAAAGATTGAGGGAGAAGATTCAAAAAATCAACTGCTTTATTAAAATCAAGCTCATAAAAGTTTACTCCGAGGTTGATTTTTTCATAATACTCCGCCCTGTTCTCCTTATAAAACCTCTCAGATGGAATCCCCCAGGCTTTTTCGCCTGATTTCATCGCAAGAAACCACTTCTCTACGAGTCTGGCTATTCGCCCGTTTCCGTCGAAAAACGGGTGGAGTTGTGCCAGTCTTAAATGAAAAAATGAAGCAAAATAAAAAATTTCAGTGTGTGACAGATTCCTGGATGATATTTCGTCAAATTCTTTCCAAAAATGTTTCATCGCATCAGGTAATTTTTCGGGTTCAACTGCAATATAGACAAGTCCACTTGTACTGAATACCCCCATCCTGTCATCGCGATAGATTCCAAGTTTACTTTTTATCAAAAATGACTTTGCGAGTATCCTGTGGACTTCAAGGAAGTTCTCTTCAGTTAATTGATTCTCCTGAGCAAAATTATATGCATTAACCAGATTATCGATCTCTGCCAGTTCTTTCTTTTTCTTGAACTTCGATTTAACCATTTTCTGGTTCATATACGAATTTAGATCTATGTTATTTCCCTCAATATTGGAGGAAAAAACAGCAGACGAATCAACATAATACGAGAGATCAACACCGGATTGCACTTGCTCAACGCTCGACCACTTTTCAATAATTGAACTGTTTTTGTCGCAGTACTCATTAAAACAGTAGAAATCTAAAAACGAAAAATTTGAGAACATCAGTTTTTCTGAAATATTTATTGATAAAACCGGGCAATCTGAAACACAAAAGATTTTCGCTTCAATTTATATATTTTTTGCGATATTTCAGTAACACATTTGAAAAAGGATTTAACTAAAATGTTTGGTAACTTAATAACAGAAGCTTTGAACAAAGGGATTCAAATGATTCTGCAACATTACATAGCGCCCTTCGGAGAAATCACCTCACTCTCAATAGACGATTCCACAAAAGAAATCAAGGCAACCCTTCTGCTAAGTGGTGAACTTCAAACACTTGATGTACATATCTTTGGATACAATTTTATAAAAATAGAAGAGAAGGGGTATCTTACATTTGTGACTGTTGCCACTTCTCGCGACTGGATCAACACGCTCCTCAAAACAATCCACATCAAAGAGCTCGACGAAAAACGAATCGAAATCCCCCGGGCAGCAGCGGTTATTTTGAAGATACTTTTTTGAGCTTGAAAGGATTTGTTGCCAATTGGGAATTATGAAAGGAGAATTTTGAGTTAAAATTCCGGTTAGTTTTAGCTATCCTTCCTCTTTGAATTCAGTTCGACAATTTTATCCCAATCGATTGAGCCATCTTCGAGGCAAAAACTGTTGAGAAAATCGCGTTGCATTCTCGCAAGCAGAGAGGTGTATTTTTGATTAAATTCATCATTTCTAACTTTTGCGTTATATCCAAGAGGGACAATCAATTTTTTATAGAGTTCATCATCACCGGAAATAAAACTCCAAAAATCCTGTCCACAGTACTTGAAATAATCCCCTTTGTCAGGTTTGGTGTTTCTACCATAACAACATCCATTTACTGCGATCACATGCAACTGTGAATTACTTGTTCGGAGAGTTTTAGCTGCTGATTTAAAATCAGAAACCATCCTCTTGATTTGGCTGCTGTTACCCCAGTTTGGGCCGGATTGTCAGACACATACTGTGCAATTTCCTCTAATTCAAGTTTTTTCATCTCAGGCAAATAACACCAACTTTTCCGGTTCTACACTGTTTTTAACCATAGTATAATATTCTTCCATAATATCAACCCC
>Ga0209570_1001631_pt1 | contig 11486 bp, 6 predicted proteins | sample EBPBio172007_DNA_FD_185861 | JGI IMG/M metagenome (GOLD analysis project Ga0209570, IMG submission 185861) | Wastewater treatment Type I Accumulibacter community from EBPR Bioreactor in Madison, WI, USA - Reactor 1_9/17/2007_ DNA (SPAdes)... | ecosystem: Engineered > Bioreactor > EBPR >... | reverse complement strand
ATTATTAATTATAGTTCTCCCACAGAATTTTTGAGTACTCAATAAATTTCTGCACAATTGAAACCAATTTCTCCCCTCTGCGGAAATCCGTGTCATCTGTGTGTATCTCCCGAAGGGATGCCTTCGGCATGCAGTCCCAATAAAAATCCGTGGAATCTGTGAAAATAATGTTTGAACTTTAGTTCACTTGTATTTGAAATATGCTCAAATTTTCATAACTTAACCTTTACGAAATTTGATTTAATAAACAGGTGAATATTTGTCAAATCCAATACTAAATTCTCCATACGACGAACCAAAGTGGTATTATTCAACCAACCTTGACGGCACTCTCAATTACGAAGAGATAATGCCGGGTCGCAGACCTTTCTCACCGGAAGCTCCTTCAATCCCTGTTGGGGATACTAATAAAGACAACCTATTTACAGCTGAAATGGTTGATGATTACTCTAATCATATTATTAATAAACTAAGAGAAGAAATCAAAAAATGGCGGGAGAATGAATATCCGGGTGTAACTCGAATTTCAAGAGAACTCCTCGATTTTTGGTTTAGAAATCCTGAACGCATATCAACACACAGGCTGTTTTTTGCACAGCAAGAAGCCATCGAAACAGCTATCTACTTAAATGAAACTGCCCCAAAAGAGAATTTTGGTAACTACATTTTATCTGAACTCGATAAATCGTATAGCACTGAAATGCCTGATCCTGAGAACAGACTTCAAAGAATTGCTTTTAAGATGGCAACAGGCACGGGTAAAACTGTCGTCATGGCATGTTTAATCCTCTATCATTATCTTAATCGAAACGAATATCGAAATGATACCCGTTTTGCTGACAAGTTTTTAATTGTTACCCCCGGAATCACAATCAAGGACAGACTTGGGGTACTTTTTGTTGACACATTTAACCGTGGAATAAAAAGAAAAGACTATTACAGCGAGAGAAACCTGGTTCCAAGACAACATGAACCACTACTTTCCGGGTTAAATGCCCGTCTTACAATCACCAACTATCACGCCCTCGAGCAGAGAACACTTCAAGGAAATAAAAAAACTCCTTTTGATGGTAAAAAAGATATTTATGGTAAATCCAATGATTCCGGTAATCTCGAAGATTATAGTCTTACCATTCGAAGACTTTTGGGGCAATCGAAATCCAAAAGCAGATTATTGGTTCTTAATGACGAGGCACATCATTGTTATTTTCCTAAATCAAAACAAAAAACTGAAGACAACGAAGAGGTTAATGAAAATGTACGTGCTGCGGTCTGGTTTACAGGATTAAGGGAGATATCAAAAAGATTTATTCTCCAGGGCGTTTATGACCTTTCTGCAACTCCCTATTATCTGAGAGGCTCTGGCTACCGGGATTATAGCCTTTTTGGATGGGTTGTGTCAGATTTTGGGTTAATAGATGCCATTGAAGCAGGGTTGGTGAAAATTCCTTTTCTCCCTGTTAGTGATAATTCGCAAGAACTCACGGAAAGTAAACTCCGTAATATCTATGAGCATGTCAAAGATGAGCTCCCAAAAATGGGCCAAAAGAAAAGAAAATCTGAAGCGATTAAAGAAGGTACAAAACTTATCGAAGAACCTCCTAAACTTCCGATGCTTGTTCAAACCGCGCTCTATCAATTTCACGATCATTATAACAAATATGCTGATGGTCTCCGTAGTCTCTATGAGGCAAGTCAGGACCTGCTAAACGCACCCCCGGTTTTTATAGTTGTTTGTAATAATACCTCCGTTTCAAAAGAAGTTTATAAATATTTGGCAGGTTATGAATTCATCAATGAAAATGGAAATCGTCAGATTTTCAACGGTAAATTTGACGAATTTAATAATTTTGAATCATCGGGATTACCAAAAAAACGACCGCCGACTCTTCTAATCGATAGCGATGCCCTTGAAAATTCAGGTCAGATCAGTGATGACTTTAAGAGGGTTTTTAATACAGAAATTGAAGAGTTTAAAAAAAATTATGCTCAACAACATGGCGGTGGAAGTACTGACGATATAACCGATGCCGAAATCCTTCGTGAAGTTGTAAATACCGTTGGTAAACCCGGAAAACTTGGCTCGCATGTCAAATGTATTGTTTCCGTTTCTATGTTAACCGAGGGATGGGATGCAAATACCGTAACTCATATTATGGGATTAAGAGCTTTTGGCTCACAACTTCTTTGTGAACAAGTTGCAGGTAGAGCATTAAGACGCTCCAGTTATAACCTGCAAGGTTACGATAAAGAAGGTAATCCAACCGAGGACAAAAGAAAAATTGTCATCGAAAAATTCCCCCCTGAATATGCACATATAATTGGTATTCCATTTAAGATGATGAAAGGTGGAACCACACCACCTCCTGTGGGTCCCGGTATTGTTACAATAATTTCTGCTATACCTGAGAGAGAGGCAGCTTATGAGATTGAGTTCCCTAATATCATCGGTTATAGAATTGATCGTGGTACCGACGAAATCAGGTATGACTTTTCATCTGTTCCCGATTTTGAAGTGGATGGAACAAAATACCCTACCGATGTTACCCTTCAATCAGCCTTTTCTCCCGAGACAAGAGGACTGACACTTGAAGAATTCCTCGAAAAAAGGGATCAGGAGATTATTTACGACATTACCAGAAGCCTGATTAAGTTTCATTACTCTGAAGATAATGGCACCCCCTATTTTGAACTCTTCCCTGCCTGTAAGGAAGTAGTTGCAAACTGGTATGAAAATAAGATCAAACTTCTTGGTATCACAGACAAGGCTTACAGGAAGTTGGTTTATCTATTTGAACCCAAAGTGGTTATTGACAATATTTTTCAAGGAATCAATACCCACAGGAATAATTCAGAATTTGTGAAACCCGTTCTAAATTTTTACAATAAAACCAACAGCACAAAGTATGTACACGGCAGAACAACCAAAGAGGTTTACAGAACAATTAAAAGCCATGTAAATTATGTTATAGCCGATAGTGACTGGGAAAAAATTGCTGCTAAAGCCCTCGATGAAATGCCCCAGGTTTTTTCTTATGTAAAAAATAATTTCCTTATGTTTCAGATACCCTATGTTAAAGAGGGTAAAGAAAGAATCTACTTCCCCGATTTTATTGCGGTTTGTAGAACTCATTCTGGAGAAGTAATCAACCTGATTATTGAAATCACCGGTATGAATAAGGACAAAGATGAAAAAAGATGGTACACAGAAAATAGATGGTTACCTTCAGCCAATTCCATACGAGAAAAATTTGGATTCAATCCCTGGCACTTTATCGAAATTGTAGATGAAATAAGAGATATTAAAAACAGACTGACTGAAAAATTAGAGAGTTTATGATGGCAAATAGAATTGATTCAATTAAACATAAAGATGAAAAACGGATTCTAATTCCCTCAACAGAAGAAGCCGGGTTGGAACTTGCAAATGAGATTGTTGAAAGCGGAAAATCGGAACTTGAGATACCTGTAAATCCCATAGTTACTCGTGGATATGACCCCGAACTCTTTTGGATGAACAAATATGGTAACGATGACCGACAAGACTTGCTTAAGATTGATATCCGAAGCCTGTATAGACATGAACACATAACTCCTGAATTAATAATTAAAAATCTTTATCGCCTGAAACACTCCATTAATGAAGAAGAGTCACTTTTTAGCATCAGTGAGATGTTTGGCAATATGTTTGACAAAGATGAACTTGATAAAATCAGTTCTTACTACCGCCATCTTGACGGCTGGACAAACCGCCTCATTCAGGGAGATAGCTTGCTCGTTATGACCAGTCTGCTTGAAAGAGAAGGAATGGCAGGACAGGTGCAAACGATTTATATCGATCCTCCGTATGGAATCAAATACGGCAGCAACTGGCAGGTAAAATTAAATAACCGGGAAGTGAAGGATGGAAGTGATGAAAGTCTCGCCGGTGAACCTGAAGTTATCAAAGCCTATCGAGATACTTGGGAACTCGGTATTCATTCTTATTTGAGTTATCTGAGAGACAGACTCTTGATTGCTAGAGAACTTCTTAAAGAGTCAGGTTGCTGTTTTGTACAAATTTCAGATGAAAATGTCCACTTGGTCAGAAATTTAATGGACGAGGTGTTTGGAAGTGAAAATTTTGTGAGTCAAATTGTTTTTAAGCGCTCAAGTGGCTTTGAGACCAATTTTATTCCAGGGCTCTACGATGTCATACTATACTATTCAAAAAATAAAAATAAGTTGAAGTATAGACAATTATTTACGGAGAAAAAAGTTGGTGAGGACACATATTATGATCGCATAGAGCTACCTGATGGCCGCCGAGTAAAAATAAATGAAGTTGAAATTGAAATGCTCCCCGAAGCAAAATATTTACTATATCAACCGTTAGTCTCCTCCGGTGCATCAAACAATCTCACCTATCGGTTTAAATTTGAGGGTAGAGAATACTTTTGTGGAGGTAATCGACATTGGAAGACAACAAGCGAAGGGTTAAAAAATCTTTCAGAAAAACGACGACTATATGCTTCTGATAATACACTTAAATTCGTCAGGTACCATGAAGATTTTTGTGTTAGCCCACTCAATAATATTTGGAATGATACTGTTGGTCTAATTGAAAAAGATTATGTCGTTCAGACAACTACAAAAATCATCCAAAGATGTATCCTCATGACCACCGATCCTGGAGATCTGGTGCTGGATCCAACCTGTGGTAGTGGCACAACTGCTTTTGTAGCCGAACAGTGGGGCAGAAGATGGATTACAATCGATACTAGTCGAATTGCTTTAAACATTGCCAAACAGAGACTGTTAACAGCAAACTTCCCCTATTTTAAATTGTACGACCAAACATCAGGAGATATTAGACAGGGGTTTGTTTACAAAAAGGTGCCACACATAACCCTAAAGAGTCTCGCAAATAACGAGCCACCTGAAATGGAAACACTTTATGATCAGTCTGAGGTTGATAAAAACTTGATGCGAGTGAGCGGGCCTTTCACAGTGGAGACACTTCAGAACTTTGAACCGCTATCACCCGAGGATTTTACCAAGGAGAAGGAGACAGGTGATAACTCATCATTTGAAAATGTAGTAAAAGACCACCTTCTTTCGGCAGGCATCAAAAACGGCAGAAAAGATGAACATGCAAGTTTCTCCAGAGTTGAACTACTTGCCGGGGAATACATTAATGCAGAGGGCTTCTACAACACCGGGTCTGGTGAGAGAAAAGCCTATTTTTATCTGGGTCCCAAGTTTGGAACAGTCAGTAAATTGGCGGTGAACAACGCAATAAAAGAATGTCGAAGCCTGGGAGATGCAGACTGGCTTGTTATACTCGGGTTCAGTTTTGAAAGTGAAATTTCAAACACACAACAAACCATGAGCATGGGAACCTTTGAAGTAACAAAGGTGAGAATGAATGATGATCTTTTGCAAGATGGATTAAAGAAAAAACCTGCAAAAACAGCAGCCTCCTTCATCACTATTGGAGAACCTGACATCCTGGTGGAAGAAGAGAATGGTTTTGCGACTGTTGAAATTCTTGGAGTTGATATTTACGATCCAATTAGTGATAAAGTTAATCCCCGTAACCTCCATGATATCGCCTACTGGATGGTTGATGACGACTACGACACCAGCAATTTTGTTGTTAAACAGATATTTTTCTGTGGTGGGAGTAAAGACGAATTTAACAAATGGAAAAAAGGTCTAAGCAACCTTGCGAAAGATAACACCCGTAAAAAAGTTGAACAAACCCTTCGAATCGAAATCGATGAAGAAGCCTTCGACCGGCTTTATGGGTATCGCTCTCACCCAATAAAAATAAAAGACAACAATCACAAAATCGCCGTTAGAGTCATCTCCCAATTCGGAGAAGAGACCATGAAGGTTTATAAGGTGAGGTGAGGAGCCCATCATGATCGATTATTTTCGAATATTTGTGATTTAAGTTAATGGATCTTGCGAAACATTAATTCGCCGGATATTTTCCAGGTATTGCACAAAATATGGGAGAAGTATTGAGAGTTGATGTTGAAGTTGTCTTCACTAATAAATGTTAATCAATCAACTCGAATATTTTTTTTATGGGTAACGGTGATTTCAAAAAGGCAATTTTCAAAAATATGTTTGGAGTAATTATGTATGAGAACCTGAAAGCCGAGTTTTTGTCCTATAATAGAACTAATAGAAAACTAACGAATAGTGAGGTAGCCCTATTTGCAGATTGGGTCTCAACTGAAATATTTCGAGATCAACTTAACAACCTAGATGATTACAATTTTTGGAAAAAATGTAAGAAAATAGTTGGAGACGACGAAACTTTGGTTAGTTATTTTAACTCTTGCAAATTTGTGCTTGATAATAGTATGCTTTTTTTAGTACAATTCAAATATATATCTATTGAAGACTACTGTATCGATGTTCTAGAATTTATCAATGAAGAGTTCGGGTTACAACCGCTTTATTTCCGTTATCCAACCTATGAAACAATCGCAAAAATCTATATGTCGAAAGGGAGAATGGCAGATGCCTTACGGTTCAGTTATAGAGGTGTTGAAATAATAAAGAATTGTAAAAAAGTTAGTGGAGTTGATGACCCATTTGACGAGTTAAAGTTTTTAGGACAAGAGGATTTAACCATGTTAGAATCGTTGTACAAAAGGATTTTCTCGGTATATAATCTACTTTCTGAATCTCATGATGGGAAATTTATTGAGGATGCGTTCCACGCACTTGGTAAATTATTGAACGAACTAAAGCTTCGTGGGAAAAGTATTAAACTGTATAATGACCTGAAAGCCCTTCTTATCCAAAGACTAAGGTATGAAAAAAACTACACTGATGATGAAATTGGAAAAATTCTGCTTACTGGTAAATGCTAAGAAAAAGTAAACCAATATTACTCCGTAAAGCCTAATAGTCTTTGTTCACTAAGAATTCATTTGAGAACACATGAAAAATCGCCCTTCGTGTCATCTTCCAAATCGTGGAGGAAAGAATTAAGGTTTATAAGGTGAGGTAGGGATAATTATAAGGGTTACGAATAGTCTGAGCAGGTAGAGTTGTTCAGCAATAGTACTATTGAGCAACTTCCAATTTAAATCGTCTAAAAAAAGAAAATTCGAGACAGTGTGATTTAACTTTCCAAAATCTTTGCTAGAAACAATAGTATTTCGAATCGACTAAAGAAACCCTAATTGGTCAATACTAATGTTTTTTTTGATGTCATCAAAAATATAGTTATTTAGAATTAGAATTAGGTCATAACTAATTTTGCCCTCAATAATTTGTCTTTTAGATACTTTACAGTGCTGTGATCAACTTTATCATCAGCGGAAAGTGCCTTCCATTCAGCAATACCATCGAATACGATGTTAATTAAATAGTGATAAATTGCCTCTTCTGAAACTAATGTTTCCCAATATGGATGATTGATATTCACTAAAATAAGAAGTGAAAATTCTTTCGAGGGTTGGCAAGTAACATATGGATCATTCGGCGAAAAATCTTGATTGACATAAATTTTAACACTCAATTTTGATACTGTCATTACATATTCAGGATTCAGCCTCTTAGTATAATGCGAGAGCGTATGTTGATTGTAACTTTCAATTTCGTCGAGTAAAGGGACTTCTTCAAATTCGACAAATTTGCGAACATAAGGTTCTGTTATTCTTTCTATCTTTTCTAGAGCATTGATAACGTTCGAAACTGAATCACGTGGTTCATACAAATTTCCAACTGGAAACTTATTATTCGCAAATTCGATTAGCTCTTTGAGTTCTTTGCTCAAATAGGATGTTAGTTTACTCTCTTCTTCATCGTTAAAAAAGACTCTATCCTTTGTGTGTGTGACAATAAAGTTTTTAAGAGTGAGTTCCCCAAACAATCTTTGATTTATAAGGTCGTTTCTTCCTCCGCCCTCACCGAAAATTCCTTCGGGCTTGTAAACATTAGGAAATGCTTGTATAACTCGATCGTTTTGAATTAGGGTAAAACCTGCTTTTTTCCGTGAACCATTTTCAAGAATTGCTGCCCAACCTGATAATTCGATTCCTTTACTTTTATCAAAGATAAAATGAAGCTTTTCTTTCTTCATTTCCTCACCATTCATGTTCCGGGCAATCGCATGTTCGTCATCATTAGGGTCCCAATGCATAATATCGCCAAAACATTCTAAATGCAAAACATTTTTCATCAAATCAAATCTGAAGAATGAGGGTAAAAAACTCTTACATTTTGAAATAGTGTTTGTTTGAAGTGATTGATTTGAAAGCTTTATTCTGATTCTCGTATAATGTTCCTTCTCCTCATCTTGGAAATACTCGCTATCTAATTCTTTACCCTCAATTACTGATTGAATGTTAATCTTTACGATAATTCCATATTTCTCATTTAACTTTTTAGTTCTGATCTCCCAGTAATCACCAAACCAAAATGCAGCAGTTTTCATCCCCATGCCAAATTCTGATCGGCCAATGGATCGGCTCGTGATCTTTCCAACTATGAGTGCATCCACAAGTTCTGATTTATTCATCCCAATAGAGTTATCTTCAATAACCAGATAAAAATCCCTTCCAACTTTTTCTTTTCGAACTATTATTTTCAGTTGATATTTGTCCTGACTAGATTTGTCTATTTCAACTTTGTTATTAAAATACGCTTGGGTTGAATTATCGATGAATTCTGCGATTGCATACCATGCAGTATAGTTTAATCGCTTATAAGAATTTACAACCTCATTGCCAATCCGTAATGTTAGGTTTGGATTATCCTTCATGTTCTCTCCAAATATAGATTCGCTACGGAATCTCTTTTAATGACGTATCCATAATCTGCCTCAATGGGTGGCCACTCTGCAAATGTTCTGATTTTGTTATTTGAATCTGTTTTTTCCCACATACTTAATTTCCCATCTATAGTGACTATTATCTGTTTCGAATCCGGGAGAAGGCTTGGGTCATCTAAGACCAGTTGATTTGGAAAGCCCTTATCCACTCGACAAAGGCATTCTTTAACTTCCCGATAGGGTACATCCCCGCTAATCCTGAAAACAAAATCACCCGTAGAATTTTTATATATTTGGAAAAACATTTTTTCAACGCTCTTGACAATATTGTCTTTCCCCCAGGAATCTTTTAGCAAGTCTAAAAGTAATAAAACTTTAGGCGAAGTTGAGGTTAGTAGTGTTCGCAATTTATTTTTAGAAATTTTTTGCCCCGGCTTCACCTCGATAATTCTATTACTTATCTTATCAGCGAGTTCATCAGAAATATTTGTAGGATTCTTAAAGATTTTTAATTGTTCTTTTACTCGAACAAGTTTATCTGTATGAAGTTCTACTTCAACTATTTTCCACTCTTTATAATCCTTCCTAATCATGAAAAAATCTGCTTTTTTTCCTTCATTTTTACCCGTTGTTCTTAAGATGAAGTCAACATCAACTACCCAAAAATCTGGAAAAATCAAGTCAAAATGCTGTTGAATCTTTTGCTGATATTTTGGTTCTAAGAAATAACTCGGACAATGAAGCTCATAATAAATAGATTCCTCATCTTTTTTTAAAAGTTGTGTGGGTCTCATTTACATAAACCTTCCCTTCGACCCTTCAATATATTCTAATTCAGTCTCAATTGCGATCCACCTTCGGTTTAGTCGTTCAGCAACTGCTCCCGTAGTATTACTTCCGGCAAAAGGGTCAAGAACAAGATCACCTTCTTCGGTTAAAAATTTTATAAAGAACTCTGGCAAATATTCCGGCATTGTAGCAGGATGCATTTTTAATCCATTATCTTTGCAATGTTTCTTATAAGCCGAGTTTATCGTTGTATTTGGTCCCGATATTACATTCCCAGGTATTGAACCCTCATTAGCTTTCAAAAATGATGTCGGATTTATATGATGTTCTGAAGGTCTAATCCCTGAATTGTATTTTTGAGATTGCAGCAGTTTCTTCATAGAACTTGAATATTCTTTTAGTATATTTCTATTATTTGCGTTAGGTTCTGAGCTTTTACTCATCCACCAAATATTTGTATAACTATCCTTGACTCTGATTCGTTTAACCGTTACCCATTGCGCTGGTGACGGTAATCTTGCAGTATTGCTCCAAATAAATGTTTGACACAACTTAAGTTCACATTCTTCCTGGATTTTAATGAGTGTCTTCAAGGGTAAAGTAGAAATTGTCGGTTCCCCTTTATTCCAAGCATTTCCTATCTCAATGACCAACGAACCTGTTGGTTTTAGAAACTTCATCAACTCCTGAAATATACCGGTTAGCCAATTCAGATATTCATCATTCTCCTTGTTCCCATAAGCCTTTTTTCTATTTAGAGGGAAGGGAGGAGATGTAAAAATAAGATCAACTTGACCAAGATATTTTTCCAAAATGCCGGATTTTTGCAATTCCTCAATTTCACCATGAATTGCATTTCCTAAATTAGTAGAATACATTATTTGCGGCATTTGTGAATTTTTGCTTATAATTAAAGTAAAAAAAGTTATATAACAATTTAACAAATTTGTTAAATAGAGATTCAAGGAAAATATAAACTTTATTAAATTTATAACAATTTTGTATGATCAATCTATTCCAAAGATGGTTCACAACAAGAACCCTGTTAATGGATGGTGTCAGAATGTATGCTTGAACTTGCAAACAGGGTTAAAAGGGGTCAAGGGATCGATTATTTGCTACTAATATCAAATCCCCTCAGGGGATAATTTGGGGGTTGGGGTGATTATCAACTACGAATATCAAATCCCCTCCGGGGATAATTTGGGGGTTGGGAGATTCACATTTTTCTACGAACATGCCATTCGCCAAGGCTAATTTATCAATATCAACACTTCTCTCTATCGGTGATCGTATTGCAGACGGCAATCGGGACCTACGAATATTTAATCCTCTCCGAGGATATTTACAAAATTCCCCTCCGCGTAACTCCGTCTAATCTGCGTGTATCTGCGTCCCCCTCATTATTGGATTACTGCATTAGAAGGATTATTGGATTAAACCTGTATAACCCCCAACTTAAACTCTTCAAAAAAAGGATTGTTGTTGGCAGCTTCGATACTTCGAGAAATATACTCGCGGGTTTTTGCAGGGTCAATTACTTCATCCACCCACAATCTTGCCGCTGCATAAAGTGGTGAAGATTTACTTTCATAAGAATCACGAATTTCATCATACATCTTTAGTTTTGTCTCTTCATCCAAAACCTTACCGGCCTTTTCAAACTGCTTCGTTTTGATATCCATCAATACATTAGCTGCCTGACTTCCACCCATAACACTGATTTTTGCAGCAGGATATGCAAATATAAATCTTGGATCATAAGCTTTTCCACACATTGCATAATTCCCTGCTCCGTAACTGTTACCTACAATAATTGTAATTTTGGGTACCACACTGTTTGCAACAGCATTTACCATTTTCGCGCCATCTTTGATGATTCCACCATGTTCAGCTTTTGTTCCCACCATAAAACCCG
>Ga0209570_1001629_pt1 | contig 11543 bp, 10 predicted proteins | sample EBPBio172007_DNA_FD_185861 | JGI IMG/M metagenome (GOLD analysis project Ga0209570, IMG submission 185861) | Wastewater treatment Type I Accumulibacter community from EBPR Bioreactor in Madison, WI, USA - Reactor 1_9/17/2007_ DNA (SPAdes)... | ecosystem: Engineered > Bioreactor > EBPR >... | reverse complement strand
AAGAAATGGAGTCTGCCAACCTTGACGCTTCATTCATTCTTTTTTCCATGTGGACAGACGCCATCAAACATTTTGCCGAAAATGGCAAAGGCAATACTATCTTCCTTGATGGCAGTAACGATGCCATGCAACGCACCATGCAACAATTACAATCTACAGTAAAAGGTGCCACCATTATTGAAAAGAAATAAAAGAGATTTGCTCTAAAAACAAAACCCGGCTCAATAGAACCGGGTTTTGTTTTGCTATTTCTTCTTCATACAGAATTCTATTTCATCGGCAGTAATCGGGATGTTCTTAAACAAATCAATATTACCATTTTTTGTGAGCCAAAAATTATTCTCAATTCGGATACCTATTTGTTCTTCCTCAATATAAATACCTGGCTCGATGGTAAACAGCATTCCCTCTTTTAAGGCCTCGGTACGCGTACCCATATCATGCACATCAATGCCGAGATGGTGGCTGATGCCGTGATAAAAATACTTGCGATAAGCAGGACTCTCTGGGTCTTGGTTTTTAATATCCGCCTTAGAGATTAATCCTAATTTCAAAATCTGACGCTCCATTTTAGCGTTTGTTTTGGCCACATAATCTGTAAAAATTATGCCTGGCTTCAAAATTGATTTGGCATACAAATGAGCGTCCAATACTGCGTTGTACACCTCTCTTTGACGCTTAGTAAACTTCCCGTTTACAGGAATACTGCGCGATAAGTCTGCACTGTAATTGCCATAAGAGGCACCAAAATCCATCAGGATGATTTCACCGCTTTTACATTCTTTATTGTTATCAATATAGTGCAAGACACGAGCTCTATCGCCACTGGCTATAATTGGGTCGTAGGCATGGCGTGGAGCACCATTTCTGATAAACTCGTGGATGATTTCGGCTTCAATTTCATTTTCGGTAACGCCAGGCTGCACAAAGCGCAACACCCTACGGAAAGCCTTTTCGGTAATGTCTATAGCTTGTTGCGTAATGGCCACTTCATCTTTCGTTTTGATGGCTCTCACTTCCTTCATTATCCGAGCAGCTCTCTCGTATTGATGCAGAGGGAAACGATTTTTTATTTGTTGTACAAACAACAAATCGGTACGGTGGAGTGAGCCATCAAGTCGGTCATTCTCGTTTGAATTGAGATAAACCGAATCGGCATTATGCATCATTACCTGTAGCATCGCATCAAAGCTATCTGCCCATTGAATATTTTGAATACCAGAAATGGCAGTGGCTTCATCCTTCCTTAGCTTATGGCCTTCCCATTTTTCAAGATGCTCATTGGGACGCAAAAGCACCAATACTTCCCTTGCATTTTTATCAGGATTATCAGGATAAAGTACCACCATCGATTTCTCTTGCTCAATGCCCGAAAGCCATAGCACATCACTATTAGGACGATTGGTGTACACAGCATCGCCATTAGTTGACAGCACCTCTGTACCCTGAAAAATAGCCAAAGAATTGGGCTTCATCTTCTTGATGAATCGTTGCCTATTCTGCCCTACAAGTTTGGCAAGAGATAATTGATTTCTCATGTGTATTATTTGAACTTTTAAAAAAGGATAAATGTAAGTGTAAAAAGATTAAATGCGCGCCCGCCAAGGTATTTCGGCTTTGCCATTAATATGAATGATGTACCTGGCCAATACAAACAAAAAATCAGAAAGTCGATTAAGGTATTTCAAGATAATATCTGACACTTCCTCATCGTGTTCGCTCATGGAGACACAAATCCGTTCTGCTCTCCGGCACACACATCGTGCAATATGGCAAGTCGATGCTCCTTGATGCCCACCGGGCAAGATAAAAGAGCGCATCTCGGGTAATTGTTCATTCATCTCGTCTATCTTATTTTCGAGCCATTCGATGTCACTATGATGCAAATCTGGTAATTTCATTTTTACTTCCTTGCTAGTGGTAGTTGCTAATTCGGACCCTATGGTAAACAAACGATCTTGAATCTCACGTATCCAAGTAGTGACATTTTCAGTATTAGTCAAATCATCAACCAAACCTAAATAAGAGTTGAGTTCATCAATCGTTCCATAACTTTCTATACGAATATGGCTTTTAGAAACACGAGTACCGCCAATCAAGCTAGTTTGACCTTTATCTCCTGTTTTGGTGTATATTTTGAAAGACATTTAAATAATCTTTTGATGCCCAAAAGTAAAAACATATTTCTACATTTGGGGAATAGTAATTGCATATGAGTTTATCAATGTTTCAGTATCGACTATTACTTGTTCTTGTTTTTCTTCAGAGCATTTTATTACCGAAAAATATTTTTGCCCAAAGTAAGACTGAGGGAGAATTGGTGCAAAAAATTGTACTTAGTCTGCAACAATCGGATAGCTTTTTGTATGCCAAAGTATTTCCGCCAGCAGATACTACTGCAATGGTCACTTTACGAAAAGCACCGAGCAATAGTGATGCCTATCAGCGTTCGAAATATCTAGTAGCAAGCCCAGAGTTAATGATGTATCAAGATTCGGCCGTGCAAAAACAAGCTTGGGAGCTTTTTAGAAACACTTTTTTGAAAGGCAAAAAACTCGGTATCCATTGGGATGCAATAGTGATGAGTAGGTATGAACTAGAAGCCTTGGGTAAAACTAAAGACGAAGCATTAGAAGCCATTGCACCCGAAAGGTTTGTGGGCTATGTATTTGTGGAAGATATGTTGACGCGCAAAATTTTCACCTTCACAGTAAGTGATATTCTAAAAATGGATGGCCGATTTTATGGAGGCGAACTGAATTATGTTTTTGAAGCAGCCAGTAAAGATGAATTTAATGCCAAACTAAAAGCAGAAAAAATTAGAATCAAAAAGGGATTGCCAGACACTACGGTGCAAACAATAGACACTACTGAAATTGAAAACGATGAAAGCAACAAACGCAAGCAAGTGGCAGATAGAAAACTGTTTGTTGGATACTTAGATGGCGAAATACCTATTGACCTTTATATACGATACATCAAAGGAGACTGCCCTGAGGGCATTTGCAGTTGGGAGGCAATTTTTAAATTTGGCGATAATGACTTTGTCAAACAAGAAGTAAGCAAAACGGCCGACGGCAAATGGATTTTTGTAGAAGAAGAAACGGGAGGAGTGCTTGAACTGGAACTGAAGGGTACCACATTTACTGGTATTTTTTCTGCCACCATAGACAAAGTTGACTACGACGCGGAGCTACGAGAACGCACTATGACAAAAAAGAAGGTAGAGAATTTAGACGCAATCATCGAAAAAGATTTACAACGATAAAATAAGCAACTTGAAAGCTATTCAGACGATAACATTACTCGTATTTTCCAATCTATTTATGACGTTGGCTTGGTATGGGCATCTAAAATTCAGTGAATGGAAATGGTTTAGCAAATTAGGCATCGCTTCTATTATCCTCATCAGTTGGGGGATTGCCCTATTTGAATACTGCTTTCAGGTGCCAGCCAATAGAATTGGATTCAAGAACAATGGTGGGCCATTTTCGTTATGGCAATTAAAGGTGATGCAAGAAGTGATTACATTGGTAGTATTTACCGTTTTTACCCTACTTGTTTTTAAAACCGAAACATTTCGACTCAATCACCTCATAGGATTCGGTTTTCTTATCCTTGCGGTTTACTTTATCTTCAAAAAATAGAAACACTGTATGTTACAAGTTCATCAATTAGCCTTTAATCCATTTCAAGAAAACACCTATATTATCAGTAACGAATTGGCACAATGCTGGATTGTAGACCCCGGAATGAGTAATGAAACCGAAAGGCAGGAAATAGTAGCCTTTATTCGCTCAAACCAATTACAACCAAAAGCCATTATCAACACCCACGCTCATATAGATCACATCCTCGGCGTTGATTTCATGGCCCAACAGTATCAAATTCCTTTTTACTTACACGAAAAGGAAATGCTAATCTTAAACAATGCAGCTAATACTGCAAAAATGTTTGGTTTTCAGTATGATGGAGTACAAACTACAGCCCAGTATATTTTGGAGCAAAAAAACTTTCGATTAGGAAATGAGGAAATAGAGATACGATTTGTACCAGGACATTCACCCGGAAGCATCGCATTGTACTCAAAAGAGAACAATTGGGTGATTAGTGGTGATGCTTTATTTGCAGGAGGAATAGGCCGTACTGACTTATTTATGGGAGATTATGAAACTCTAATTCATAGTATAAAAACGCAACTGCTTACGCTCCCCGATGAAACCAGAGTATATTCAGGTCATGGAAGCTCAACAAACATTTTAACCGAACGACAAAGCAATCCATTCTTGCAATAAAATCAAGAATGAACTACTAAAGAATCATCTTTTAAAATCGGAACAATAGGATGAATATCAGGTGTGGTGCAATAAATCATATCAGACTCTAGCCCATACCCAGACAAACGTTTGTAATGAGCACCACGTTTAAGGTATTCAAAATAATCACCTTTTGCATCTTGGCTCAAGGATATGCAGGCCTGTGCGCTATCACAATTAATCGTGAAGGAATCAGATACAGCAGAGGCTACAGCACCAGCAAAAAGAGAATCTTCAAGGTTAAATCTGTCTTTCCAAGAAGCACAAGCTAAAATAACATTTTTGTCTTGACTTGAAATAAACGAACACACAGCAGTCAAATTTGGGAAAGAACCAGTAATTATAGCGTGGGCATCATTAACCATGTGCAATAATCGGGTTCCATTTGTCGTAGTTAAGACAAGTATTTTACCATCAATAAAATGTTTAGGATATTCGGATGGTGAATTACCATATTCCAAACCTTCAGCAACTTTCCCATCCCTTTCACCAGCAGTAATACTATTGGGCAAAATATTACCAATTGAAATACACTCCTCAACACTAGCAACAGGTACGATACGACGAGCGCCATTATCTAAGACAGCAGCAATAGTTGAAGTGGCACGAAAAACGTCGATGATAACCGTAATGGTATCTTTTGTATCAAATAAATGTAATAGAGCAGGAGAAAGACAAACTTCCAATTTAGGTTTCGTAGAAATCATTAGTAAACTTTACTTAAAAAAATAGCCTTGCAAAATGCAAAGCTATTTATTAACTATGAATAGATTGAAGATAGAATTAGTAAACCCACATATCGTGTTCTTTATTCATCAATTCTTCTGATACTCTTTGACCTTCATTGAGAACGTCCATTTCAGACATTCCAAAATCTTTGAAACGTTGATCAAAAGGATTACTGATTTTGTAAATGTAACTAGCAAAGAATCGACCTTCAAAGTAATCATCCCAAGTCATACGTGCTACATCATTTTCTGGATTAAACACTTCGTATTGAGCCAATACATCACGTATATCAGGGTAATACAACCAGAAGAAAGGAGCAGTACCAATGTATTCACCAGAAGAAGACTTCTTATCTAACAAAGGAGCTAAACCAATAATCCGAGTTACTTTGCGACCCAAATTACGATCGAAAATCACATCCTCTTTAATACGAAATTTAGTGATAGAATTAGGATCAAAATCAGTACGAGAAATCTTCATCTCTTGTTCACCTGTTTCTGGGTTCTCGATATAGACTGTATCAGGCTTACTGATTAAAACATCCATAATTTGATCCTTAGTAAAAGCTGTGGTGAAACGCTCATCAAAAGGAGCATAAGCCATTACTTTACCCTTTTTCACGGCATCGATCAAAATCTCGATAAAGCTACCTCCACCAGTATTTTCATCACCGGGATAAATAAATGGCATGTTTTGTTTTTGACGCACATCAATTTCACGCCAAACACGCTTTTTCCACATTACATCATCTTCTCTGAGGGGCTGCCAAGGCATTGCTTTAGAAATATGAGCAACTTTATCGTAAGCACCATCGGGGCGACGAGAGGGCTGCCATTCACTATTCACAGCTTCTGAGGCTACAGCAGAGGATTTGTCTGTCATAGAACCAGATTGTGCATTTGCAGCAACGGAACAACCAAGAAATAAAATTGTCGCTAATTTGTATGATTTGAGGATATTCATGATCCTAAATGTTTGCTGTTTAATTAAAAATGAAATCGTAAAAGAACTAAAAACTATTTAACTGTAATGATAATGGTACCTAATGTACGAGTCACACCATCTGGACCTCTTGCCTTAATGTTCTCCAAGAAGATTTTATCCCCTGGTTTACATTTAGACATAAGCTCAGAAACTTGCTTATTTCCTGAAAATAAAGGACCATTGACAGTAATTGGACCAACTGGATCCTGACGCTTTTGAAGATAAGTGAATTCAAAACTCACTACCGAGAATTTTACATCGAAATCAAATCCCTTCATTGAAGCGACGATACCTGGAGCAATCTTCACACGGTTAGATGCTTCCATAAAACTGCTACTCTTACCCAATACTTCCGCAACTGGATCAGGAATCATTTTTACACGAATCTCTTGAGTACCTACTTGCTTCAAACCTTGATCTTTTGTACGAGCGTTAATGACAGCAGTAACTTTACCTTGCTTCTTCATTTTCACATCATACTTACCAAGAGCATCACCTTTTGTAATTTCAGCTTCTGGAATATACAATTCGATATCCTCCATTGAATAACCTGCTGCAGAAATAGTAACAGGGTTGGGTACACCAATATAGAATACGTTCATCTTGTCAAGCTGCATTGAAGCACCTGTTGAACCCACCATATAAGTAAATTCGAATGGTTTAGATTCAGTTTTGCCGCCCATATCGATAGAAACTGTACCTTTTACTGTTTGAAGACCAGTTCCAGAAACTGTATTTTCCCAATATGCAATACCTTCTTTAGTTTCACGAACACGACCCACATTCGAAGAAACGACTGGATTAGCAGTAGTTTTATATGCAGCTAAAGAAATTTCAGCTTCAACTTTTTGGCCTGCAAGAAGGTAGCTATTTTTTGGAACGGCAATTGCTTTGAAACCATCAAACTTTACATCCTTCTCGTGTATTTTTTCAAATAACTGGTCAATAATCATCGCCTCTGAGTTTTTAATGTCATTTTGAAATTTAGACATCAAAGTAACTGTAGCAATAACAGGCATGTTATAGAAGTTACCAGCAGACCATTCGCCTCTAGGGTTAGCATCCGAAGGTTTCACATTCTCTATCTTCAAAGGCAATTGCTTTGCCAATTGAGATGAAGTGTCCATACCCAAAGAACTTAGTAATTTAATACGATAATTCTCAAGACGAGTCTTAATTGAATCACCACCTTTATTCTTTTCTACTAATAAATCTGTAGAGGCGTGCAAATCACTTTCGTTTGCAATTTCGCCAGGAAAGTTAACTGAATCTCTCCATCCACCAGATTGATCGATTAATCTACGTTTCCAATTCTCAAGATAAGCAATAAGAGCTTCTGATTCAGCCTTAACTTCCATAGCCGTTTTATAAAACGGTTCTACTTTAGCTCTTTCTGAAGGAATTCCCATACTTTCTTCAAAGATTGCATATTTATCTCCATTCTTCCGAGTAATAGATTCATTTGAGCGCTTAATACTAGTATTAATAGTACGGAATGCAGCTAGAATTTCAGAAGATACGTTAAGGGCCAGCAATGCTGTCAACACTAAATACATTAGGTTGATCATTATCTGCCGGGGCTCTTTAGGTATTGACATTCTTGTATAATTTCAGGTTGTTAAAAATAATTGTTTCTAGTAAAATCTAGTCAAGAAGACTAGCGACCTTGCATAGCAGATAGCATGTTACCATAAATGCTATTAAGTTGTGTAAGGTTTTTAGACAATGCACCCATTTGCTCTTTTGCTGAGATTGCATCTTGTGCACTTGAAGCCATTGCATCAGAAGCACTGACCAAATTACTGTAGAATTTGTTCATTGCTTTCAAGTGGTTGTTAGCATCGTTCAATTCTACTTCATAAATTTGATTAAGATTGTTCAAATTACCTGATAGAACTTGTACTTGCTTGTGGAAAGTCATCGTATCATCAGCAGCGCTATTGAAAGCAGACATCGTTTTTGATGCACCTGCAAATGTATCAGACATTTGACCAAGAGCACTAGCAGCAGTGCGAGCACTAGTTGAATATTCGTTTGTAGCAGCTGTAACGTCAGAGATATCTTTAATCTCATTAACTACTTGGCCAAATTTTTGGAAGTTTTGATTCAACTTATTAAGATTGGTTGGATTAATTGCAGCCTCTTCCATCATTTTATCAAAAGCAGCCATAGGTGACATACTATCTGGAGTACCAGGCTTTTTACTTCCACCTTTGAGGTAATGCTCTTCTTCAGGACTAACATCAATACCTGGGTAAATCTTTTCCCAATAGTAATCTTTGTGTGGAGGCAGAATACCCAACATAGCGAAGATAAAAGCTTCGGTAAGCATACCAGCAGTCAAAAGAGGACCGCCAATCGCCCAGTGTTGTATTTTACCAAGAGCCCCAATAAGTACTACAGAGGCACCCATACCGATGATAAAGTTTTTAAGGTATTTACCTTTCGTAGTTTCGAAAAACAATGCTATTGATTTCATATAAATGTTGATTTCTTTTTTGAATGATTGTGTAAAAATTAATTAACGTCTGTTGGTTAAGGCTGGTGCAATTTGTTGGTAAATGTTTCTAAAGCCAATGTATGATTTTGCTGTGTCAGCGTATTCATAATCACGAGTACTAACTTGAAGATAATAAGAAACATCTCTCCAGCTTCCACCGCGAACAACTTTACGTTGCAACCACTGAGGATCAGTAGATTTAGTACGTGTATCTAAGTTAGGATTCACATCTGAAACTTGGTTGTAGGTGTTACCATAATATGGGCTGCTTGTCCATTCTGCAACATTACCAGACATATTATAAAGACCATAATCATTTGGCCAATATTTATTTACTGGCACAGTATACAAGCCACCGTCAGCTGCATAGTTACCTCTTTGTGGTTTGAAGTTAGCCAAGTAACATCCTTTTTTGTTTAAGATGTATGGACCGCCCCAAGGGTACGGTGAAGCATTACGTCCACCTCTTGCTGCCCACTCCCATTGCATTTCGTTTGGAAGCATAAACTGACCTTCAAAGTATATTTTATTCTTTTCACGATCTTTTTTCCATTCGTCTGTGCGCCAATTAGAGAAAGCTGTAGCTTGTTTCCAAGTAACGCCAACAACAGGGTAATTATCAAATGCACCAAACCAATTGTATTGACGTGCAATAGGCTCGTTGTAAGAATAAGCAAATTGCTTTACCCAAACTGTGGTATCAGGATAAACTGCAATGTTAGTTTCTTTGATAAAAGATTTTGCAGGTTGCGTTGGGTTTTTAATATGCTCATTATAATCATAATTAAAATAATGATAAATCAACTTGCTATTATCCAACTCTGCTTTACCCCAACCGCTATTTTCAGCGGTTACATACATAGCAGAAAGTTGTTCTTGAACATCTGGATCTTTCCAATTGATACGTTTGCTCATATCTAACATTTGCGTACCATCTGGCATATCTTTAAAATCACCCAACGTGGTATGAGCTATTGAATCTCGCACCCAGTTTGTAAACTGGCGATACTCAGCATTCGAGATTTCTGTTGCATCCATATAGAATCCAGTCATTTGTGCTGTACGCACCAAGGCGTCGTTTCGACCTCTAACGTCTTGATCGCTCGCACCCATTTTGAGGATACCTGAAGGCACATAAACCATTCCTATTGGCACTGGAGCCTTGTAAGCCGACATGTTGGGCGCTCCTACTAATTGTCCGCCACTACCCGATTGTCCGCAACTTGCAGCTAAAGCAATTAATGCAACAGCGGAGATCTTCAGGGAAAGTTGTTTCATACTCATTCTTTTGTTTTTGCAATTAGGCAAATAAAGGTAAAAATTTCTGTTTGTTACTTAGTTTATCACTAAACTGGCACACAATATTTGAAGTTTTTTTTAAAAAAGCAACTGTTTTTGAAAAATTATTTTTTTATGCTGTCAACAATAGACTTTAATAATTCACTTCTTATTCTGTTAAAGTATAGCAAAATCGGCATTCTCAGGTAGTTTTGATAGGGTCGGCAAGCAACTGTTTTTTGTGCAAATAAAAATTTGTGTTTTCCTTTCAATTTGCTTTCCGAATGGCATAGTTACGAAATTTTCTTTCTTTTCAAAAAAATAATAGCAATTCGGCCAAAACTTTTTTTCTAGTTCAAGTTGAACCCCATCGATTTCCTCACCTGTCACTATTATCGTCTTCATTACTGCAGCTATTCTTTGTCCTACAAGGTTCCAATAGCCAAAAGAAGTTGCATAACGTAGTGCTGAATTCTTCATTTGAAATAGCATCTGCTCACTCTGGGCAATCCATTCAGGCCGCTCTGATAACATTCCTAATAAGTGTAAATTTTGCGCCATTACTGCATTTGAAGAAGGAGTGACTCCATCGTATGTCTCTGGCTTGCGCAATGGAACTTCGTATTGCAAATCAGAACTGAAATAAAACAACGCACGCTCGGCAATAGCATGATGTTGTTGTATATACTCAGTTAATCTCACCGCTTCAAGCAAATATTTTTCGTCAAAAACTGTCATTGAAAGCTGTATCAATGCCTGCACTAAAAATGCTACATCATCAAGATTGGCTGTGATTTTTGGTTGACCATTTTTCCACGTGTGTTTTGGTGTTTTATCTAGCTCAAAACTACTCAACATCCATGCCATATGTTCTGCGGCAATAGCAGCATAATCTTTTCTACCCAAAACAACAGAAGCCTTACTGAAAGCAGTATTCACTAATGCATTCCAAGACAAAAGTATTTTATCATCGGTACCTGGACGCACTCTTTTTTTACGTGCATTCCATAGTCGATTTTTAGCCAGTTTGATTTCGCTTTTTAGTACCTCAATTGTGATTGAATTATCGACTGCAATTTGTTGCAAACCCTTAGCTCGATGGAGGATATTGGTATGCTCCCAATTCCCAAATTGTGCAACACCAAAATACTCGGCAATATAAGCTGGCATATCGCTCATTAATTCATTCCATTCTTCAGCAGTAAAAGTGTAAAACTTCCCTTCAATACCTTCGCTATCTGCATCTAATGCGCTATAAAATCCTGCGTCATTTTGTTTCATTTCTCGCAGTAAAAACTCAATTGTTTCTTCAATGACTTCTTTATATTTTTCATCACCAATAATCTTGTAGGCATCACACAAAACATTCAACAACATGGCATTGTCATAGAGCATTTTTTCAAAGTGGGGCGCCAACCAAATATCATCTACAGAATATCGCGAAAATCCGCCACCAATCTGATCATAGATGCCGCCAGCAATCATTTTATCAAGACTTAAAAGTGCTTGTTTCAGAGCCTCTTCATTGCCTGTAAAATGATAATGCTCTAGTAAAAATTGTATGGCCATTGTGCTCGGAAATTTAGGTGCGCGACCAAAACCACCATTCACTTTGTCAGCTTGTTTCAGCATATTTTCAGCTGCGGCTTTTGCATCCTCCATCGTCCAATCATCCACCTCAATTTTTGCAGAAACTTTTGCTGCATTTTGCAGATAACTCAGCATCTGATTGGCTT
>Ga0209570_1001622_pt1 | contig 11603 bp, 9 predicted proteins | sample EBPBio172007_DNA_FD_185861 | JGI IMG/M metagenome (GOLD analysis project Ga0209570, IMG submission 185861) | Wastewater treatment Type I Accumulibacter community from EBPR Bioreactor in Madison, WI, USA - Reactor 1_9/17/2007_ DNA (SPAdes)... | ecosystem: Engineered > Bioreactor > EBPR >... | reverse complement strand
ACGTGCCGCCGATAAAATTACTGTTGAACCCATAAACACTGAACTATAAATGAATGATACATAAATGTAATTGATAATCATATTACCAAACACATGGAAGGATAAAGGTAGAAAATTAGTGTATCAATAGCCCCAACAATCAGGCATCGCCCCAAAACTCACCTCTTGAAACAAATACAGAAAAAACCGCTAAGCATGATTTCCCTCTGTCATAACGTTATGGAACTTGGTTAATATTATGCTTGTTCACTTTCCAAGAAGCAGAGCTATACTCAGCAGCACAACACACAGCCACTTTCGGAGAAGTGGAGCGATGAGACAATCCCGCACAATTCACCTCTTCACGGTTCAGATCCGAGAAAACCACAGCATAATTGAATTTCACATTTGTATATACACAATTTTGTATTTTTGAAAAAGCGAATGCCGCATTGTGGCGATACATCGGCAGTCATTCGGTGAATGCAAGACGGATTTTCTCTGTATAACTGTATATTACTCTTCATAATCTAAAGATGAAAACAACAAGCAACAATTTGATTAATAACTACTTTGTGTTACTAAAAAGTCTCAGTTCTGATGATAAGTTAGAACTCATTGCTAAGCTTTCACAATCTATGGAGTCACAGAGTAAAGAAATGGATACCGATAAATCGTGGCTATCACTGTTCGGAGCTCTTGAATTAGAAATACCCGTTGAAGAATTCTTAGCAGATATTAAAAGAGAAAGAAATTTCCACGATAAATCTTTTGAACTGTGAAGAAGTATCCGTTAGACACAAACATTTGTGCATATTTCCTTAATGGAAAATACAATTTAGGCAATACGATTGAAAAAATAGGGCTTGACAATTGTGCAGTGTCAGAAATCACGATTGCAGAATTAAAATACGGCACAGAAAAGAGTACCTTTAAGGGAAAAAACAGAAAAATAATTGAATTGTTTCAATTACAAATTGATATAATTCCAATATTTCCCGCTCTGGATATTTATGCAAAAGAAAAAGTACGGCTTAAGACAAAAGGAATGGTCTTCGATGACTTCGATTTGCTTATTGGCGCAACTACAATATTCAACAATATGATATTAGTGACAAAAAATATATCAGATTTTGAGAGAATGGAAAATATTATAATTGAAGATTGGACAGTGATTTCGTGATAAAGATATACGGTCTTGAATAACTATGTTTGGATAGATAGCTAATGTTTTGAAGTTTTGAAAAAGTGAACTGTGCATTGCATTAATATAGAACACAGCGGACAATGAGACACACCCTACTATTATTATCATTTATGTATTTGCTTGCTTGCAGAAATTCTGAACGGGCGGACGGTGGTTCATTGACGAATACATCACAAACTAAAAAGACTGTTGACGATTTTCACTACCGCGACTTATTAGAGGAATATGTTGATAGTATTCAACCAAAGGAAATCAGAGGATTGTTCGGGCAATGGACTATAACGTCAATCGCTAAAACAGGAGGAAGCCTTCAAGACGAAAAGACAATTCAGCAACAAGTCGGACACAAACTTTATCTTGACAGCACCATTTTAAAGTTTGATTTCATAAATCATGATGTAAGAATTGTTAAACCGAAATATAAAATACTGTATCTAGACGAGGAAAAGGGTGACAACCTTAAAGGGACATCATATTTTGAAGGTTATAGAATGTGTAGAAAACAAGTGGTGATGCTTGGGTGCTCCAAAAGAATATATTTTGAGGTCATACACTTTATGGAGATGGCATATTATTACGATGGTAGAATCTATTTTTTGACAAAGGACGAATAAAATGCACCCACCAATATCGATAAGTATTCCCTCATCTCATCCATAGTTCTCAGACAATGACGTGATTGTGACAAACAACATTAAAAATGTAATAACCAAAATAAAAATTGTGAGTATTTTATGGAAGACCTAAATAAAATGGCAAGATTACATTCGGCAGGTGCAACGGTAAGGCATATCTCACCGTTTGAAAGTTTGCCGTCATATAAAAATAACGAAGACTTATCCGCTGACTTCATTAAAAAATGGGTTGTTCCGTTCTACATGAAAATCAATTCTTATGACAGTCTCGATTGGGTTGACCAAATAAAAGAAATTAACTCTGAAATTACAAGAGACGTTTGTCTTACTTTGTTATGTGACTTTAATTGGCGGACACGGTTAGTCGGCTCTTACTTTGCAGCCGTAAAAGATTATAGAGACCTTATTGACATAATCGGAACACATCTTTTGAAAAGTGAAGTTTGTTGTGTTGGACATATTTATGCATTGACTCTTGCTTTCTTTAACGACGAGAGATGTATTCAATACCTCAATCAATATTTAGACTATTACTTGACCAAGCCATCACTGTATTTTGACCAAGAGGATGTCATGGAAGCCGTGTTGCATCTAGACAGAGAGAATAAATCGGACTATTTCAGTGGAAATTTAGAAAATTGGAAAATATTTCAAAAAGAAAGGCAAACGATTAAGAAAAACCAGGTAAAAGAAGTTGAGAAAACTTTAGAGCATCAAGAAGGATGTACCGACTTGGAGGACTACTTGAAAGACATTCAGAGTAGCGAAGTTAATGAGAAAGTATTCTCTACCGAGAATTTTGACAAAAAAATTACTACTCTTCGTGACTTGAACCAATACTGCCGCAAACATCGGTAACTCTGACAAGACCAATCACTATAATTTTAGAAAATAATTGATACAGACCTGCAATCCTAAAAGACTATTTTTGCATTGACAAACAATCCTGTGTAGTTTTGGATAAATTTTTACATTAACAATGGAACAAAAGTTTTACTTTGACACCTCAGTTTTCGGAGGGGTATTTGACAAAGGACGAATAAAATGCACCCACCGGAGTACGTGCCGCCGATAAAATTACTGTTGAACCCATAAACACTGAACTATAAATGAATGATACATAAATGTAATTGATAATCATATTACCAAACACATGGAAGGATAAAGGTAGAAAATTAGTGTATCAACCCACATCCCCCAAAAAACCACACACATCCCAAAAAAACAAAAACCACGTCCAACACAATCCCGAAGGGATGTCATAATAATAGAAACAAATCCAGAACAAAACACAATCCCGAAGGGATGACATAGACAATCAATATACCGCTCCTGCGGAGCTGCGTATACTTTCTCTGGCTTCATTATCTATGAATATATCGCTCTTATGAAATTTGGCATCTTCAAAGTACATATCCAATCCGCAGAAAGAAAAAATAGCCCCCGAAGAAGTTCGAGGGCTATTGAGTTTATGAGGCGATTGGTAAATACTGATATGTAGTATTATCGCAGTAATCCTGCTGTTTTTCTTTGGTTTATGACTTGCCTTGAGTCGAGTTCTGCTTTTTTTCTCCTGCCTGTGACATCCACTTGAGAGGTGAGTTCTTTGAGGATTTCGGCTAATTGACTTAATTCTGTGACATTGCGAGCTACATCCATAATGGTAGATGCAGATTCGGCAGAGATAGTAGAGATAGTAGTGACATTGCGAGCGATGGTATCGCTGGTGAGTGATTGTTCTTGGGCAGCACCTGCGATGGAGCTTACTAATTCGACCATGTGCCCTGCACTTTGCACAACTTGTTTAAGGGCTTCGCCGGCATTGTCCGCCATCGCAATGCCTTGCTCAACTTCTTTGCTGCCTTGTTGCATTTGTTTTACGGCTTCGGAAGTCTCTTTTTGGATGGAAGTAATCATATCGCGAATTTGTTTTGTAGCGGTGGTTGTTCTTTCGGCGAGTTTACGGACTTCGTCGGCAACGACCGCAAAACCACGCCCTTGATCGCCTGCTCGAGCGGCTTCGATGGCGGCATTGAGAGCAAGTAAGTTTGTTTGGTCTGCAATATCGCTGATAACGGAGACAATTTCGACGATAGAAGTTCCTGCATCACCAAGTCGCTGGACAGTTTGCTGTGATTCGTGCACGACGCCTGCAATATGTCTCATTTTTGCGATGGTATTTTGCACGGTTTGCTGTCCTTCTGTGGCAAGTTGCCCATTGCTTTGTGCAAATTCGGAAGTTTTTTGGGCACTGTTAGCCGTTTCAATAATATTGCTTGCCATTTCTTCGACGGCAGCCGCCACATCAATCGCTTGCCCGGATTGTTCGCGCGCACCGGCGGCAAGTTCTTCGGTAGCTCCGCTTATGCTTTGAGTGGAATCAGCCATGGTGTAGCTTAGTTCTTGAATTTGCCCGACGATTGCTCGTAAATCGTGCTTTGTTTTTCTGTCTGTGATAACAATACCTGCTAATTGAGAAACGATTTGTATGGTATCTTCATCAAAATCGGTGAATTCCTTGCCATCTTCTTTTTCGGTGAAATAGACATTGCCCATAGATTCTTTTCCAAAGAGTATGGGAGCACCGACAAAAGATTTCATGGGAGGGTGGCCTGAGGGGAAGCCGGAGCTGCTGGGATGTTTGGACATGTCGGCAACACGTAACACTTTTCCGGTTTGTTGAATGTGACCGAGCAATCCTTTGCCGACGGGTGGATGCGCAATGCGTTTTTTTTGTTCTTCGGTCATGCCGACGGTAACAAATGATTTGACAGAACCATCTTCATTCATGATGGAAGCAGCTGCATAGCGCGCTTTGACAATTTCCATAAGCCCTTTGAGCATAGATTCTAATGCTGTTTCGGTGCTGCGTTGATCAGTAGTCATTTCAACGATGGTGTTCATCATCAGCTTAGCGCCATGCAAACGGTTTTTGATATCGGTTTTCATGACATTGAAAGCTTTGATAAGAGTACCAATGTCATCATCATAGGTTTCGGGAACATTGTGGGAATAATCACCGAGCAATACTTTTTCGGTTGCTATAGTCAGTTCAGCGATTCGTGGCGAAATTAAGCGTTCAATAATCCATCCCATAACAAGATTGACAATAATGGCAACAACCACACCAATAATCAATAGAATCAATAGTTCTGACGCAAGTCCTTGCAAAATTTGATTGTCTTTTACAGAGATTGCCGAGATAATATCACCCATTTTTCCCAATTCGCCCTCGAGAGCAATATATGCTGTTTCAAATTCTGCAACGCCGGCAAGGGCAGCATTTTTATCAGTTTTGGCGGTTTCGATGATTTTTTCGGCGGCTTGCACATATTGTTTATAGACGGGTGCTGTTTTGGTATAGCCGCTGCGTACATCGGGAAGTGAAGTAGGGCTTATCATTTCGTCCAATTTTTGTGAGCCGATAGTGCCATGTTCTTGCAGCTGGCTCATTGCGGTGTTGGCTTCGGTGTTTGGCAGTAGAGCGGAATAAACATCTCCGCGAATGGCATCGTGCATTATGTCTAATTGTCCTTGGCATATAATTGCCTCGAGATTTATTTGTAAGTCTTTATTTGCTCTCACAATTTTATTGGATTGCCAATAGACAATAATGCCACCGAGGGCTATAAAAAACGTATTCATCGCTATCAGAATAACTAACTTTGCTTTTACCGTAGAATTAGTAAATTTTTTCATTTATACACCTCTCATAAAACATGAATTGAGAATAGTCAACGATAATATTTCGTAAAAATACAATGTTATTCTATAAGTACAATCAAGTTTTTGACAGAAAAATTAACCCGATTGTTTTTTAGAAGAAATAACACAATGTAAGCCAGACCTATATTATGCCAATAGCAGAGGCGTAGCAAAGTCTGCGAACAATAGAGAGCATTAATGATAGAGGGGATATATTATTCAAGGATTATTTCTTTGCTATGTAATGCAGGATTGACAACAACTACAATTGCTCCCAAATAGGTGGAGAGCGTGAACGATTCGGGCAAGGTTGTGGAGACATTATAGAGGAAACGATCTTCTTGTACGCTATAGAGCCATGTAAAGAAACCAAAGGACACATGAAGCTTTTGTGGCAGCATAGCATGTTCAACAATGTAGTCATCTATTTTTTGATACATTTCTGCACAGTATTCAAAAGGTATAGTCATACGAGATTGTCAGTGAGTTTGTGTGATGGATAAAACCGCAATGTTAAAGCAATGACACATAGAACGGAATTTTGTAACAGCAAAATAATCAAATTCATTATTTGGCTTCAGGAAAAAACCAGAGTTTGATGAGTTCAGGATTTTTCGGGGCGAAGAAAAACCATGCCATAACCGCAGCGCCAAATGTCCAGAGCAGATATTTTGCTTGTTGTGGCTTATGTCTTTTCACAAGATTCCAGAGTAAAGCCCCTAAGACACAAATGGCTGTTACGGCTAAGGTAAGGACAATAATGCCGGAGGGTTCTTGCTGTCTTTCGATGATAAAACGCAAACTCCAATCACGCATCACAGTAAAGATAAGAATGCCTTGCAGTATATAGATGAAGAGCGATTCTTGCCCGCAGCGTCGCACAATATCGGCGAATCGCCCTGTAAACCATCGTTCTCCAAGAAAAAGCAATGAAAAGAACAGCGATGCGCCGGAGAGGCGAAAGATAAAATACTCGGGAGCCATAGTCCACCATTTTTTTCCCTCAAAAGCAGAAAGTCCTGTGTTTTTAAGTGTAAAGAGAAAGAAACAAAGGAATAGTGTGACAGAGCTTATGATTATGGCAAATCGCTGTTTATCTTTTGCTTCAAAGAAATATCCTGCCAAAGCAGCACCACCAAAGAAGTATCCTCCCCATGGAACAAATGGGAATGGAGAAATTGGAACGGGTGCAAATAGTGTCATGAATGGATTGGGCAAAAGAGTATAGAGTTCTGTTTGCCAAATCGGTGCGGCAGCAAAGAAAAACAGTATGGTGATTGCCACAAAAAGCCCACGCATGGTTTTCATTGAAATAGGCAATAATGCTATGGCTAAGGCAGTGAGTGAGGAAAAGACAATGCTATGAAGGACATCGCAACGGTAAAATATTGCCAATTCATCGGGAGTGGCTTCCATAAAATGCCGTAAAGCCATCGAAGGAATATCCAATAGATAAGCGGCAGTAAGAATATAAAGTAAGCGTCGCAGATAAAGCCAGAGCGAAGGGGCGAAGGATTGATATTCATCGCGTTTGCGTCCGGCAGCAATCATGAATCCCACACCGGCACAGAAGATAAATCCGACAGACACAAATCCATTGGAGATATTAAGGGCATCATAGAACCATCCTTCTCGATATTCCGGTTTGATAAACTCATTGAGGACATGAGTTTCAATCATCCAAAGTGCTGCTATGCCGCGCATAATATCAATAAACACAAAACGCTGTGAGCTTGCCTGTTTCATAGAGTTATGTTGCTCAATTTTTATAGTTTATATCGTTACAGATTGAATAATTCGATTACTTTTTCCATTCTCATACCCCGCGACCCCTTGATAAGAACGATATCGTCAGTCTTAGACAAAGTGCGTAACTGTTCAGCACATTGTTCATGGCTTGCAGCAATGCTTATGGTATCCGCTTGGATACTCAGCGCAGCTTTTATACAATATTCGCCCATGACAATCAGATGATGCGCTTTGGTAATTGCATTGTTTATGAGAACTTGATGTTCAATGTCTGTGGCATCGCCTAATTCACGCATATCGCCGAGTACTGCAATTTTTTTGCCGTGAGCCGGATACTCATGAAGGGTGTTCAAGGCAAGTGCCATAGATTCGGGATTGGCATTGTAACAATCATTCAGAAAAGTAATTCCATGTATTTTTTGTACTACCATACGCGCATAGCCATGCGTTTCGGCAGGAGTATATTCTGCAAGATTTTTCAGCACAGAGCCAAGTTCCATACCCGCAGCAACACAAGCTGCAATAGCCGCAGTGGCATTAAGTACGGCAGTGGGTCCTATGGTCTTGAGCACACATGGTGCAATGCTGTTTTGATAGCACAATGTCAGTTCTGGATGCAGATCCGCATCAAACGTATGTGTCGTTGCAATATCCGCATGAGTACGAGTGCTAAAAGTAACAGCTTTGTTCATACCGACATATCGGGCTAATCGTTCATCATCAAGATTAATAACCGGTATGCCTTTATTGGTCTCCAGAAACCTAAAAAGTGCTGTTTCTTCTTTTTCTACTCCATCAAGATCAATAAGTTTTTCTAAATGCTCTTTTCCGATATTGGTAATAACCCCTACCGTAGGTGCAACAATATGAGCAAGTCTTTCAATTTCGCCGGGTTCATTTGTGCCTATTTCTATGACTGCTGCTTGATGATATGTCTGTAATTGCAGCAAAGTAAGCGGCACCCCGATACGATTATTGTAATTGGATTCTGTTTTTAGAGTTATGACTTGTGCGGCACAACAATGAGCTATAAGTTCTTTGGTCGAAGTTTTTCCGGCTGCTCCCGCAATGGCAATAATCGGAATCGAAAACTTATCCCTATGAAAACGAGCTAATTCACCAAGTGCAAAGAGGGTATCATCAACGGCAATATGGGGTAAATCAGAATAGAGAGCCGCTTTTTCATGAAGAATCATCACTGCACAAGCACCCTTGTCTATCGCCGAACGAACATGGTCATGCCCATCAAAACGTTCTCCCGACAATGCAATAAAAAGTGCTCCACTATGTAAAAATCGCGTATCTGTCGTAACACTTGTGCACTCAATCGGCAAATGATGGCAATGTTCTTCCCCAAATAAAGAAAAGAGTTCTTCACGGGTAAATATCGTAGTATTTTCAATCATATTAGGTGGAAAATTTGTGCAAAAATAGGATTTCATAGTATGGTAAAAGCATATATGCACATCATGGAATGTAAAAAGCCACTTGATGAATGACAAACAATTGTGATAAAAAAGTACCTTTCATACATTTTAACGACAATTATTCCTCTAATTTTGCCAATAATTCGACACGATTATGAAAGAACTATATGACAGTAAGCATAGAGAAAATGCGAATATTGGCAGCTTCGGTTATTATGCCGCGACTTGAGCCGGAAGAATATCGCCTCAATGAAGATTACAGAAATACTATCCATGCACTTATTCATGCCGGAGTTTGCGGATTTTGCGTGTTCAAAGGTGAGCTTGAGCATGTACGCACCATGATACAAGAATTGCAAACTCTTGGTGGCGGACGATTGCTTTTCAGCGGCGATTTTGAATATGGAATTTCAATGCGTATTCATGGCGGAACGGATTTTCCCCATGCGATGGCACTTGGTATGGCTGATGACGGTGATATGACAGAAAAAATAGCGGCAGCGGTAGCGCATGAAACTCGTGCCTTGGGAGTACATTGGAATTTTGCTCCGGTTTGTGATATTAATTCAAACCCTCAAAATCCTATTGTGAATATTCGATCTTTTGGCGAAACCCCTGCACGAGTGATGAGCCATTGCGTTCGTTGGATTCATGGCACGCAAGCCCATCATGTGATTGCATGTGCAAAACATTTTCCCGGTCACGGCGACACTGCCACAGACTCACATCTTGGATTACCGGTATTGTCAATATCGGCTGAACACTTGAGAAATCATGAACTATTACCCTTCAAAAAAGCCATAGAAGCCGGAGTTCGCTCAGTCATGATGGGACATTTAGCTGTTCCGTCCTTAGATGCAAGCGGTGCCCCTGCTTCTTTATCATTTCCTTTGGTGACAGATTTATTACGCGAAAAATTAGGATTTAAGGGCATAATTGTCACCGATGCTTTAGATATGGGAGCAATTACATCAATATATACATCAGAACAAGCAGCCATTGCTGCCATTGAAGCAGGCATAGATGTTGTTTTATTGCCCCAAAACCCGCAAGAAGCTATTGAGGGATTAGCGCAATATGCCATGAATAATCCGCACATTCACCAAAGACTAATTGAATCATCATTGCGCATTGATAAAGAAAAACAATGGTGTTTTGCTGAACAAGAAATAGCAGCGGTGAATTTACAAGAATATGGCAGTATGGCATTTCATGCAGCGCGCGCGGCAGTGCGTATCAGTGGCGATCGCGGGCTTATTCCTCTTCCTGAATCGAAGTCATTTGCCGCCTTTGCTGTCATGCAAAATGATAATCCCCAACCGGGTGTTAATTTTTTTCATTTTGTGCAACAAATTGTGGAAAATGATTGTGATTTCGGTTTTATGAATGCAGACATAACCGATGAAGAAATTGACGCTTATCGCGAACAAACAGCAACGGCGGATATTGTGATATTTGCATTATTTATACGAGCTCGTTCCCATACAGGAACCGTTGGTATTGCGCCGAAGATTAATGAAGCTGCTCAACGTATTGCCAATGGCAGACCAATGATTGCAATTTTACTCGGCAGCCCATATATACGCTCTTCCTTCGATGCGGATACGTATATTACAACATATTCAGATTCATTACCGGGTATCGCAGCCGCTGCCGTCGCTTTGACAAAAGGAATGTGAGTAAAAAATACTGCATTACTCCCTCGTCTCTTGAGGGAGTAATGACGAAGTACAATGATTATTCCTCGTATTTTTTATACCATACTTGAACTAAGCCCGAAGGGAATGTCGCACTGCGTACTAATTCCATACGCTGCAATGGATATTCGCTTGAAAATAAACGAATACCACCGCCGAGTAATATCGGAATAAGAGAAATAATAATGGTATCAAAAAGATGTGTCTGTAAACATTGTTGAACAATATCAGCACCGCCATCACAGAACACAATACCTTGCATAGTATTTTCCTTACGTATTTTTTCTAAGAGTGCTGCAATATCGCCATTGTAATACTCAATATTGCCTTCGTTTGCTTTCGGTGTTCGCGATAGTATATATGTTTTTTTATGTTTATGCGGAAACTCATCGGTCATTGAGATAACTTTTGTATAAGTTTTTCTGCCCAAAATAACCGTATCAACAGATTGAATAAAATCATGGTATCCATAATCTTCGCCTTCTCGTTCAACAATGGAAAGCCATGAAATATCATCATCATGCTTTGCAATATAACCGTCAATACTCATTGCAATATACAGCACAAATTTTTTCATATTTTACTCCATATAATAAAAAAAATCCCCGATGCTATGCCATCAGGGATATACTTATGTATGAGTCTATGACGAGAAACTCTTATTCGGATTGCGTAGAGTTAGCATTATACAAAACAATAAGATAGTAATGTATTGCATCATGCGATGTTGTATCTTTCCATGTTATTGAGCGGACTCCCTACTTCATCATCACACATTCATCATGCCAAACGCCATTACTTGCTTGCATAATATACATACCGCTTGATAATGACGGTAATGATATTTCTTGTATGTCGGTGGAATTATAAAGTGATGAATAATCCCATACTTCCACGCCTGTCAAGTCGAATATTTTTACGGTAATTGCGCCGCCATAACCCGTGTATAATCGGGCTATTGTACCGTCAGATTCAATGCCGAAACGCCCCGTTTGTTGCACACCGCGAAATTGCCATGCACAACTCGGATCATAAAGAATTTCATCATTATCACCGCGCACTATCAGACATTGTTCGCTGTGAATAATATCGGAAAGTGTGAATTTTTCACTTTTTCTGCCATCAGGCGGTAAATAGATTGTACAAGGCAATATAATTTCTCGCGATTCTTTATTCGGTGAAATACTTGTAAATCGAAGTGCAT
>Ga0209570_1001618_pt1 | contig 11626 bp, 10 predicted proteins | sample EBPBio172007_DNA_FD_185861 | JGI IMG/M metagenome (GOLD analysis project Ga0209570, IMG submission 185861) | Wastewater treatment Type I Accumulibacter community from EBPR Bioreactor in Madison, WI, USA - Reactor 1_9/17/2007_ DNA (SPAdes)... | ecosystem: Engineered > Bioreactor > EBPR >... | reverse complement strand
TAGGACTCCAAGCCATTGGCCAACCCCGTCACCACGTGGCCCTGCGAATTCGAAGGCAACAACGCGATCTCCTGCCAGACTCCGGACGAGAGCCGCCGCGAGAACACACGATAACCGGTTTCGTTTTCCGCGGAATCCGTCCATGCCAGGTTGATCCGGCTGGGCGAAACCACGGACACCGTCAGGTTCAACGGCCTTGCGGGAAGTCCCTGCGCGGGTGGCTGCACCAGCGGCCCGTGCGCGGTGACAGCATCAAACCACAAGGTCCCGAGCTGGTCGTATCCCGCCTGCCCGGGATGCAGGCCGTCACCGGGTTGGAAGAAGTTTTCGGCCGGCGTTTCACCTGTTAGGACGATCATCGCGTTCAAGTCCGCGAGGTGAACCCTGCGGCCCAGCGAGGCATGGTCGGCGACGAGCGCGCGCACCTCGTCGTTATAGAGGTTCACATTGGCGTTGAGCTGCGCCGCGCTCTGTCCGTTCCAGTTTTGGGTGATCGGAGGAATGGTCGCCACATGGAGCCGGCGGTCCGGATCATCGCCGGTGATCTGGAGGATGAGGTTTTCCAGATTCTGCCGCGCGGTGGCAACGGGCACGGCTTGGAGAATGTCGTTGGTGCCCGCCATCAGCAGCACCACATCCGGATCCACCCCTAACAAATCCGGCAGGATTGCGAGCATCTCATCGGTGCGGAAGCCGTTGTTGCCGTTGTGGTCCGGATCCATTCCCGGCGCGGAGTTTTCGGAATTCGCACCCACGAAATCAAACTCCACGGCGGCGTTTTCGAGACGGACGCCGAGTTCACGCCGGTATCCGCCGGGGATGTCACCGTTCGGGTAGTTGATGTCGTTCGACCCGCGGGTGATCGAGTCGCCGAGCGGCATGATCCTGACGGGCGCGGCATCGGCATGTTTTCCTCCCATCCAGAAAAGCATCAAGAGGCACCCGGTCACGCAAACCCGCGTGCCGGTGCGGATGGTGGCGCGGCTCAGCCAATTCGGCGGCATGACGGCAGAGGACCTTGCATGGTTTCCGGATTTTGGGTGACAGGGACTTCAGTGCCATGGGAAGAGCCGATTGTCTAGGGAGGAAAAGGTTGGAAAAATGTGATACGCGGGCATCATTCCGCCGCATCCATGGAAAATCCGGAACCAGCACCCAGCCCCGAGACGCAGGAGACGACCGTGCCCAAGCCCGGCCTGCGCCAGGATCTGGCGGTGTTGATGAAGGTGCGGCTCAACTTCTTCGTGCTCGTCACCACCTTCTTCGGCTTCCTGCTCGCCTCGCGCGGCGGGGACATCCAGTGGATGAAACTGCTGCACACCATCCTCGGCGCGGCGGCGGCGGCCTTCGGATCCGCGGCCTTCAACCAACTGATGGAAGTGGATCTGGACGCGCGCATGAAACGCACGGCCGACCGGCCGCTTCCCTCGCGGCGCATGGATCCGCTGGTCGCGTTCGGCATCGGCTGGATTCTATCAGCCATCGGCATCATCCACCTCGCGGTGCAGGTCGGCAACCTCGCCGCCTACCTAACGGCGGCGACCATCGCCATCTATGTCTTCGTTTACACGCCGCTCAAACGGGTGAGCTCGGCAAACACGCTCGTCGGCGCGATCCCCGGGGCGATTCCTCCGGTGATCGGCTGGGTGGGCGCGGGCGGACACCTCGGCTGGGAGGCGTGGTTTCTCTTCGGCTTGTTGTTCTTCTGGCAGCTCCCGCACTTCATCGCGATCAACTGGCTGTGCCGCGAGGAATACGAATCGGTGGGCTACAAGATGTGGTCGAACGGTGACCTCACAGGCAGGAAGAGCGGTTTGCTTTCCGCGGCCTATTCGCTGGCGCTCGCCGTGTTCTCCATCATCCCTGCGATCCAGGGCTTTGCCAACATCATCTGGACAATCCTCGGACCGCTGCTCGGCCTGCTGATGATGGCTCTAGCGATCAAGTTCGCCCGCGATGGCGAACGGAGTTCGGCGAGGAGGTTGTTTTTCTTCACGCTGCTCTACCTGCCGGTCTCGTTGCTCGCGCTGTTCTTCGCATGGAAAGCCCGCTCATGAATCCGATCGTCCGGAAACTGATCACCTCCACCCGGCGCATGGTGGACGAACTCTCGGGGCTTCGTTTCTCGCCTCCGGTCCACACCGTCTATCAGCCGCTCGACTACGCGTGGAAGCCCCACGAGACGTATCTGAAACGCTTCGCGGCGGGCAGGAAGCGCGTCGTGTTCCTTGGCATGAATCCGGGACCCTACGGCATGGTGCAGACCGGCGTTCCCTTCGGAGAAATCGCGGCGGTGAAGGAATGGATGGGCATCGAGGAACCCGTCGGCAAACCCGCGGACGAACACGCCAAGCGACCTGTCGAAGGCTTCGCCTGCAAGCGTTCGGAAGTCAGCGGCCGCCGCTTGTGGGGATTGTTTTCCGAACGCCATCCATCCGCGGACGATTTCTTCGAACAACACCTCGTCATGAACTTCTGTCCGCTCGTGTGGATGAGTGCGACCGGAGCGAACCTCACACCCGACAAACTGTCCGCATCCGAGATGGCACCGGTGGAGGATGCCTGCATGAGGCATCTGGAGGAAACGCTGCGTTTGATGGATCCGGAGTTCCTCGTCGGCGTCGGTGGTTTCGCCGAGGAACGCCTGAAACGCGCGGCGGAAAACACCGGCAGCAAGGCGAAGGTGGGAAGGATCCTGCATCCCTCACCCGCATCACCCGCCGCGAACCGCGGATGGGGCGAAGCGGCCACCAAACAATTGAAAGCTCTCGGAATCTGGTAGCCCGCTCACTTGAGCGAGGCGCGAAGCCTGCGGATCAAGCGCGCGTCCTCGGCGCGCTTCTTGTGCTCGAAGGCGTTCACCAGGTTGTTCAACAAGCGGAGCAGCACCACGCCCGGATCCACCGTCTGGCGCAGAATCTCCCGCTCCGCTTTTCCGAGCTCGGGGTTCTCCAGCAGAGTGGATTGCAGGTGAAGTCTTCCGTGATCCTGGCAGTCCACGATGATCGGAAATCCATCCTCATGGATCCGGCAGAGGAAATGCCCCGGGAAATTGACCGGTTCCACCAACAGATCGAGACGTTTCGCGACGAGGATGAACACCAGGCCAAGCCCTAACGGATTTGACCGGCCTTCGGTGATCACCCAAGCGAGATCCGCGTTTTCGGGATCGGCCGAACCCGCTTGATTGCCGATGAAACGGTCACCTTGGAAAAGGAACTCGCGCAGCTCGTTGGCGGAGGTGACACCGGCTTCCTCGGCTTCCTCCGCAAGAAGATCCAACGCATCCGACAAGGGCTGTCTGACTGTTAGGCCGTCGTGCAGAAAATCCGATATCAGCCGCAGCATCGCCTCGAAGGCCTCCCAGTCCTCGCGCAGCGCGGACGCTCCACCGCTGGGAGCCTGCCACTCGCGTTCCAGGATTTCCCTGCGCGCGGGGCGCAGCATTTCCGCAAGCACGGCGCGTTCCTCATGGGAAAGCTGGCGCGGCCGGGATGCGAGGTGTTCGCTGAGATCACCTCCGCAGGTGCCGATCCTGTCGGCCACCCTCGACCTCACCTCGGGCGTCTCATCATCCAACAGACGCAACAACGCATCCAGTTCCTCGGGTGTGGGGGGCGCCACGTTGGTCAATTCGCTCAAAACGGATCTACGAAATAGGGACTCGAAAATGGTGCGCGATACTGGGTTCGAACCAGTGACCCCTACCGTGTCAAGGTAGTGCTCTACCACTGAGCTAACCGCGCGTTGCCTTTTCGACCGGGGCGGGCGAAGCTAGGACGGAGCCCAGCCGGGATGCAACCCCTTTTTGAGGAAAAAGAGAGGCGGGAGATCCGCAGATCTCCCGCCGTTGACTAACCCATTACCGAAACGCCGTGGCGGATTCGCGCGTAGCACGGCCGCCGGGAGTTTCAGCAGGGGTTCTGGGATTACTTCTTCTTGGCAGCCTTCTTCGCAGCCTTTTTGGCGGCCTTCTTCGCAGGAGCCTTCTTGGCGGCTTTCTTCGCTGCCTTCTTGGCCGGGGCCTTCTTGGCGGCTTTCTTCGCTGCCTTCTTGGCAACCGTCTTCTTCACGGCCTTCTTGGCGGCTTTCTTGGCGCTCTTGGCAACCTTCTTGGCGGCTTTCTTGGCAACCTTCTTCGCTGCTTTCTTGGCAACCTTCTTAGCAGGAGCCTTCTTGGCAGGCGCTTTCTTGGCGGCCTTCTTCGCTACCTTCTTGGCGGCTTTCTTGGCAGGTGCCTTCTTGGCAACCTTCTTTGCTGTCTTTTTAGCAGGCATGGTTTTGTGTCGTTGGAGTTCGCGTTCTAGTTTGGTTTTCTCTTCCGGCGTTAACGTGCCAGTGGAGAGGATCGCGAGGAGCGCCTCACCAAGACGTCCTCCAAAAGCGTTGGTCAGGAAATCGTGAGTCGCACGTTGGACAATCACTTCCTGGGAATAGGCGGCCTCATACACGTGAGCCCGGCCGACTCGGGCGCGCTTCACGAGATTCTTGCGCTCCAAGCTCTGCATCACCGACAGCACCGTGGTGTAGGCGCGATCCTTTCCATCCGGCAACGTCTCATGTACGGCGGCTACCGTAGATGGACCCTCATGCCACAGGACGGACAATGCCTGAAGCTCGAGGTTGGATGGGTGTGAGGGGATCGACATGCTACGCACGTGTCAGTTGTTAAGGACGATGAAACTAGTAGTTCAAAAGTCCGTCAAGTTGAATCGTTACGATTTTCCGGAATTCTTTACGATCAAATCCGCGCCTCATCCGATCTACGAAGGTGCCCGTAGTTCGCGACGGAGGATCACTTCGTTTTCTCTAACGACGACTTCGGACGCGTGATCGCCGCATCGATCGTGTTCAGCGATTTCCAGAATTCATCATCCGTCGGATCGCCGTTGAAGAGCACCGCGCCTTGTGGAGAAACGAGAACCATCGTAGGTAGATTCTGCACGCGCAGCTCACGGCCTAACGGTTTATCCGGAGAGTCCACCAACCATCGGCCGCAGGGTTTTCCTTCAAGGGAATCAATCATCGCGCGCGCGGCATTGAGTTGCTTCGGAGAGTTCTCGGGAATCAATGAAGCCACCGCAACACCGTGCGCCTCAAGCTCGGCGGCAGTGGCGGCGAAGTCCGGCATCGCAGCCTCGCACTCGGGACTGAGTGGCGACCAGAAATGCAGCAGCAGCGCTTTTTTCCCTGAAATCAAAGTATCCAGAGCAACCCCGTCCGCTTGTTTCACGGATTGAAGGGACGTGGTGAAATCGACTTTCACCGTACGCATGAACGCTTCAAGACGGATGCGCTCGACTTGCGGAGCGAAGGCGGCGGCTTGTCTCGGACTGAGCCAGAACGCTTCCGTGATGTGTTTCTTGAACGAGGTCTTGTCGTTTTTCTCCAACGCGTCCATCGCCTGCACGTACTCCACCACCGCGAGCCAATCCTCTTCGAGCGCGAAGATGGCGGAGTCCTTCAACTTGAATTCATCCCGACGTTTCAGGAACTCGGGAAGCATCGCGGCGATCCTCGCATCCTCGCGGCGGTCCACGTGATAGAGAAAGCGCGCCTCAAGAATCGCCTGCTCGCTGACGCCGCACTTCCTAGCCGCTTCGATGGCGGCATCCAGCGCCTTGTCGCTATCGCGCTCGGCCAGCAATTCCTCGAGCGCGTTCTGTTTTTCGACGGGAGGAACCGTGTCCTTGTCCTGGGCGTTCAAGACGGAGAAGCCGAACAGGATCATGAGGGCGAACGATGAAGCGGCGATCGGATGGAGGCGCATGTCAGGAAACGGAAAGCCGCCGGAAGCGTGAACTTCCGGCGGCGGTATAAACTTGTTAGCGGGGAGGGATCACCATCTTGCGGCCGAGCACGACCGTATCGTTGGTCATGCGGTTGGCCGTCTTGATCGAAGCGATCGGCACTTTGTATTTCGAACTCAATCCGGAGAGCGTGTCTCCGGCAACCACCGTATGAATGATCGCGGCACCATTGGCCGGAGGAACGGCCGGCGCGGGATGCGCGACGGAGGGAGTCACCGCCGGTGTGGGTGACGGGACTCCGGCCGCGGGAACTCCTTGCACCGCGGCGGTGCTTTCCTCGTATGCCGCGGGCGTGTCGTAGATGGGATTGGATGGAGCGGCAGGCGCTGGCGCGGCCGAGACACCCGCGTCGGCAGTGCCGTATGGATCGGCCGTATCGTATTTGTCCGCTTTATCAGGAGCGCAGGAAACCAGCGCGGCGGCGCAGAGTGATGGTGCGATGAATCGAATGGAGGTCATGATGACGATCGGATTTGGTTGTGTGGGAAATGGCTGGTGCTGCCCCGCCATCGATCATGAAACGCCGGAGCGGTTCTCCTTTATTCAATTTGAATCGGATCGAAAGCGGAAAAACCCGAGCGCCGCACTTGTGGTGTGCCCGGCCAGAGTTTCGATGGATTCATTCCGAAGGCCCGCTAGAAACTCCGCGGTGTCCCGAACGTAAGCCGGCTCGTTTCGTTTTCCACGATGCGGCTCGGGAGCGAGGTATGGGGCATCGGTTTCCACCATGAAAGATCCCGCAGGACATGCCAGCGCGGTCTCACGAACCTCACGGGCGTTCTTGAACGTGGCCACTCCGCCGAATGAAACCAGTCCTCCGAGATCAATCACACGTTTGGCGAGATCCCAAGGTCCGATGAAACAATGGAAGACCGCACGCACCTTGTACGCATGGCGGGCATAGATCGCGAGCGCGTCTTCGAAGGATGCGTGCCCCGATTTGTCACGTGTATGGATGACGACATTCAGTCCGCTGCGCGCGGCCAGTTCGAAATGTTGTTCAAGAAGCCGGCGCTGAAGATTTCTGAACCCGTCCTCATCCCAACCATCCGGTGCCGGGTGAAAATAATCGAGACCGGTTTCCCCCAGCGCGCAAACACGTGGATCGGAGAGGTGGGGAGCAATGACATCCATCACGTTCCCGGGCGCGTGATGCACGTCGCACGGGTGAATGCCGAGGCAGGCATGAACTCTTGGATCGCGCGCGTGGTCCAGATTCGCGGAGAAGTCCTCAAGGCATGTCGCCAGAGTGACCAAACGGCCGACACCAGCTTGAGCGGCGGCCTCGATCAATGAAGCAACCTCTTCCTGTTGGAAACGATGCGAGGCGAGGTGGCAGTGCGAATCAATCCACATGGTCGTTGTTTCCGATAGCGGCCAACAACGCCGCCACCTTTTCAAAGTCCTTCACGCCCGGCGCGTGTTCGGCTCCGGATGCCACGTCAAGCGCGGCGGGTTTCACGAAAGCCACCGCGTCCGCCGCGTTGGCGGGCGTGATGCCGCCCGCAAGCACGAGCGGAAGTTCCGGATGTTCCCGCATGTAATCCACGGCCGCATGCCAATCGAATGTGGCTCCGGTCCCGCCATACACACCCGGGGCATGGGCGTCTAACAAAAGCGCCGTCGCGCCAAAACGGTCCGCCATGGCGAGATCGTCCGCCTTGCCCACTCCAAGCGCCTTGATGAATGGAATCCGCAGCTCGCGAAACACCGCGGCATCCTCCGGCGTCTCGTCGCCGTGAAGTTGGACCACATCGATCAAGCCTTCGCGCACCATTCGGATCGCGAACTCCGCGGAGGCGTTCACAAAAACTCCGACGCGAAGGATGCTTCCCTCCAGTTCCTTCAGCCATGCCGCGGACGCGGGATCGAGATAGCGTTTGGAATGATTCCAAAAGTTCACTCCCAGCGCGTGCACTCCCATCCCGATCAAACGGCGCGCGTCATCCTCCGATCGGACGCCGCAGATTTTCAATGAAACCACGGAGGGATCGAGAAAGCGTTCCAAGTGTGTCATGACGGGAGTTGGCATGGTTTTCTCAGCGGCTCAAGAGCCATGAAATGTGCGGCGTGTAGAGATCCGGCTCAAGCAGGAAGGAATCGTGACCCTTTTCGGAATGCACGGTGATGTGCATCACGTCCACCTTGGCGGTTTCCAGATGTTTCACGAGTTCAGCCTGCTCTTCCGGATAGAAACAGAAATCCGAATCGATGGAAAACACCAGCCATCTCTGGCCGGCGGCGCGCGCACGGGCTAACAGATCGGCGGGCGAGTCCGCCGCGCCTTCACGCGTCGCATCGTAGCGGGACCAGAGGTCGATGATGCGCAGATAGGTGTTCGCATCGAAGCGTTTCACGAACTTCTTCCCCTGATGCAGCATGTAGCTCTGGATCTGGTCGCGCACGCGGTACCAGGCGAGCACGTCATCCGGCTGGACCACATCCTGCCGGGCGCGGCCCTCGATCGCATCCAGGTGGACGAACGTCTTGTGCGAGACCATGCGGGCCAGCGCGAGACCATACAGGGGCGCGGCCGAATCGTAATAATCGCCGCCATTGAAATACGGGTCGTTTTCAATCGCCAGGATCTGTTCGAAAAGAATCAGGCGGTTGAGCACCGTGGTCTTGTAACCGGATGCGATGGCGATGACGTTGCGAACCTTCGTCGGCAGGCGCGTCGCATACGTCAACGCGATGAGACCTCCCACCGAAGGCCCGACCACGGCATGCAGGACATCGATTCCAAAACTGGAGACCAGCCGTGAAATCACTTCCACCTGATCCGCGGCGGTGACCGCGGGAAACCGGGAACCCCAGGGTTTTTCCGTGACTGGATCAAGCGAGGCGGGTCCGGTGCTGCCGTAACAACCGCCCAGATAGTTCGCACAGATGATGAAATACTTGTCGGTATCCAGCGCCTTGCCGGGACCGATCATGTCCTCCCACCAACCCGAATGAAGTTCCTCCTGCCACATCTCCCCCACCCCGTCGATGGCGGGATTGTGGCCCGCGGCATGATGGGAACCGGAAAGCGCGTGGAACAGGAGAACCGCGTTGGATTTCTCCGCATTGAGACTGCCCCATGTCTCGTAAGCGATGCGGATGCCGGGAAGGCTACCACCATCACTCAGCATCACCGGGTGGTCTGGACCGCCGGTTTCGAAGAAATGGGTGCGTGTTTCGGACAACATGGGCGGGAGACTAGTGGCCGAGTCACGGTCGCGCAAGCGTGGCGGTGGCCTCAGGAGGCGCTCTCGAAAACCCCTCCGCCTAACAGACGACCGCCATCGTAAAACGCGCAGATCTGCCCCGGAGCGATGGCCCTTTGCGGACGCTGGAATGACAACCGCACGCGTCCGTCGCCGAGCGGCTCCATCAGGGCGGGTTCCGCCTTGGATCGATAACGCGGCTGCGCCTCGATCCCGCGTTTGGCATCGAAAGGCTCGTTGATCGCGGACAGCGTGCCCACCACGCACTCCCTGCAATAGAGTCCGCCGGATTCCGGCGAGTCCCAACCCACGATCAGCCGGTTGTTCGGCACATCCTTTCCCACAACCACATAAGCCATTCCCTCGCGTGGGGAAGCAACACCGTGGCCCTTGCGCTGGCCGAGCGTGTAGAGATGCAGGCCGCGATGTTCACCAAGCACCCTGCCATTCACATCGACGATCTCACCCGGGCAATCCGGCACATAGTGGCGCAGGAAATCGCTCATCTTCACCTGGCCGAGAAAACAAATCCCCTGGCTGTCTTTCTTTTCGGAAACCGGCAAGTCGAACCTGCGCGCCACTTCTCGGACTTCGGGTTTGAGCATCTCCCCGGTGGGAAACAACGCGCGTGCGACCTGATCGCGCGTCATCAGGGAAAGAAAGTAACTTTGATCCTTGTTCGGATCCGCCCCACGGAGGATCGCGGGCGAACCATCACCCAAGGTCCGGCGGCGCGCATAGTGGCCGGTGGCCACGTTTTCAAAACCCTGGGAAAGCGCGTAGTCCAGAAACACGCCGAACTTCATCTCGCGGTTGCACCACACGTCCGGATTCGGAGTGATGCCCGCGCGATAGCCTTCGATCAGATAGTCCACGATGCGGGAGCGGTAGGAATCGATCAGATCGATCACCCGGAATTCGATTCCAAGAGACTTCGCCACCGCACGCGCGTCCTCGATGTCCTGTTCCCAAGGGCAATCTCCAGGAATGCCTTCGTCGTTGATCCAGTTTTTCATGTACCCGGCGGCCACTTCGTGCCCCTGCTCCACCAGCAGCGCGGCAGCCACCGCGCTGTCCACCCCACCGGACAATCCGACCAAGACCTTCGACATGCGGAAAGTTTGAACCATCGATTTCCCAGCGTCCATGCCGGATCTCCCAACCAAACAAGAAGGGGGAACCTGCCGGCTCCCCCTTCGTGAATTCAAAAATCGAAATCGCGCTTACTTGAGGCGGATGTAGCGCTTCTTGCTGGGCGAGACCGGAGTCTTGTCCTGCACGCGCAGCGTGGAGTCATCGTCCACCAGCACCTTGGTGTGCTTCTTGCCGCTGTACCAGTCCACCAGGTTTCCGGAAACTTCGACGCGGCGGTTGCCGAGCGCCAAGCCGGAGGACTTCTCAATCGTGAGAACGAGGTAGGACAGGCCATCCGCGGTCGTGCGGACCGTCACCGTGCCGCCATCTTCCTGCACCAGCGAGCTGGATTTCTTCACCACCGACTCCAGAGCGATCCTCGCGGCGGAGGAGGCGGAGATACCGGTTCCGGAAACGTTGATCACGAAGGGATTCTCATCCGCATCGTTGCTCTTGATCTTCACTATTGCGCTTTTCAATCCCAAGGAAGAGGGCTTGAACGAGACCTTGAACTTCACGTTTTCACCCGAGTTCAACTGGCTGACGGTGGGCTTCACCAGAGAGAAATCCGCATCCCCGGAGATCGACACCGCGATGTTACTCAAGGGTTTGACTCCGACGTTGGTGATCGTGAAATCCTTGGCGAAGATCAGTCCCCGCTTCACGGAACCGTAGGACCTGCTGCCGCCGGTGGTGAGTTCGCTGGAAGCCGGTTGGGCCACCTTGATCTCGGGATTGTCCGTTGCGGTTCCCGTCAGGTTGATGTCAAATGAACCCTCGGCATCCGGGTCGTTGTTGATGATGGAGAGGGTCGCGCTGCGGGCACCCACGGCCTTCGGGGAGAAATCCACCCGGAACGTGGTGGACGAGCCGGGGTTGACCAACTTCACCGCCGGAAGGAAGGCCTTGAAGTCCGAGGCATTCGCACCGGCCACATTGATGGCGGAGATGGAGAGCACGCCCAAGCCAGTGTTCTTGATCGTGAAGGTTTTGGAAGAAGTGGAGTTCGTCGAAATGTCTCCGAAGTTCACAACCGCGGTTCCATCCACCAAGTTGGTCCCGGCTGGCTGCTCCACGGCGATGTCGGCGATCTTGCCGTCTCCGACGGCTTTGAAGATGTATGGATTCTCGTCAGGATCATTGCTGGCGACCTGAATGTTGACAGAACGGATTCCTTCCGCTTTCGGAGTGAAGGTCAGGTCAAACGTAGTAACGCCACCAGCGGGAACCTTCGTTAGGAATGGCTGCGTAACCGTGAAATCCGACTGATTCGCACCAGTCATCGAGACCACCAGATTGGTGAGATTGGCAACGCCGGTGTTCTTGATGTAGATGGTTTTTGTCACACCCACGCCCAGCACGGTGCCGAAGTCCAAGTCCTTCACCCCGTCAAGAAGCACCGTATTGAGTGGAGCTTCAATCTGGATGTCACCAATGTGAAGGGCTCCGCCATTTTCATAGGCCCCCATGTCC
>Ga0209570_1001616_pt1 | contig 11634 bp, 10 predicted proteins | sample EBPBio172007_DNA_FD_185861 | JGI IMG/M metagenome (GOLD analysis project Ga0209570, IMG submission 185861) | Wastewater treatment Type I Accumulibacter community from EBPR Bioreactor in Madison, WI, USA - Reactor 1_9/17/2007_ DNA (SPAdes)... | ecosystem: Engineered > Bioreactor > EBPR >... | reverse complement strand
GGATCGCTGCGATCAACCAGCAAGTTGCGCCATTTCAGATCGTTGTGCACAAAGCCCGCCGCATGCATGCTCTGCGTCGCCGCGGCCACCTGCCGTGCAACCTCCGCCACCCAGCGCCGGTCGCTCAAACGTGGATCGTTGCTCCGCGTCATGCTGCTCAGGTCGGTGGTCTCCCGCAGTTCCTCGGTCACCAGCGCGCCACGTACGAAAGCCCCCAGGCGTTGTTCGATTCCATATGCAACGACGCTTGGCGTCGGGATCCCCCAGGCACGAAAAGCCCGCAGATTGCGCCATTCGCTGCGCACCCGCTGCGGCCCCAGCCATCCCCGCAAACCGAACCAGCGACGCCAGGCACTCTTGCCGTTGCCAACGTAGCGTTTGACATAAAAACGACGCCCGGCCACCGTTACACGAATGACATGGGAAAGTGGCGCTCGGGTTATCTGCTCGCCTTGTAACGCGAAGATCGCTTCCAGGCTGGCAAAGGTACGTTCGACCTCGCCACCGGCATATTCGCCGTTGAACCACCAGTGGCTCATCGCGTTGCTCCTGGCACGTATTTGCGCCGATAGCGGGCCAGCAGGCGCGCACCTTCACGCTGCAGATGGCCCAGCAGCCGCTGTTCGCATTGCAGAATCGTGCGCAACGGTTGCGCAAAATAGGTCTGCAGGAAACGCAGGAAGTCGCGCCGGGTGAGGCCGATGTGCAGCGCCGAAAAGTACAGCGCTGCCAGATCCTTGTCGCGCCAGCGGCACGGTGTGTGCGCCCGGCATTGGGCCCGGTGCAGGTCGATCAGCGAAAGCTTCAGGGTCGCCGGCGTTGGCTCCGGTTGGCAGTGCAGCAGAAAATGACAGAGGTAGAAATCGCGATGATTAACCCCGCAAGCGTGCATATTGCGCGCCATTTCCGCCACCCGCCGGATCATCGCCCGCTTCAACGCCGGCGACGGCGGTTGCGTGGGCCAGTCACGGCAATAATCCTCCAGACTGATCGTCGGGGCGAGTTCCTCGGTAATCAGGAAGGAATGCTGGCGAGCCGGATTAGCACCGCGCGTACCGTAAGCCACCGCACGCATGGTGTCGAAGCCATGCTCGGTCAAGCGGTTGATTGCCTGCCATTCGTTGGCCGCCCCCAGCACCGGCAGGCGCAGCGAAACGAGGTTTTTGGCAATCTCGGCCCACCCCACCCCGCGATGAATCTTGACGAAAAAGGCCCGCCCAGCCAGTTCGGTGCGCAGGGTGCGCCGCCCTTCCAGTTCGCGGAATACCTGGCCTTGCAGTGCCTCGACCGCGGCAAAGGGATCCTGCCCGGCCCACAGGCTGGCAAAGGGTTCAGCCAGGAACAACTCGGTGGCACTCATGTCGGTGTCGCCAGAATCAGGTCGGCCGCCCGTTCGGCGCTGTCGTAGATGTCGGCATGGTCGGCAAAGCCCAGCGCGTTGACCTGCCAGCGCCGGCGCGCCTCGGCATCGCTCAGCATGCGCAGCAACATGCGGTCCATTTCCGCCTGCGCGAACGGTTCGGGAATGACCAGTCCGCCTTCTGCCTCATCGATGTAATGCGCGTAACCGCACACCGCGGTTGCCAGCACCGGCAGGCCGGCGACCAGCGCCTCCAGCAGCACCGTACCGGTGTTTTCGCTGTAAGCCGGGTGCACCAGCAGATCGGCGCCGAGCAGAAAGCGCGGAATGTCGCTGCGTCCAGGCAGAATGCTGACCCGCTCGGCCACGCCGAGCAACCGCGCCTGCTGCTGGAAAAAAGCCGGGTTGTCCTGACCGATGGCGATCAGTCGGGTACGCTGCCGCAACGCCTCCGGCAGGTTGGCCAAGGCGCGCAAGCTGCGATCGAGTCCTTTGGTCTTGAACCCGGAACCGATTTGCAAAAGTAGCAGATCCTCGTCACCCAAGCCAAATTCGGCCCGGAAATCTGCGCGAAGTTCGGCCGCATTGGCCGGCACCCGCCGGTCGCGGGCGATGCCCGGCGGCAGCAGGTGAAAGCGCGCCGCGGGGGTGCCGTAATGCTTTTCGAAGAACGGCTGCTGTACCGCCGAGATGCTGAGGATTTCCGTCCGGCTGCTAGGCGCGAATACCGCCCGCTCAAAAGCCGAAAAATGGCGGTAACGGCCGGAAAGGCGGTAAAGCGGATTACGCAGGGTGCGCGCCTTCTCTTCGTAGCAGGGATCAGCCGCGTAGTAGAGATCCAGCCCCGGCATCTTGTTGAAGCCGATCACCCGGTCAGCCGGACGATGGCGCAGATCCTGCTGCACCCAGCGAACGAATTTGGCGTAGCGGCGTGGGTTGCTCCAGGCCTTGACCGGCACGCGGATCAATTCGAAACCGGCCGGCACATCGCCCGACCATTCGAGCACATAAACCCGGATGGCGTGCCCGCGTGCCTGGCAGGTCTCGGCGATGCGCAAAAAATCGCGCTGCAAGCCGCCAAAGGGGAAATACTTGAAGAGGCAGAAGGCGAGTTGCATGCGCCGTTACGTCGCCGAAAAGGGCGCGTCAGACGTTGAACAGGAAATTCATCACGTCGCCATCCTTGACGACGTATTCCTTGCCTTCCGAACGCATCTTGCCGGCCTCCTTGGCCCCTGCCTCACCCTTGCAGGCAATGAAATCGTCGAAGGCGATGGTCTGGGCACGGATGAACCCGCGTTCGAAATCGGTATGGATCACTCCGGCCGCTTGCGGCGCGGTATCGCCGACGTGAATGGTCCACGCCCGCACTTCCTTGACCCCGGCGGTAAAGTAGGTCTGCAGGCCAAGTAGCTTGTAACCGGCGCGAATCAGGCGATCGAGCCCAGGCTCTTCGAGGCCGAGATCGGCAAGAAAGGCTGTTTTGTCTTCATCCTCAAGGTCGGCCAGTTCGGCCTCGATGGCAGCACATACTGCCACCACCTGCGCCTTGGTGGCCGCAGCGTGCGCGGTCACTGCGTCAAGGTGCGGATTGTTGGTAAAGCCATCTTCGGCCACATTGGCCACGTAGAGCACCGGCTTGGCTGTAATCAGGCAGAAGGGCTTCAAATTGGCCCATTCTTCCCTGGAGAGATCGAGCGCCCGCACCGGCTTGGCCTGATCGAGCTGGGCAACGCATTTTTCCAGCACGGCGACCAGCAGCTTGGCTTCCTTATCACCGGCCTGCGCCGGCTTCCTGTAACGGTTGAGCGCCTTGTCGACGGTCGCCATGTCGGCCAGCGCCAGTTCGGTATCGATGATTTCGATGTCGCGTAAAGGATCGACACTGCCGGAAACATGCACCACGTTGTCGTTGGCGAAGCAGCGCACCACATGCACAACGGCATCGGTTTCACGGATGTTGGCGAGGAACTGGTTGCCCAGACCTTCGCCCTTGGAAGCCCCGGCGACCAGGCCGGCAATATCGACGAATTCGACGATGGCCGGCTGGATGCGCTGCGGCTTGACGATTTCGGCGAGCTGCGCGAGGCGCGGATCGGGCACCTCGACGATGCCGACATTCGGCTCGATGGTGCAGAAAGGGTAATTGGCAGCTTCAATGCCGGCCTTGGTCAGGGCGTTGAACAGGGTGGACTTGCCGACATTGGGCAGGCCGACGATGCCGCATTTGAGAGACATGAGAATTCCTTGGCTTCTGGGCCCCCGCAGGTCGCGGAAGACATTGAATCGCCGACGAAATTTTTCGCCGGAAAAAGGCAGCATTGTACCTTTCCCGGCTTCTCGCCTCCAGCCTCGCCTCGACGTCGTTCATGCTTCTTGACGGCTGCCCCCGGAGCCGGGATATTACCGGTCATCTCGCCGGCCAATACAAAAGAGAGGGAGCCATGGTGAACTGGTACAGGGGACTCAGCATCCGCTGGAAGCTGCAACTCGGATTTTTTGTCGTGACCATGATCACGACGATCTACAACCGCATTCTCGCCACCTACGAACTGAACCAGATGGTCGACATCGCCCGCAAGGGGAATGTCGCCCCGGAGGTCATCGAAAACCTGCAAGCCAATGTCAGCAGCTATATCTTCAATTCCTTCTGGGAATCCGGGCTGGAGTTCGCCGTTCAGTTTTTCATCATCGGCTTCGTCGCCAACCTGTTCGTGCGCCCGATTCACACGCTGGTCGAATCATTGAAGGCTGTCGAACAGGGCGATCTGACCCGGGATGTCGACGTTCATTCCCGCGACGAGATCGGCATGCTCAGCCATAGCTTCAACGATGTGCTCGGCACCCTCAATTCGATCATGCGCCAGATCGACAACAGCGGCAAACGCATGGGTCAGTCCGCCTTCCAGATCGCCGCCATCTCACGCGAAATCGCCGATGTCAGCAAGCGCGAAGAGAGCCGTTCCGGCGAAGTCAGCCAGGCCACGGGCATTCTCAACAACAGTTCTCTGACCGTCGAGCAGCACGCCAAGGGCGCTGCCGAACGTTCGCGCCAACTTGAGGAACAGGCGCAGGACGGCATCCTTACGGTACAACGCAATATCCGCGAAATGGAGCAGACCGTCGGCGAAGTCGGGCGCGCCTCGCAGGAAATCGCCGAACTTTCCGAGTCGGCCAAACAGATTCACCGCATCATCGACACCATCAAGGAAATTGCCGGCCAGACCAATCTGCTGGCACTGAATGCCGCCATCGAGGCAGCGCGTGCAGGCGAACAGGGCCGCGGTTTTGCCGTCGTCGCCGACGAAGTGCGCAAACTGGCCGAGCGTACCACCCTCTCAGCCGCCGAAGTCTCCGACATCATCGCCCACCTGACCGGCAAGATCGATCAATCGATCGCCGCCATGGGCAGCGTGGTCGGGCGCGTCAATGACAGCCAGGCCGTCGCCGGAGAAACTGCCCACTCCATCGAATTGCTGTCGCAGGGCATCAGTGAAACCGCGTCCTTCAATTCCGACATTGCCAATGCCAGCCGCAAGCAGATCGAACAAATGTCCGAGCTGACCGTCACCCTGGACCAACTGTTCGCCACGTTGGGCGAAAGCGCAACCAAGGTCGGGACTACTGCGACCATCGGCCACAATCTGTTCGAAATCACCGAAGAACTGAACACCCTGATGGCCAAGTTCACCTTCGACAAACAGGAAGACGCCCCGGTTGCCGAAAACGACAAACGCCGCCATCCGCGTGCCGACAACAACCTGCGTATCCGGCTCAAGCTGAATGGCAAGACCCAGGAAGCCGTCAGCAAGGACATCAGCCTTTCCGGCATGCGCCTGGTGACCTCCGCCGCATTGCCGGAAAACGAGCCGGTCCCTATGGACGTTTATTTACCGGTGGACAATCTCGAACGCTATTCCAGTCAGGTGCCGTTGAAAATTTCGGCACGTGTCGCCTGGCAGCGGCGCGAAAACGAGCGCTTCCTGTGCGGCATCGAATTCCAGAATCTGGATAGCGCGGCCATCGAACGCCTGAAGGACTGCTTCGCCTTTTACAACAAGCACCCGGAATATCAGCGCTAAATCTTTCCGTGCAGCAGTTGCTGCGCGGCGCCGTAATCCCCGGCCGCCAGTTTCGGCCAGGCCAGGCGGCAACGTTCCAGCGCCTGTTCGATTGCCGGCATTTCCGCCTTGCGCGGCGGATGCAGCACGAAATCGGCAACCTGCTGCGCCAGGCCGAGTTCCCGCGGGTGGCCGATCCCCAGGCGCAAACGCCAGAAATTCGGAGTCCCCAATCTGGCCTGAATGTCCTTCAGGCCATTATGACCGCCATTCCCGCCCCCCTGTTTGACGCGAATTCCCCCCGGCGGCAGGTCGAGATCGTCGTGCACCACCAGAATGGCTTCGGGAGGAATCTTGTAAAAATTGGCCAGGGCAGCGACCGCCTGCCCGGAACGGTTCATGAAAGTGGTCGGTTCAAGCAGCCACAACTCGCCGGCACGACCGGCGCGGCCAAAAAACTTGGCCTGCGGCGCCAGGCCGGCTTTGATCTGATCGGCAACCTGCTCGACGAACCAGAAACCGACGTTGTGGCGGGTCGCTGCATACTCCGGGCCGGGGTTACCGAGTCCGACAATCAGGCGGGGCGGGAGATTCATGGCTGTGAGAAACAAAAAGGCCGCCACGGGCAATGCCGCGACGGCCTGTTGCGATCGGCGCGCCGGATCAGGCGGCCGGCGCTTCGCCTTCGGCCGCTTCTTCGTTACCGCCCTTGCCGACGATACCGACGACGATCGGATCATCCGAACCATGCAGCACCGCCTTGACGCCCTTGGGCAGCTTGAGCTGGGTGACATGCAGGTTTTCGCCCGCCTTCAGTTCGCCAACATCCACCTCGATGAACTCGGGCAGATCGGCCGGCATACAGGCCACATCGAGTTCGGTCAGAACGTGGTTAACCAGGCCGCCGGAAAGCTTGACGCCCGGTGCCTTGTCTTCGTTGACGAAGTGCAGCGGCACCTTGATGTGCAATTCGTGGGTGGCATCGACCCGCTGGAAATCGACGTGCAGCACCAGCGGCTTGTACGCATGCAGTTGCGTGTCGCGCAGCAGCACTTGTTCTTTCTTGCCGTCGATATTCAGGACCAGAATCGAAGAATGGAAGGCTTCCTTCTTCAGGTTGAGCAGCAGTGCGTTGTGATCGACCTCGATCGACAGCGGCGCGGTTGCACCACCGTAGACGATGCCCGGCACCTTGCCGGCACGACGCAGGCGGCGGCTCGCACCCGATCCCTGCACAGTGCGCTGTTGCGCGTTCATTTCAAATTGCATGATGACTCCAGAAAAATTCCCGCTCCGCGACCAGAGCAGGAGGTTGAAAAAATCAGTCTATGAACAGCGAGGACACTGAATCCTCGTTGCTGATACGGCGAATGGTCTCGGCCATCAATTGCGCCACCGAGAGCTGGCGGATGCGCGGGCTTTTCAGCGCTTCGTCGCGCAGCGGAATGGTGTCGGTCACCACCACCTCGTCAATATCGGAACTGTTGATCCGCTCGACGGCCGCACCGGAAAGCACCGGGTGCGTGCAGTAGGCGATGACCTTCTGCGCCCCGTGCTGCTTCAGCGCAGACGCGGCCTTGGCCAGCGTTCCGGCGGTGTCCACGATGTCATCCATGATGATGCAGTTGCGGCCCGACACGTCGCCGATGATGTTCATCACTTCCGCCACATTGGCCTTGGGGCGGCGCTTGTCGATGATCGCCAGATCACATTCCAGGCGCTTGGCCAACGAACGGGCACGCAGCACCCCGCCGTGATCCGGCGAGACCACGACCACGTTTTCGGTGTAATGCTGCTGCACATCCTTGAGCATGATCGGCAGACCGTAGATGTTATCCACCGGAATATCGAAAAAGCCCTGGATCTGCTCGGCGTGGAGGTCCATGGTCAGCACCCGGTCCACGCCTGCAGCCGCCAGCATGTTGGCCACCAGCTTGGCGGCGATGGGCACGCGCATCGAGCGCGAACGGCGATCCTGGCGGGCATAGCCGAAATAGGGAATGGCGGCGGTGATCCGGCCGGCCGAGGCGCGCTTCAGCGCATCGACCATCACCAGCAGTTCCATCAGGTTGTCGTTAGCGGGCGCCGAGGTCGACTGCAGGACGAACACGTCGCGACCGCGCACATGTTCCTGGATTTCGACATTCACCTCGCCATCGGAAAAACGGCCGACATCGGCGCGTCCCAGATCGATATTGAGGTGTTTGGCAACATCCGCCGCCAGCTTGGCATTGGCATTGCCGGTAAAGACCATCAGGGCGTTGTAGGCCATTTCACTCCCCATTGCGGCTTCGGCACCAAAAAAGCAATTCGGGCAGGAACGCGCCTGCCCGAAGGAATTCTGTGGCAGGGGAAGAAGGATTCGAACCTTCGAATGCCGGAATCAAAATCCGGTGCCTTGACCAACTTGGCGACTCCCCTGCGGTCCTGTCACGCCAATACGCGCGTGAAAGAGGCGCGTGAAAGAGGCGCGAATAATACAGAAAAGGGCAGACAAAATCCAGCCCCGTGCGCGATTTTTCGCTTTGCACCGCCATCCACAACTCAAATCGCGCCAAGCGGATGCGCCGGCAATCCCTGCGCCACCCAGACACGCATTCCTTCGGGCAAGCGGGCAGCGGCCGCTTCGGCCGTGGCGGCATCGAAAAACTCGGCAAACAGGCAGGCCCCCGAACCCGTCATCATCGCCTGCGGAGCCACGACGCGCAGCTTGGCCAGATACTCCGCAACCTCCGGAAAACGGGCGCAGGCCACCGGTTCGAGAGCATTGCATCCTTCACCCGGTCGCCACCGGGCCGGATCAATGGCTGGCGCATCCCGCCGCAGCTCCGGCGCGCCGAAGATGGCCGCAGTCGGCACCTGCACCGGCGGCTCCACCACCAGATACCAGGCCGACGGCAGACCTACCGGCGTCAGCGCCTCGCCGATCCCTTCGGCAAAGGCATTGCATCCGGCGACAAATACCGGCACATCGGCTCCCAGCCGCAGCCCAAGCGCCTGCAGGGCTTGCCGCGACAGGCCGGTTTGCCAGAGATGGTTGAGCGCCAGCAACACGGTCGCCGCATCCGAACTGCCGCCGCCGAGGCCGCCGCCCATCGGCAGGCATTTTTCCAGGGTGATGTCGGCGCCCAGCGCACACCCGGTTTCCACTTGCAGCAGGCGGGCGGCACGCAGGCACAAGTCGCTTTCCGGCGGCACGCCGGGAATCGGGTTCAGCAGACGCAAGCGAGCGTCCGTTCGCCGGGCAAAGCGCAAGGTGTCGCAGCGGTCGATGAAGCGGAAGACGGATTGCAGCAGGTGATATCCGTCGGCACGGCGGCCGACGACGTGAAGAAACAGGTTGAGCTTGGCTGGCGCCGGCCAGGCGCTGTTCCAGTCCCAGCTTGCAGCCGGCGGGTTCATTGCCACTCCTCGATGCGCAAGCGCAATTCCAAAGTGTCGCCACGACGCACGATCAGCCGGCTTGGCAAGCGTGCACTATCGTCTTCGTACGCGTAGTCGATCCGCCATCCCTGCTCATCCAGGAAACGCAGGCGTCCCCAGGCATCCAGTTCAGGCCGGCCATCCACACCCGGCCTTGCACGCAGCCAGTCCGGCAGCCGCGCCAGCGGCAGCGGAAAACCGAGGCGATCCGCCAGCAACTGTTCGGCGCTGGCTGCACGCAGAATCTCGCCCGAGGCCAGGCGCAAGCGCGCGCCTTCACCATCGCGGGTCAGCTCGGCCACGCCCTGACCCAGCGGATCGGCAAACAGCATGCTGTCGCCCTGCGGCGCATGCTGCCAGCGCAGACGGCCGCTCCACTGCTGGACCGGATCGCCGGGCGTCTCGACGCGCAAGGAAAAACGGGCATTGATGACAAAACCGGCGCCATCGACCGGCGCGTTTGTCTCTGGTCGGCTGAGCGGACCTGCGCAACCGGCAAGCAGGCCCAGCAACAAGATCAAACCACGGATCAAGGCGTGTGTTTCTTCAGTACGGCGGTCAACGCCTCGTTGTCCGGATGGCGGGCCGCCGCATCCTGCCAGAGTTTGCGCGCCTCGTCGCGGCGATCGAGCCGCCACAACACTTCGCCCAGATGCGCCGCGATTTCAGGATCGGCGCGCAGCTTGTAGGCAGCTTCCAGGGTGGTCAGCGCTTCGCGCAGTTTCCCCTGACGATACTGCACCCACCCCAGACTATCCATGATGAAGGGATCGTTGGGCGCCAGCTCCAGTGCCCGACGGATCAGTTGATAGGCTTCGTCGAGACGCTTGTTGTGGTCGGCCAGGGTATAGCCGAGAGCATTGAGCGCGTGCGCGTGCTTCGGATCGAGCGCAATCAGCTTCTTGAGATGACGCTCCATGACATCCAGCTTGCCCAGCCGCTCGGCGGCCATCGCCGTGTCGTAGAGCAACTTGGTGTTCTCCGGTTGCAGTTGCAGTTCGCGGGCCAGCCGGTCGTAAGCTTCCTGATAGCGTTTGGCATCGCGCAACAGGATCGATTCCGCCATTGCCAACTGCGCCTTCTCTTCCGGAGTAAACACCTGACTGTCGCGCAGGATCTGAATGCCGGCATCGTTCTCGCCGTTGTTCACCAGCAATTGCGCGGCCCGCAAGCGGGCAGCCAGATACTGGTCGCCGGCGGTGACCTGGCGGTAATGCATCAACGCCGCTTCGGTGCGCTTGTCTTCCTCTTCGATCTGCCCGAGGAAATAATGCAGTGTGCTGCGATCCTGATACTGCCCGGCCAACAGCCGTTCAAGGTAACGACGCCCCGCCGCCAGGTCGTTTTCCTTCAAGGCCAGCATCGCCGCCGGATAGAGGGCTTCCGGGCTCGTCGGGTAACGCTCCAGCACCCGCTCGAATTCGGCGCGCGCCTCTTTCTCCTTTTTTTCGGAAAGATAGACCCGGGCAAGACTCAAGCGGGCATCGTCCGCCAGCGGGTTGGCGGCGATGAATTCTTCCAGAAACAGCCGCGCATCGGCATTACTCTCCTTGAGCAACACCTGCGCCCGCAACAACGCGCCGCGTTCCCAATCGGGGCGCAGCTCCAGGGCCTTCGCCGAAGCCATGCGTGCCTTGGCCTGGTCGCCCGAACTCAGCGCCGCCAGACCGATCGCGTATTGAGCCTCCGGCAGATGGGCATAGGGAGCAGCAAGCTTTTCCACCAGGCGCGCCGATGCCTGCCGATCGGTCTGGCGCGCCAGAATGCGGTTCAGCGTCATCAGGCTGTCGGGGAGTCGGCTTTTGTCGCGTTCGAGCACCCGCGCCAACTGCTCTCCGAGTTCGTCGGTACGATTAAGCTGAATCAGGGCGCTGAGCAGTCCTTGCTGGGCTTTCGCCGACTCCGGCTCCACCAGCAGCCACTTTCGCGACAACTCCAGCGTCAGTTCATGCTGCTGGCTATGGATGGCAAGTTCGACCGCTCGTTCCAGTACACGCGGATCGCTGGTACGTCGGGCCAGATCGACGTAAGCCCCCAGCGCGATGTCGAATTTGCCGCGCTGCAGGGCCAGTTCGCCAAGCAGCACACCGAAAACGGTACGCGGCAGGATTTCTTCCGGCCGGGTCGGCTCGGAGACGGTCTTTTTGACAGCCGGCGCTGCCGGCGTCCCTTGCGCGGCCGCCGGCAGCGGGCTAACAATCAGCCCGGAAAGAAGCAGGAAAATGAGCTTGCGGGACATGGCGATTCGTCGACATCCGGTTGAAATTTGAACGCACGGGTGCACAATGGTTTCGCGATGTTATTCCATTTTCTGCGGATTGACCCGCTTTTGCCTGCTTTTCCCATAGGACCGTCATGCCCGAACTACCCGAAGTCGAAGTCTGCCGCCAAGGATTGCTCCCGGGGCTGAAAGCACAGCGCATTACCGGTTGCGCCTTGCGTTTTCCTCGCCTGCGCCGGGAAATTCCGCCCGATCTGGCCACAACGCTGACCGGTCGACGCATCGACGACATCCGGCGACGGGGAAAATATCTGCTCTTCGCCTGCAGCGACGAACATTCAACCGGCTGGCTGATCATTCATTTAGGCATGTCCGGCAGCCTGCGCTTTGTCGATCCCGACGAAGCTCCGGGCAAACACGATCACTTCGATCTGCTGGCCGGAGGCTGCACGCTGCGTTTCTGCGACCCGCGCCGCTTTGGCCTGATTGACTGGGTTCCTGCTGACGGCCTGGCTGACTATCCGCTGCTCGCCGGCCTCGGGGTCGAACCGCTTTCGGGCGATTTCGAT
>Ga0209570_1001612_pt1 | contig 11650 bp, 12 predicted proteins | sample EBPBio172007_DNA_FD_185861 | JGI IMG/M metagenome (GOLD analysis project Ga0209570, IMG submission 185861) | Wastewater treatment Type I Accumulibacter community from EBPR Bioreactor in Madison, WI, USA - Reactor 1_9/17/2007_ DNA (SPAdes)... | ecosystem: Engineered > Bioreactor > EBPR >... | reverse complement strand
GTGCTCGGCGGCATACCGCTGGGCTGCGGTCGCCTTGCCCTCACCCCAGATGATCGGGTCGACGACCTCGCCGGTGACCCGCCCCTCCTCATCGACGACGAACCGATTGCAGACCACCTCGTCGACGCCCAGGTAGGCGGCGACCGGCTCGACCTGCATCGAGGTCGCGGACGAGCAGAGGACGACGGTGTGCCCGCGCTGTTGGTGGGCGCGCACGAGCGCGCGTGTCTCGGGGTAGAGCAGGTCGGCGATCTGGTGCCGGAAGATCTTCTCCCCCAAAGCATCCAGGTCGGTCTCCAACTGCCCCGCGAGCGCGCGCGCACCATCGGTGATGAGTTGGTCGAAACCGGCCCGACCGATCTGGAAGTCGATGGCCGTCGTGATCAGGCGCAGCGCCTCGGCCGCCTTGACCTCCCGCGAGCGCAGCCGCTCCTTGGAGTGCACAAGTGCCGTGAACCCGGCCACCAAGGTGCCGTCGAGGTCGAAGAAGGCGGCGACCGCAGGCCCCTCCTCGGAGGCGAGCACCTCGGCGACCGATCCGGGCCGTCGCGTCGTCGGGCTCATGCGCCGGCCCCCTTGCGGGCGGGCGCCTTCTTCGCCGTCGCCTTCTTCGACACCGTTGTCTTCTTCGACACCGTTGTCTTCTTCGACACCGTTGTCTTCTTCGACGCCGGTGTCTTCGATGACGGCGTCTTCGATGCCGTGCTCTTCCGCGCCGACGGCGTGCGTTGGGCGGCGGGGGCAGTTTTGGCAGTCGCCTTGCGGGGGGCGCGAGGAGCAGACGGAGCGGGGGCGAGAACCTGCTCGAAGGCCGCGTCGAGGCACCGCTCGAGCAGGGCGACATCGCGGATCGCCTCCGGGTCATAGCGGACCGCGACGTCCAGTCGCTCGGGAGTCGTCACCGCCACGGAGGTGAGCGCGTTGCCGGGAACGGGCCCCACGGCATACCGCTCGACAACCGTGGCCTTGCCGACCGATCCCGCGGCCGCGACCACGTGGCTGACCGCGACATCGGCACCACGCGTCGGGCGGGCAACGACGTCGACGAAGCCGGTGGGAAGCAGCGGTAACAAGCGGCCCAGGGACTCGACCCTGTCCTGACTCGGAGCGAGCGCGCGACGCAGCACGGCGGGATGGCTGGCCGCCGTGATACCGAGGGAGGTCAGGGGCAGACCGGACTCGGCGTGATAGGCGATCAGGGCCTCGCGGATCGCCGCAATGTGGGCCCGCTGACCACCGCGATGGGTCGGGGCCCCATCGGCACGGGACCGCGGGTAGGAGCGCAGGATGATGGCCCGTTCGGTCCCACGGCCAGCGAGCAGGGCCGAGCCCTGCACGGCAACCGGCGGCGTCACAAGACCCGCAGCACGGTCGACCGCGCCACGCCAGTCGGTGACGGCATGGATCGCGAGACTGCCGACCTCATGAACCCCACTGACCGCGAGACCGGCTGCGCGCCAAGGGAGTTCGCGGACGCCCTCGCGGGCCAGGTCGGCCGGTTCGAGATCGGTGGGCACCGGGATGGGCGCGAGGTCGGCACTGTCGTGGCGACTGTCGAGAGCGATGTCGAGAAGGTCGACGGGCACCTCCTCGACGCGCAGCAGAGGACTCGCCGCGGTGAGGATGGCTCCACCGTGACCGACGCCGTCGACGCAGAGGACTCGCCACAGTGGTGCGGCGGGGTCGAAGGGCTCGGCGAAGAAGCGCTCGGCGAGCTCGAGCAGGGCGGCGCGGTCACCGGGTGCGGCCAACGCGATATGGCGCACGTGACGGTCGAGCACGAAGTCAGGGTCGATGACCCACCGCGGCTCGGTCGTCGCAAAACTGGGCTCGACGGGCCGGGACCGCAGCGCGGGGACAGAGCGGCTGGCTCGATCGATGCGCGTGCGCACGAGGGTCCAGTCCGGGGTCGAGTCCAGGACGGCGAGGCCACCGACCGTCGACCGCGAGCGCGGGTCACGGTCGCCGCGGAGCAGCACGCGGTCTTCAGGGCTGAGGCGAGAGAGTGTCATCGAGGCTTCACGGGTCGGGGGAAGGCGTTCCCCAGACCCTAATGGTCCGGGCGTGGCCTGCCCACCGGGTCGCGACGAAACGCACACCGCCAGTCCTCAGGCCTGGTGCAGCACACCGGCTGTGAGCAGGTCTCTCACCTGCTCAGGGTCGAACCCCTTCTCGAGGAGGTATGCCGTGGTGTCGGCGCCCGGCGCACGACCGGGCGTGGGTTCGCCGGGCGGCGTGGCCGAGAAGCGCGGGGCCACGCGCGGCATCCGATGGCCGTCACCGAGGTCGACGAAGGTGTCCCGGGCCCGGTGGTGGGGATGGTCGGCCACTTCGGAGAGGGCGAGCACGGGTGCGACGCAGGCGTCGGTGTCGGTGAAGATCGCCGTCCACTCGGCGCGGGACCTGGTCAGGAAGCGCGCCGCGATGGCCGCCCGGTGCTGCTCCCAGTGCTCGCGGTCGTCCTGGCCGCCCTCGAGCTCGACCTCCAGGAGTCGCACGAACTCCTCGTAGAACTGCGGCTCGAGGCACCCGACGGCCATGTGGCCACCGTCGGCGCACGCGTAGGTGTCGTAGTAGGGACGCCCGCCGTCGATGACGTTGGCGCGGCGGGCGTCGACCCACTGCCCGGCGGCGAGCATCCCGTGGAGCATGGACGTCAGGGATGCCGCGCCGTCGACCATGGCGGCGTCGACGACCTGGCCCGCGCCGGTCCGCTCGCGGGCATGGAGCGCGGCCAGGACTCCCATGACGAGGAAGAGCGAGCCACCACCGAAGTCGGCCACGAGGTTGGCAGGCGGCATCGGCTGGTCCGCAGAACCGGAGACGTGGAGGGCGCCGGAGATCGCGGCATACGTGATGTCGTGGCCGGCGCGCCGGGCCAGCGGTCCGTCCTGACCCCAGCCGGTCATCCGCCCGTAGACCAGGCGCGGGTTGCGTGGCAGGAGCACCTCGGGACCCAGGCCGAGGCGCTCGGTCACGCCGGGGCGCAGGCCCTCGATGAACACGTCGGCGGCGTCCGCCAGCCGGCGCACAACCTCGACGCCCTCGTCGGTCTTGAGGTCGACGGCGACGCTGGGGCGGGAGCGGTCGAGGCCGGCGAGGCCGACCTGGGGGGTGCCGTGGGCGGGTGGTCGATCGATCCGCACGACGTCGGCCCCGAGTTCGGCGAGGAGCATCGCGGCATACGGCGCCGGGCCGATGCCGGCGAGCTCGACGACGGTGAGGCCGGCGAGCGGTCCGCGGCGCTGGGTCATGGGGAAAACCTAGCGCGAAGGAAATAGTTGAAGATTCGAGTAAACGGGTCTAGAGTCCATCCTGAAAGTTCAACCGACAACCAAAAGAGGAAACTGACATGAGCGTCTCCATCCCGGCCGGCACCTACGTGATCGACCCGTCCCACACCGAGGTCGGCTTCGTCGCCCGTCACGCGATGGTCACCAAGGTCCGCGGCTACTTCCGCGCCGTCGAGGGTCAGATCGTCGTCGCCGACGAGTTCGCCAACTCCAGCGCCACCGCCACCATGAAGGTCGACTCCGTCGACACCGGCAACGGCGACCGCGACGGCCACCTGAAGTCGGCCGACTTCTTCGACGCCGAGAACACCCCGGAGATCACCTTCGTCTCCACCGGCATCAAGGACGTCAAGGGCGACGAGTTCACCCTCGTCGGCGACCTGACCATCAAGGGCATCACCAAGCCGGTCGAGCTCGAGGCCGAGTTCAACGGTGCGGCCACCGACCCCTTCGGCAACGCCCGCATCGGCTTCTCCGCCGAGACCGAGGTCGAGCGCGAGGACTGGGGCCTGACCTGGAACGCCGCCCTCGAGACCGGTGGCGTGCTCGTCTCCAAGAAGATCAAGCTCGTCCTGGACGTCAGCGCCATCAAGCAGGCCTGATCAGGGCCGGCTGGTCTGCCGGCTCCCTATCCATCTCCATGTCGCCTGCTACGTCGCAGTAAGTGCTGCTCCTGTCGCACTTACTGCGACGTAGCGTGCGATCTAGGTGATGGGCGCTAGGTGATGGGCTCTGGGGGGTCGGCGGGGTCAGCCGACCGCAGGGTCCGCCGGGACGAGCTCGCGCAGTCCCGGCAGGACCTGCTCGGACAACGTCCGCAGGAAACGCTCCTGGTCGTGGCCGGGCCCGTGCAGCACGAGGTGATCGAAGCCGAGGTCGGTGTAGAACCTCACCGCCTCGACCACGTCCTCGGGGCGCGAGGCGACGATCCACCGTTTGGCCACCTGCTCGATGGGCAGCGCATCAGCCGCTTCCTCCATCTGCGCCGGGCTGTGGATCGAGTGCTTCTGCTCCGCGGTCAGCGACAGCGGCGCCCAGAAGCGCGTGTTCTCGAGAGCCAGGTCAGAGTCCGGGTCCCAGGACACCTTGATCTCGATCATCCGCTCGATCGGTTCCCCCGCACGACCAGCCTTCGCGCGACCCTCGGCGACCGCGGGAATGAGCTCATCGGCATACAACTCCCGGCCCTTGCCCGAGGTGCAGATGAAGCCATCACCCACGCGACCGGCATACCGCGCCACCATCGGGCCGCCGGCTGCGACGAAGACCGGCACCGGCTCATCGGGCCGATCGAAGATCCGCGCGTCCACGGTCCGGTAGTAGTCCCCCTCGAAGGTCACCGACTCCTCGGTCCACAGCCGCCGCATGAGCCCGACCGCCTCACGCAGCCGCGCGAAACGCTCCTTGAAGTCCGGCCATCTCCCGTCGGCAACCGACCCGACAGCGATCTCGTTGAGCGCCTCACCCGAGCCGACCCCCAGGAACACCCGCCCGGGCGCCAGGCAGCCCAAGGTCGCGAACTCCTGCGCGACGACTGCCGGGTTGTACCGGAAGGTCGGCGTGAGCACCGACGTCCCGAGAACCACCCGTTCGGTGCGGGCCGCGACGAAGCCCAGCCACGCCAGCGCATTGGGCGCATGCCCGCCCGTCAGCCGCCACGGTTGGAAGTGGTCACTGATCGTCACCGAGTCCAGCCCCACCTCCTCGGCCAACACCGCGTATGCCGCGAGCTCACCCGGGGCGAATTGCTCCGCCGACGCCTTGTACCCGATGCGGATGCCCATGCCCGGTGACGCTACCCGCGGAAGGCAGCCCCGCGGCATACCCGTGAAGGACACCGTCGCGAGGGGGCCGCTGAGGCGCGCGGCGGTCCTATCGTGAGGCCATGAAGCGGTCCCGGGTGGTCCTGGTCGTCGCCGCCGTGCTCGGAGTCCTCGCCGGGCTCCTCGTTCCGCTTCCGGACAAGGTCCTCTGGTCCACCCCGGTCCTCGTCGGCCTGGCCGTCGGCGAGCTCGTCTTCGCCGGGGCCACGCTCTGGCACGTCTTCCGGACCGAGCAGCCGGAGACCGAGGAGGCGATGGCCGATGCGGACGGCGGCCGGACCGAGACCGACATCGTCGTCGTCATCGGGGCCCTCGCGAGCCTCGCCGGCATCGCCACCGTGCTCGCCTCGTCCGGGGACAAGTCGGTCGCCCCGCTGGAGGCGGCGATCTGCCTGGGCGCGGTCGCGGCCTCGTGGCTGGCGATCCACGCCGTCTACACGATGCGCTACGCCCGGCACTACTACGTCAACGAGCGCGGGTGCGTGGACTTCAACAACGACGACAAGCCGAGCCTGGCCGACTTCGCCTACCTGGCCTACTGCCTGGGCATGACCTACCAGGTGTCCGACACCGACCTGAAGACCAAGGGCGTGCGGCGCATCGTCTTCTTCCACACCCTGCTCTCCTACGTCTTCGGCACGGGCGTGATCGCCTCGACGATCAACCTCGTCATCGGCATGGCCCAGTGACCCGCTCGGCCTGCCCCAGGGCCAGGATCGCGGGCTGAACGGGGCGCGGCGAAATTTGCACCCCGCATGTAGTGTTGGACCCACGACATAACACGATTCCCGGGGCCGCTCCGTGGAGTCGAGACCGCCCCGGGCACTCGACGGGTCGTCTCGATGCTCACGATGCGCCTCCGGCTGATTCCCCAAGGGGGTCACGCCATGGGGCGCGGCCGAGCCAAAGCCAAGCAGACCAAGGTCGCACGCGAGCTGAAGTACTACAGCCCGGACACCGACCTGTCAGCGCTTGAGCGAGAACTCCACCACTCCACCCCGTCCGAGCCCGTCGCCCGTGAGGACGGTCGCCGGTCCTACGACGAGGACGACGACTACGAGCAGTGGGCCGCCGGACGTCGTTGACGCCGCACCAGGACAATTTCCGCGTCAGGCAGGAGTTGTGGTTCAGCCGCTGACCAGCGGGTTTCTGCCATGCTCACGCCATGAGCACTGACACCGGGTCCGCCCAGGAGGTCCGTCGCCTCGGCGTCGAGACCACCGGCATCGAGATCATCACCGAGGCCGAGCGCACCGCGGCCCCCCGCGACCTCTTCTGGCCGTGGTTTGCCGCCAACGTTTCGGTCTTCGGCATTTCGTATGCCGCGTTCGTCCTGGGCTTCGGCATCTCCTTCTGGCAGGCGATCCTCGTCACCGTCATCGGCGTTGTCGTGTCCTTCGCCCTCTGCGGCATCATCGCGATCGCGGGCAAGCGGGGTTCGGCTCCCACCATGATCCTGTCGCGCGCTGCCTTCGGCGTGCAGGGACAGAAGGTGCCCGGCGTCATCTCGTGGCTGGTCTCGATCGGCTGGGAGACCTTCTTGGCCATCATGGCCGTGCTCGCCACCGCGACGATCTTCGACCGACTCGGCTGGGGTGGTGGGACCGCGACCAAGGTCATCGCCGCGGTCGTCGTGGCCGCGATGATCGTGCTGGCGTCGGTCGCCGGCTACCACATCATCATGCGGATGCAGTCAGTGCTCACCTGGATCACCGGCGCGATCACCATGCTCTACGTCCTCATGACCCTCACCCACATCGACTGGACCAAGATCTCGGCCATCCCCTCGGGCAGTCTCGGCGCGACGATCGGCGCGCTCGTCATGGTGATGACCGGCTTCGGGCTCGGCTGGATCAACATCGCCGCCGACTGGTCGCGCTACCAGCAGCGCAGCGCCAGCGGTGGCGCGATCGTCGCCTGGAACACCCTGGGTGGCGCCCTCGCCCCGGCCCTGCTCGTCTGCTACGGCCTCGCGCTCGCCGGGTCCGACGACAAGGTCAAGGACGGCATCGCGGCCGACCCGATCGGCACCTTGGCCACTCTGCTCCCGACGTGGGTGCTCGTGCCCTTCCTGACCGCGGCGATCCTCTCCCTCGTCTCGGGTGCGGTGCTCGGCATCTACTCCTCCGGCCTGACCCTGCTCTCGCTGGGTGTGAAGATCCCGAGGCCAGCAGCAGCCCTCGTCGACGGTGTCATCCTCACCTTGGGCACCTTCTACGTCGTCTTCGTCGCCAAGAACTTCCTCAATCCCTTCCAGTCCTTCCTCATCACCCTCGGGGTGCCGTTGGCAAGTTGGGCGGGGATCATGATCGCGGACATCGCGCTGCGCAAGCGCGACTACGACGACGACGCCCTCTTCGACGCCGGCGGTCGCTACGGCGCCTGGGACTGGGTGTCGATCGGGACCATGGTCGTGACCTCGGTCATCGGGTGGGGCCTGGTCGTCAACAACTACGCCGCAGACGCCACCTGGAACAACTGGCAGGGCTTCCTCCTCGAGCCGCTCGGCCTGGGCACCTGGAATTCCACCGACGGCTACTGGGAGGGCACGTTCGCCTATGCCAACCTCGGCGTCCTCTTCGCCCTCGTCGTGTCCTTCCTCGTCACCTACGTCGCCCGCCGCGGGAAGGTCGCCGCGCAGGAGGGCCGGGCGTGACGGCATACGAACCCGCGAGCAAGGACGAGTGGCTGGTGATCATCGACCCGCAGGCGATCTTCGCCTCGCCCAAGGCCTCGGCGTGGGGCACCGACGAATGGGCCAAGGCGCAGCCACACGTCGTCGCGCTGGCCGAGGCGTTCGGCCCCTCGCGCACCGTCGTCACCCGCTTCGTCGCCGACCCGGGACTCGGCGGGTCATGGGCTTCGTACTACGACGAGTGGGAGTTCGCGCTCGTCCCCGATGACGACCCCCTGTATGCCGTGGTGCCCGCCCTGCGTGACGCCGCCGACCACGTGGTCACCGAGGCGACCTTCGGCAAGTGGACCCCTGCGCTGTGCGCGGTCATCGGCCACCAACCGTCCTTCGCCTTGGCAGGGGTCTCCACGGACTGCTGCGTCATCGCAACCGCGCTGCCCGCCGCGGATGCGGGTGCAACCGTGCGTGTCATCGCCGACGCCTGTGCCGGGTCCACGCCCGAGAACGGCGAGCGCGCGCTCGCCGCCATGGAACTCTTCGCACCCCAGATCCAGGTCGTCCGATGAGCGACTCCCCCGAGTCGAGGTCTTTGGCGGGGGCTGGGACCCCCGCCAAAGACCACAACTCTGAGGGAGTCGGTGTCGGCCGGGCACGCCAGTCCGCGATCTATCGCGAGGGCGTCTTCGGGCGGACCCCGAAGGTGCCCACCGACGCGGCCGAGCTGGAGATCCGCGCCAAGGGCGCGATGTCCCGCGCCGCGTGGGGCTACATCGCCGGCGGCGCCGGAGAGGGCGCGACGATGCGCGCCAACCGGGCCGCTTTCGACCGCTGGCAGCTGACCCCGCGGATGCTCCACGGGACGACCAAGCGCGACCTGACGACCTCGGTCCTGGGCACGGACCTGCGCGCGCCACTCATGCTGGCTCCGGTCGGTGCCGGCTGCCTGGTCACCGACGACAGCGACGTCAAGATCGCGCGGGGTGCCGCGGCGGCCGGGGTTGCCCTACGTCTTCTCCAACCAAGGCTGCAACGCCCTTGAGGAGTCCGCAGCCGCGATGGGCGACACCCCATGGTGGTTCCAGCTCTACTGGTCGACCGACGAGGGGCTTGTCGACTCCCTGATCGGCCGGGCCGAAGCCGCGGGCGCCCGCGCCCTGGTGGTCACTCTCGACACGACCACCCTCGGGTGGCGACCCCAGGACCTCAACATCGGGCTGTTGCCCTTCTCCCGCGGCCAGGGCATCGCGCAATACACCTCCGACCCGCACTTCCGCTCGATCGTCGCAGGGCGGGTGGGCGCGGCAGCGAACGCGGCCAAGGAGAAGGTCCGCCCCACGATCGGCGCCGTGAAGTCCCTCGTCCAGATGTCGCGGTCACACCCCGGCGATTCCCTCGAGAACCTCACCTCCCCAGAGCCACGCGCCGCCGTCGAGACCTTCCTCGACATCTTCTCCAACCCGGCCCTGTCGTGGGACCACATCGCCACCTTGCGCGACCGCACGACCCTGCCCGTGGTCCTCAAGGGGATCCTGCATCCGGACGACGCCCGCCGCGCCTTCGATCTCGGTGTCGACGGCATCGTCGTGTCGAATCACGGTGGGCGACAGGTGGATCGGTCGATCCCCTCCCTCGATGCCTTGGTCAACATCCGTGAAGCCGTGGGTCGCGAACCCACCGTCCTCTTCGACAGCGGCCTGCGCACTGGCGCCGACCTCTTCGTCGCGCTCGCCCTCGGCGCCGACGCCTGCCTGCTCGGGCGACCGCACATCTATGGCTTGGCACTCGACGGGTCGGACGGTGTGGCGGCGGTCGTCGCGAACGTCCTGGCCGAGCTCGACCTGACGATGGGGCTGACCGGGGTCGCGTCGATCGCCGACCTCGTGCCGGGACTGCTGACCCGCGCCTGACGCCGACCCGGACCGCTGGGGCGGCAAAGGCCCGGTCCCGGTGAGACGGGCGGCCGGCTCCGCACGGGATGCCGCCCAGTAGCGGCGTTTGCCGCCCCGGCGGTGCACCCAGGTCACCACCTGACGTCGGCCCCGCAGGGCTTCCCCGGTTGGTGGCAGGCTTGGTCCCGTGCCCGGCCCCACCCCCCTTTCTTCGTATGCCGCGTTGCTCGCCGCCGCGGCGGGCGACCCCTTTGTCGAGCACGAGGTCGGGCCTGACCTGCTCGCGCCACCCCTGGCGCTCGGCGGAGCCGTCCTCTACCGCCGGATGACCCAGCTCGGCTTCACTGGGGCGGTCTGCCTGGGGCCGGCGCCCGACGTGCGCGCCCTCCTCCGGTCGGAGTGGCGAGGCCACCCGGGCTGGGCGGCGGAGCGGTCGATCACCGTCGAGGCGACCCACCGCGGGTTGCTCGAGGACCTCGGCGTTCGCGGGCTCGGCGAATGGCACACGATGTCTGCCCTCCCCGGCCAGCTGGACCTGCGGCCCGTCCCGGCAGGCGTCATGGTGGAGCGGACCCTCGCCAGGGATGTCGCCCGGGCGTTTGTCGGGGAGCACCACACGGCCCGCTGGATCACGCCCGACCCCGAGGGCGAGATGTGGGTCGCGGTACGCGCCAGGGGAACTGGGGAGCTGCTGGGCACCGGCCTCGCGGCATACACACCGAGCGGCGCGACGCGGCTCACGAGCATCGCGATCCACCGCGACCGCCGGTGCCAGGGATTGGGACGACTGGTCACCCAGGCGCTGGCCGAGGTGGGGTTCGAGCGGTCACCGGCGGTCGTCCTCGGCGTGGACCAGGACAACATCGTCGGTCGCACCCTGTACGCCGCGATGGGGTTCCGCCTCGACCACGAGCTCGTCAGCGGCATCCTCCCACCGGCTGCGCCTGTCAGTGGTCGTCGGGTAGCGTCGACTGCGACGGGAACGACCCGCGAATCGCAACGACAACGGGGACTGCCATGACCGAGCGCGAAGACCTCATCGAGACCCTGGACCGCCACCGCGGCTTCCTGCTGCACACGGCGGAGGGGCTGACCGAGGAGCAGGGACGGACGGCGAGCACGGTGAGCGCACTGACCATCGCCAGCCTGCTCAAGCACGTGGCCGACACCGAGGAGCAGTGGATGGCCTTCGCCGCCCAGGGCGCCGAGGCGTTCGGCGGCTCGGGCGTCTACGAGTCCGACGTCGACTGGGACGCGGTCGAGGCCGAGGCGGCGACCAACGAGGGTGACTGGTCGGACAGCGAGTGGGAGGACACCCGCTTCACGCTCAGCGACGAGGAGACCCTCGATGTGTTGCGCGCCCGCGCGACCGAGGTGGGCGCGGCCACCGCTGAATTGCTGCGATCCGCCGACCTCGACCAGTCTCATCCCCTCCCCGAAGCCCCCTGGTTCGAGCCGGGTGCGAGCTGGTCCGTGCGACGAGTCGCCGTCCACATGATCGCGGAGATCGCGCAGCACGCCGGGCACGCGGACATCATTCGCGAGGCCATCGACGGCCAGAAGACGATGGGCTGAGCCCGAAGACTCAGGGACTCAGACCTCGAACCACGCGAGGGCAGGTTCGACCAGGCTGCCCAGCCAGACCTTGCCCTCGTGCTCACGCACCCCCGTCGCCATGTGCCATTTCGTCGCGTCGCACTCGATGTCGTGAACGACCTGGCCCTCGTCGTCGTATGCCGCGACCCGGACGGTCCGCTTCGGCTTGGGCTTGAGGTGCTCCGGTGCCCGCAGCACGGCGAGTTTGACCCACGGCTTGGCCTTGGTCTGCAGGAAGGTGAGCGCCGGATCGGTCGGTGAGGCATAGGTGACCCAGATCAGGCCGTCAGAGCCGCGCGCGATGTTGTCTGGATGCGCCGGCAGGTCGCTCGCGAAGAGGTCCCGCTCACCCTCGTGCGGACCCCGGAGCCAGACACGTCTGAGCACCCTGGTCCCGGTCTCGGCGACCACCAC